>OLLM01000224.1_pt1 | contig 145079 bp, 134 predicted proteins | sample 1604581 | NCBI WGS metagenome assembly OLLM01 (sample SAMEA104055725, study PRJEB20765) | soil metagenome | biome: Arctic tundra; feature: Polygonal ground; material: soil | place: USA | collected 2011-09 | depth 0-0.5 m | reverse complement strand
CCGACTATCTCGAGTTGAGCGTCGATCGCGAACGGGGCGTCCTACTGAGTGCCTCGTCGTGGCTTCGAGGAGACGTCTACAGAATTGTTGAGACGACCAGGGTCGAATTCGATCCCAATTTCGACGCCGACGCCTTCACAATCCAGCCAGAGTTTGGTACCCAGTGGACGTCGGCGTAATTGATTCCCAACTCCTTTGGGATTGCCCACACGGTGCAAACACGTAATCGGAACCGTGTTGAAATCTGGTGTCTCCGTCCTTCCACCGGGAATGTCGGTCACCTCCGAGTCAATGGGCAAAAACTGGTCAAACGAATCAGCAGGCCGACCTCATTCGTTTCGTTGGCTTTTCACTGGTATTCCACTCATGGAGTCAGATCATCCCTCAAACAAACCTCACGAATGAGGGTTCGTTTGAGGGAAAGTGCGAATCCAGATCGTTGTCCTATGGAGTGAAACCCAACAATCACTTGGCCTCTGACTAGTGGGCGCTGAGGGACTCGAACCCCCGACCTGCTGAGTGTAAATCAGCTGCTCTAACCAACTGAGCTAAGCGCCCGGGTCCCCCAGCCTAGAGGCTGCCCGCATTCAACATGATGGACAACAGCTCTGTCGTGCACGCAAAGACTGGTCGACGCTGCACCGCGTCGGACGTCTCGAGTTCTTCGTCTCGATAGTCACGGTCAACGGCTCCGGCCTCACGGGCAATCAGCATTCCCGCGAGATAGTCCCAGGGATTAAGCGTTGACTGCTGGGCTACTGCATAGATGTCGAGCGACCCGTCGGCGACCAGGCAGATCTCCAAGCTGGCCGCACCCAATGCCCGATGCTGTGCCCAGCCCAAATGCCGCGACGGCAATCCCGAGAACGCGGCGATGGCTAGGGACAGCTCGCGTTGCTCACTTACGTGAATGGCCATCCCGTCGCGGGTCGCCCCCGCGCCCTTTTGTGCTTCAAACACAACGCCCGTGGCCTGGTCTCGCACCAGTCCCGCCACCAGTTCGTCACCGCGCATCACGGCCAGACTGGTTGAGTAGAAGGGGATTCCTCGGTCACAGTTAGTCGAGCCATCGATTGGATCAACGACCACCGTAAGATCGCCGTGACCCGTGACACCCGACTCTTCACTCACTACTCGTAGTCCCGCCCCGCCGAGCACACGAAGCGCGACTTCGTCGGCGGCGACATCCAAGTAATATTGTGAATCACGTTGACCTGAGAGACCTCTTCCCCGCTGCGATTTCACAACCTCACCTATCTCGTGCGCACATTCACGAAGCAGTGGCGATAGAGGATCAATCACGCAAACACGCTAGTTGTGTCCGGGACTAACCTGAGTAGTAATGGCCGCTATTGACGTCGCTGGTTTCGTTGCAGACCTAAAGGACCATGCCGTAACGCACGGCTTTCACGTGCACGACGAACGACACTTCGTCGAGACCTACTCACTTCGTCAAGCCTGGGAAGTCGATCTGCACCCCGAGGACGGCTGCGGCGGCCCGGTTGATCTGCACATCGAACTCGACGTCGATCCGCGCACGCTGTTGGCCTTCGAAGACGCCGTGCTCGGCCTGCCCGACGACGTGGACCCACCCGACGAGTTCCACTTCCCCTTGGTGTTGACCTGGAGCCTGCCGCCGATGCCGCACAGTCCCGACCTGTTGCGTTTGGCCATCGACCTGGCGCCTATTGGCGGCCTCGAAATGCCGCTCGAGGTGACCGCCAGTGACTCCTTCGCGTCACCGACTGAAGCCAGTGAGCGACGAATCTCCATCGTGGCCCGTCGGGCCATCTCCCTCAGCCAGGTAGCCAAGGGCGAAGATCCGCTGTGTGACATCTTCGAGCGCGGTCACAGTGTGAGCGACTTCTTGTTGCAAGCTGCCGACGCGTGGCTCGGATAACTCCACGGCTCTATTTGCTCGTTCCACTTATCGCCGCGGGTCTCGTGTTGAGCGCTTGTGGTAACGGCGGCGCAGTGAGCGACGCGCGCGCGTCCTGTCGCAGTGTGCACGCGGCGTTGGCGCTGCAGAAGCAGAGCGAGCAGTCCGGCCTCACGTCCGCGCAACAGTCACGACTACAGTCGCGGGCCCTGAGCGAACTCCTAAAGGCCACCCAGCCGGCGGCCGACGCCACTTCATTAGATGGAAGTTGGAACCCGCTCATGACGACCATCAATGAGGCCGAACGGGTGCCGCTGGCCAATTTGGTGCCGGCGCTTACTCGACTCTGCCGGGTGGCCGATTCGACCTCGCCCTATCTCTAGTCTTCGGGGTAGCGCTCGTACAGCCACTCGAGGGAGTTCTCTTCGAGCATCGCGTCCTCCCAGCCCTGCAGCGTGTCCTCGAGGGCCGCGAGTGAGGCCGCCTTGCCAATCACCACCACCGTGAGATCGCTGACCACTTCGTCCGAGACGAGGAAATCGCCGAAGATATCCTCGTTGACGATGGCCTCGGGCTCGACCATGAGGTAGAGCTCGCCGGTAGCCTCGACCCACGAGAGTTCGTACTCGTTGTCCGACGCGTCGGTCCACTCGCTTCCAAACTCGAACTCGGCGCTTTCACGCCGGGCCTCGTTCTGTTCATAAAAGGATTCGATGTCCATGGGCCCAAGACTATTGCGCGATATGTGCGTTGTGAAGTGCGTTTTGCCGGTCACGCTGAGGGCCATGAAAAATGGAGCAATTTTGGGCGCCCTCGCAGTCGCCGCTCGCTGCGTCGCCAGACCTGTACTGGGCGCCATGACAACCCACACCGATCTACTTGGACAACTTCGACGCGAGTGGCAGCGCGTCGGCCGTACGAGCGAGGCGCGCCACGCGCTTGAACGCCTGGACGAACACCACCCGGAGATCGGCGTGGGCGAACTGCGCGACCTCTGCGACGTGGTCGACGCCTTGGAGCTGCGCGGCGGGCTCAGCGCCCTGCAACGCGCCGAGATCGTGCGCGCGCTGCTGGAAGAAGCAGGCGATCCGTTGATTCTTCGAACCCTGCTCCAAACGCTCATTCCGGGCATCGTCAGTGTCTGTCGCCAGCTTCGTTTCGGCGACGGCATCATTCGCGATCCCAGCGAGACAATGGGCGTCGCCCTGGCCCTCGCCAGCGAACTCCTCGTGGACTGGGCCGGCCAGTCGCGCCAGTACTGCGCCCCGGACATTCTTTCGGCCCTGCGCGGCCGACTGCGCCGCTGGCTGCTAAAGGAAAAGGCCGCACTGCGTTCGCTCGCGCACTACGACACCGTCGACGAACCAGCGGCCACGTCGTCACCGCTGTTGGCCCGACTCGATAGCTACCGAGGTAGCCAGTACGAACGCATTGCGCGCATCACCTACGCCCGCGTCTTCGAGGGACGATCACTGCGAGAACTGGCCCAGGACGATCACTCGGCCCCGAGTTCGTTGCAGGCCGAGCTGCAACACTTCGCAATTAGATTTCTTATCTAATCAATAAGTAGAGAAACCCATCAGTGAAATTCTCTTCCCCGCCAACACCGGTACCCTTTGATGACCATGGCCCGCAAACTCTCTTCACTACGAAGCGCGCACCTCGTGATGTGGTCCAGTCCCCTGTTGCTCGTCGTATTGGTTTTCACGTTGACTACCACGTCCTCGCCGCCGACTCGCCCGTCGCTCAGCCTTCATCTTTCAACGACGACGTCGACGTCAACGACAACGACGACGGCGACGCCCAACACGACGACGACCACTCCCGTCACGGCGCACCATTCGAAAGTGAAACCAGTGCTTTCGGCGAGCAGGACGAAATACGCCGACGTGACCGCGCCGAACGCCTCGCACGCCGCAGCGCCGCCCAGCGAGTCCGTCTCGAACGGCGTGCTCAGCGGTTCGCTCTCGCCGGGCTTCCAGGTCGCCGACGTGCCCGTGCAGGGGCCGGGACTCTGGACGCTCACGACGAGCACTCCAATCGACGCGCGACTTCTCTGCACCTCGCAAACCGTTTCAGTCCACCGTCGCCTCGTCATCATGACCGGACAACGATGCCAATTGCAGCTCACGTCGACGAATCCCGAGGTGTCGCCTACGTGGCAACTTACCCCCATCACGTAAAACAGTTCGCCTCGGGCCCGCTGCACGGGACGGCGCTCGCGATCTACTTCATCCTGCTGCCGTACGTCGTCATCACCAAATGGGGCCTGAGCGCTCACCAAACCAACGCCCCGCTCGTTCGAGCGCTACTCGTCGTGCTCGCTGTCTTTTGGATGACCTTCCTCTTTCAAGTCATACGCAACATCGTTCGCCTGCGGCGCGGCACATTGCTCAGCCGTGACGGCAGCGCGTGGCTGGCCGGTCTGGTCGTGATGGTGATGCCCTTCCTCCTGCCCACCAGTGCGGGCGCCTTCACCGGCGCGGACGTCACGCTGAGTTCCACCTACGTGGCCGCCCACGACGCGCCATCGTGGTCAAGGTCGCCTGAAGCGACGACGAGTCGCGCAACGGCGCCGCGCGAACACTCCCCCTTGGCCCACCGGTCGCCCACGGGCGCGTTGCCGCTGGCCCTCATTGCCAAGCGGCGCAAGGACTCGATGCGCCAGCACCAATTCGCGCCGAGCGAGATCGAGATTGACGAAGCCATTGCCCTGCTGCGCGCCGACGACCCACAATTGATCGCTCAACTGCGCCACTCGATTGGTGATCGTCTCGAGGGCGTAGTGAACATCGCGCCGGAGAACACCACCTTTCCTCCGCGGGAGAATGCCGAACCGGTGGTGGTCTGCGCACTGGGCAGCGCTGACGAAGGCGTACTCGTCGCCTTTGCCCGCGAAGGTGGCCAGCTCCAGGTACGCGAGAATTGGAATCGCGACGACGTCATCAACGCCGTCGTCGCGCTGCACGAAGGCGGACGGGTCGCGTTCGCCGGCAGTGAACCGGAACTGTTGAGGGCCCTCGCTACGAGGTCCCTGCGTTCGACACTCGTGGTGTACCTAGGCGAGCCGGACGATCTCGACCGCGAACTGCGCTCCTGCGCCATTACGATTGGTCTGTTCGATTCGCCAGTAACTGACCCGGGTGACCGCCCATCGCTGAGCCTCGCGCCACCGACGTCGGCGCCCGCCCCTGCTGCCTTCGCGCTACGCGCCGAACTGCTGCGCAGCGAGGCGCGCATCGTGGGTCTGGTCGAACCCTTCACCGCGACATTGCGTCGCCGCTGCGTTGAAATGGTCACCTACCTGGCCCTGCACCGTGACGAACCGGTCACCGGTGATCGCTTACGCACCCGGGTACTCACCCACGCCGACGCCGATGCCTCCGCGAGGACCCTCGCCAACACCGCCAGCGCAGTTCGTCGCAGCTTGGGCACTGACGAGCTAGGACCCCGACTGCACGCCGTCACTTCATCAGGACTGTACGCCACCCACGATCTCACGAGCGACGTGGAGATTTTTCACGACTTGGTCGCCCGAGCGCGGCGGCTGTCGACGCACGACGCCGCCCCACTCGTGCGAGAAGCACTGGACCTCGTACACGGTGAACCATTGGCCACTGCGTTGCGTGGTTTTGAGTGGTTCCTGGCCGAGGGCCACGCCGCGCGACTGGCTCGCGACGGCGAGTGGGCGGCGCTGGCGCTGCATCACGACTCGCTCGAACAGGGCGACTACGAATTAGCTTTTTGGGCGCTGCAGCAGGGACGGTTGATGGATCCCTTCAGTGACGTACTGGTGGAGGCACTGGCTCAGGTGCCACGACTACGCGAGTTTGGAGGCGATGGAACCGGCCGAACGCAGCACGAGTCCGTCAGCGCCCGCGGCACTGAAAAGGTGGGCTGGTCGTTCGATCGCCTCAGTGATCAGATCGCTTAGCAGTTCCGCGAAACCGAGCGGCGGCGAAATGAAGAGGTACTTGGCCAACGAGCCGGGAATCGTGTTGATCTCGTTGACAAAGAGTTCATGATCGTTGGCCAGGAAATCCACCCGCGCGACACCGCGCACCGACGCCACGCGCGCAATGGTGCGGGTGTAGTCGCCAATGAGATCTGTGTGACCGCGCGCCAAGTGCGCGGGCAATTCGCGCGGTGCTGATACCATCCCTTCACCGCCCACGTATTTGTCGCGGTAGTCGAGGATCTCCGCGGCGCTCGAACGTCGAAGCGGCTTTTCGATGGCCGACAGCGACAACGAGGGATAGGTGCGTAGCGCGATCTGCACGTCGAGAAGGTCGTCGCGGAAGGGTTCGACCACGCAGCCCAAGCCAAAATGGCTGTTCGCGTCGAGCCGCGCCCGCGCGGTAGCCATGTCGGCGACCACGTCGATGCCAATCGACGATCCACCGAAACGTGGCTTCAAGATGTAGGGGCCAGCGAACGCGAGCTCCGTGGTCTCGTGGCTGAGCAGCGCCCTCGGCAGCGTCGCCAGTCCCTCCGCCGCCATCGCTGCGCCGAAGGCCCACTTGTCCATGCCGAGCGCCGCGCCGGCCGCAGTGGGACCACTGTAGGGCACGCCGGCCAGGTCAAGGGTGCCCTGCAACGAACCGTCTTCGCCGGGCCCGCCGTGCGTGGCCAGCAGTACCGCGTCGAGTTCCAATCGACGCTCCTTGCGACCCGTGATGTAAAAGCCCCCCTGGTCGCGCACCCGCAGGTCCAACGCGCTCGCACCTTTGGGCAGACCGTCGAGGAAGGACTCCGCCTCGACGTCGCCAGGCACCGAATAGAAGAGATTCGTCTTGGTCCAGTAAATACCCACCACGTCGCGATGGCGCTGCAGTTCGCGCAGCGCCTGCAGACCCGTGAGGATCGACACGTCGTGTTCGGGCGTCGGTCCGCCGAACAACACGCCAACAGTCATTAGATCGCCCTGAACTCTCGCATCAAGAAATCAAGGGTAGTGGTCGGGCAGGTCATTGAGGTACAACACGCCGTCACCCGCCACCAACGTCGAGCGAACCCACGACACCGCTTCGTCGCGGGTATCGAATCGTTGGAGGGTTCCAAAGTAGCCAACCTGCAGGGGTATCACGTTAGTGCGCCCGACCGCCACCAGGGTGACGCCCATGGCGGCCGCGCGGCGGCCCAGTTCCATATTCGCGCCGTACTGCTCATCGCCGAGCTCGATCAAACCGGGCGTCACAATCACTCGCCGCCCGCTAAGGGGCAGTGACCCGAGCAAGGTGAGGGCCGACAACGCGCTGGCCGGATTGGTGTTAAAGGTGTCGTCAATCACCACCACTCCCGACGCGGCCCTCACCACGTTGGACCGGTTGGCAACCGCCGTGACATTCGACACGCGCGCCGCCACCTGTTCGTTCGTCAGTCCCAACTCGAGCGCGCCCGCCACCGCGCACGCCAGGTTGGTGGGCTGGACGCCGTGCACTTGATCCAGCGTGGCGACGTTGTCGCCGTCAACCATCAGCGACCACGTCGTCGAATCCGACGTCACGCGAACCGACGCCGCCGCGTTGGCCGATCCCGCGGTGCGAACCCGTTTGCCGCTCGCCGCCAGACGCGCGACCCATCGGCCCAAGCGATCGTCGTCGATATTGACCACCACGGTCTGAGCGTGTTCGGTGATTTCAAACTTGGACTGATCAATCACCTCCATGGTCTTCATGCGCTCGAGGTGCACCGGTCCCAGGGCCGTGACGATGGCCAACTCCGGCGGGCACCACGAGCAGAGCTCGCGGATCTCACCCGGTCCATAGGTGCCCATCTCGGCGATGAAGGTCCGGGTCCCGTCGGCGAGATTCTCATTGATCGCTCGCGCCAGGCCGGAGCGATTGTTGAAACTCCTGGGCGAAGCCACCACGCGCGCGTCGCCTCCCAGGAGGTCGCTCAAGTGATTCTTGGTCGAGGTCTTACCGTACGAACCGGTGATCGCCACAATTCTCGGCTGCACGCGAGCCAGGCGCGCCACGGCCTGGTCGACGAACTTTTGGGAGTGTCGTCGTTCGTAGGGCGCGAGCAGCCGGGCGGTGACGTCGAGCGTGACCGGCACCGCCCACACCATGGCGACGAAGGCCAGCCACGGTCGAACGCTGAACAGGCCGGCGACGCCCACCGCGACCGAGAGCAGCGTCGCCACGATCGCCGTCACCGTGAGGCGCCGCGTCCAGTGCAGCGCGCTGGTACGGCCCTTCATCGTGAGACCCTGGGGGCAAAGGAAGCCGTAGAGCGTCGTCACCAAAACAATGACCGTGTCAACTCGCAGCACCGTCGCGGCGACCAACGCGAAAATAAGCACATGGCTGAGCGTTACTGGCCGCTTCTGCTTTAGCCGCTCGACGGACTTGGCCGACGCCACCTGCGGGGTGGACCAACGGCCCAGAAAGCGACGCATGGATTTGGGTTCGTAGTGCTCGCGCTGGAGTACCCGCAACCAGCGCACCATCTGCGCCGCGTAGGCACCAGCCAGGGCCACCGACATCACACTTTCGAGCGCCCACTGTCGAGCGCTCACGATAGGACCTCAATGATCGAGGTCACGAGTTCGCCCGGTGCCTCGGTCGGCAACAGGTGTCCCACGCCGGGCACCGATCGAAAACTGTGCGCGACGTGCAAGAGTGCACCGGCCCGTGACGCGATCGACGCGGGCACGTCACGGTCGAGTTCACCCCAGATCATCGTCACCGGCGCGCGAACCAGCGCCAGTTCGGCTTCGTAGCTTTCGTTGAGCGAAGCCACCAATATTTCGCGCAACAGGCCGCTCGCCGCGCGGTAGTCGGCCGATCCATATCGCTGTCGAGCAATCTCCATCTTCTGATCGCTCACTACCCCTCGGGCGTGCAGGTATCGGGTCACTCGGTAGCGCAGGGGTGGCGTTCGATTCGGCGAGCTGCGCAGCAGCGGCGCGCCCGTCAAGACCACGGCCCGCACCAACTCCGGGTCGTTGGCCGCGATCACCGTAGCGACCGTGCCGCCAAACGAGTGGCCCACCAGCACGAACGGGGCCGAGCCCATCGCGCGCAGGGCCGGCGCTAACTGCTGGGCGTACGAGCGAGCGCCGCCCGCGACCGTTGGAAGAGGTGACGATCCAAAACCCGGCAGATCCAGCGCCACGCTGGCTATTCCCCGGTCAGCTAGTTCGCGCGCGCAGGCCGCAAAGTCCTGGCCGCGACGGGCCCAGCCGTGAAGAAAGATCACTCGTTCCGGTCCCTCGCCGCAGGGCTCGCCAAAGAGATTCCCGTCGCCGTAGGCACGTAGCACGTACTTCAGGCTACTGAGGTGCGTGGACCGACCAAGACCACGTCACGGCCTGCCGGTAGCGTCAGGGTGACTATGAGTGACGAGACGACCTTCACCGAGAAACTGCTCGTGGGACTGACGCCCGAGCAGCGTGAAGCCGTGATGTCGCCCGCGCGGCGACTGCTCATTCGTGCCACCGCCGGTTCGGGCAAGACCCACGTGCTGACGCTGCGCATACAGCGACGCATCACCGACGAGGAGATCGCACCGGATCAAGTCCTCGCCATGACCTTTACGCGCAAGGCCGGCGACGAGCTGCGTCGGCGCCTGTCCAAGGCGGGCATTCGCGACATTCGCGCCGGCACGTTTCACCGCGCGGCGCTGACGTTGGTCAATCAGTACCGCGACGACAACCATCTAAAGCCCCTCGTGCTCGAAGCCAATCGGCGGCGGCTGGTCAATGCCCTGGCCGTGCAGCTGCGCGAGAGTGGCGACTTCAAACTCGAGGACTGGCAACTGCCCCGCCTCGAACAAGAGATCAGCTGGGCCCTGAGCCAGGGCTTCACCGGCGCGCTGTATGCCAAGAGCGCGCGCAAACTGCGACGCGACGCCCCACTGCCTCCGTCGCAGTTCGCCGACGTGCTCGACCGTTACGTCGGACTCTGCCATAGCCGCGGGGTGCTCGACTTCGACCTGCTGCTGAGCGAGGCGATTGCCCTGTTGCGCGACGAGCCCAACGTATTGGCCTCCTTTCGCCACCGCAACCGTTCGCTCTACGTCGACGAGGCCCAGGACATGAATCCCTTGCAATTCATGATGTTGCGCCAAATGGCCGGCGACGACCCTGACCTATTTTGCGTGGGCGACCCCAACCAATCGATCTACGGCTTTAACGGCGCGAATCCGAAATTCCTCAACGACATCGTGCGCACGTGGCCCGACACGCTGGTGCTCGACCTCACGCGCAATCATCGCTCGACCGCCAACATCATTGCCGTGGCCAATACCCTGCTCGAAGCCGGGGCGGCGGGAATAACGCCCGCCAAGGATGACGGTGAGGTGCCACTGGTGCGCAGTTACAACAGCGACGACGAAGAGGCCGCCCGCGTCGCGACCTGGTTGGGTGTCAAGCACCAGCCCGGCAGTCCCTGGCGTTCCATGGCGGTCCTGGCGCGCACCAACGCACAGTTAGAACTGGTGGCCGGCTACCTCGAAGCCGCGGACATCCCCTACGAGCGGCGCGGTCCCGAGCACTCGCCCGCCTCGGACCTACTCGTGACGCCCGACGCCTGGTCTCGGCGCATCGACGAGGAGCAAATCGATGCGGTCGCCCTTTCGACCATCCATCGCGCGAAGGGCCTCGAGTTTCAGCACGTCGCCGCCATTGGCTGGGCCGAAGGACAACTGCCCAACTACAACGCCACGTCACCGAGCGAGCTGGCCGAAGAGCAACGACTGGCCTACGTTGCCTTGAGCCGCGCCGAGGACTCGCTACTCATCACCTGGAGCCGGGGCCGAAACGACACTCGCTTCCCCGACCGATCGCCGTCGCGGTTTCTTGCGCCAATCGAAAAGGTGATCACCGGAATTGAACAACGAAACGCACCACTCACCGGCGAGGCCCGAAAGGCCCGTCTCGCGGCGATCCGCCGCGAGCTCGAAGAGGCGCCATCGACGATAACGTTGCCCACTAGTGGAAACTCGGGACCTGCGTAACGAACTCATCGCCATCGTCGGGGCTGACGCGGCGACGTTTTCACCCCATCACGACGACGATGACCTTCACGACGAGTCGCTGCACCGCGAGCGAGTGGAGCCCTTCGCCGTCGTGCGCCCGGCCAACACCGAACAGGTCGCGGCGATCGCGAAACTCGCGAGTGAAGCCATGGTGCCACTGACGCCGAGGGGATCTGGCACCGGTCTCTCGGGCGGCGCCACGCCGGTACCGGGCGGCATCGTGGTGAGCTTCTCACGCATGAACGAGCTGTTGCGTCTCGATGTCGACGATCACGTCGCCGTCGTGCAGCCGGGCATCACGCTGAACGAACTAGCGGAGCGACTCGCGCCCAGCGGACTACGCTACCCGGTCTTTCCCGGCGAACTCTCCGGATCGATCGGCGGCAACGTCAACACCAACGCGGGCGGCATGCGCGCGGTGCGCCACGGGGTGACGCGCCAACACGTGCTCGGCTTGGAACTCGTCCTCATCGACGGCACGGTAGTGCGCACGGGTGGCCCGGTGGTCAAGTCGTCGTCCGGCTACGACTTGACACAACTGGTGGTCGGTAGCGAGGGGACCTTGGCCTTGGTGACCGAGGTCACGCTCAAACTCTCGCCGACCTTCTTGCACGTCACCACCGTCCTGGTGCCCTTCGCTTCGATTAACGCGGTGACCAAAATCGTGCCGACAATCGTGGCGTCCGGTCTCGAGCCGTCGATCCTGGAGTACGCCGACGCCCCCACCATGATCGGCATGACCCAGGCCGCTTCGTTTGAACTGGGCATCGCTGAGTCCGTGGCCTCGCGGACCACCGCGTATTTGTTGATCGTCCTCGAGACGCGCACGCCTGCGCAGCTCGAAGGCGACCTCGCCGATCTGGCCGCGTTGGTCGAGTCCGGCGGCGCGCTCGATGTCTTTGTTCTGCCCGACAACTCCGCCGCGCGGCTCATCAAAGCGCGCGAGAACCTCTTCTGGGTGAGCAAAGCCGCGGGATCGAACGACATCATCGACGTGGTGGTGCCGCGCTCCACGGTGCCGGACTTTCTCGAAGAGGCCATGCGTATCGCCGAGCGACACGACTCGTTGATCTTCGGCTGCGGTCACGTAGGCGACGGCAACGTGCACCTCTCGGTCTTTCAAGCCGACGATCAACGCCGCGCCGCATTGGTGCACGAACTATTCGCCTTTGGCCTCGGTCTCGGCGGGCAAGTCTCCGGCGAACACGGCATCGGTCGCGACAAGCAGGCACCCTACCTAGCCCTCACCGATCCCGTCCTGCTCGAACTCCAGCGCCGCATCAAGATGAGCTTTGATCCCCACCAGTTGCTCAACCCCTACCGCCACCTCGACGAAAGGCCGATGCCATCAACGGCGCCCACTCCCTCTTGAGGACGCTGACGTCCAATAACGTGACCGCCTGCTTCGCCAACCCGGGCACCTCCGAGATGCATTTCGTCGCCGGACTCGACGACGTGCCCGACATGCGTGGCATACTCTGCCTCTTCGAAGGCGTGGCCACGGGCGCCGCCGACGGCTACGCCCGTGTCAGCGGGCGGCCAGCGGCCACTTTGTTGCACTTGGGACCGGGGCTCGCCAACGGCTGGGCCAATCTGCACAACGCGCGGCGCGCCCGAGTGCCCCTGGTCAACATCGTGGGCGACCACGCTACGTTTCACGCTCAGTTCGACGCTCCCCTGCAAAGTGACATCGCCCCCCTCGCCGACGCGCTCAAGGGCTGGCAGCGCAGCTCGCAGCACCCCGACGAAGTGGCCCGCGACGCCGCCGACGCCATAAGCGCGGCCTACGGCCCGCCCGGACAAATCGCGACGCTGATCCTGCCGGCCAACGTCTCGTGGGGCGAGGTCACCGCCGCCCCCGACAACTGGCCCACGGCCGTGCGCACCGCCCTCGCTTCGCCCGACGAACAACTCGTCGTCCAGAGCCTCAAGCTTCTTCGCACCGTGCGCAGCGCCCTCTTCGTCGGTGGCTCGGCGCTCAGTCAAGGCCAATTGGCATTGGCCCACCGCGCCGCCCAGTCCAGCGGGGCCCGGCTCATCATGGAGACCTTCCCCGCCATCATGGACCGCGGCGCCGGCGTGGTGAGTCCCGAACGGCTGATGTACCTGAGCGAGTTCGCGATCGCGCAGCTTAAGGACATTGACGCGCTCATCCTCATCGGCGCGAACGAACCAGTGGGATTCTTTGCCTACCCCGACGTACAGAGTCGCCTGTTGGCCGAGGGGTGCAACGTGATCCACTTGGCGCCTCCGGGCTACGACACCGAAGCCACCTTGAACGCATTGGTTGACGCCCTGGAGGCGCCGGCCGCGACCGTCGCCGACGGTGAGCGCATAAGCGCCCCGCACGGCGAACTGACCACCCAGAGCTTGGCCGCGGCAATCGCGGCGACGATGCCCGAAGGTCTCATCGTGGCCGACGAATCCAACACCGGCGGCCTGCATCTCTACGGGCTCTCGCAATTCTCAATGCCCCACCGTTTGATGACCCTGACCGGTGGGTCCATTGGCTTCGGCCTGCCGACGGCCCTGGGCGCCGCCGTGGCCAGCGACCAGCGAGTACTGGCGCTCGAGGCCGACGGTTCCATGATGTACACCCTCCAAGCGCTGTGGACTATGGCGCGCGAGAGCCTTAACGTCACGGTGGTGGGACTATCGAATCGCAGCTACGCCATCCTCAATCTCGAGCGCCAGCGCGTGGGCGCGGTGAGCGAGGGCGTCACCAGCCAGCGCATGCTCGAACTCGATAACCCGGCCATCGATCTCTGCGCGCTCGCGAGCGCCCAGGGCGTGCCCAGCACGCGAGTAACCAGCGCCGAACAACTGGTGACTGCCCTGGAGCGTTCCTACGCCACGCCCGGTCCAATGTTTATCGAGGCCGTGCTACCCAAGGGCCTGAGCTAGAGCGCGAAGTCGGCAACCACCGGCACGTGGTCCGACGGCTTCTCCCCCTTGCGGGCCTCGCGGTCGACGTACGACGAGGTTGCTTTGGCGCGCAGTGCGGGGTCTACCAATAGCAAATCGATACGCAATCCCCAGCCTCGATGAAACGAGCCGTTGCGATAGTCCCACCAGGTGAAGTTCGCCTCGTCGGGATGCATTGACCGGGTGAGGTCGACCAGCCCGGTCGCCTCAATCGCGCGTATCGCCTCGCGTTCGGGTTCACTGACGTGGGTGCCTCCTTCGAAGACGCCGGGGTCGTAGCAGTCGAGGTCACTCGGGGCCACGTTGAAGTCGCCGCCCACCACCACGTGCTGGTCGCGGTCTCGTGCGGCGAGCAGGTCGCGCAACTTGGCGAGCCACGCCAGTTTGTACACGTAGTGCGGATCGTCCAGGGCCCGCCCATTGGGCACGTAACAGGAGTAGACGCGAACATCAGCGCAGGTCGCGCCGACGAAGCGCGCTTCGGCGTCATCGTCACCAAAACCGCGCACCACGTCGCTGAGGCCGACCTTGGAAAGTATGGCCACGCCATTCCATTGGCCCTGGCCGTAGTGGGCCGACTCATAACCGAGCGCGCGCAGCGCCGCGAACGGATATTTTTCGTCGTTCTGTTTCGTCTCTTGGATGAGCAGTACGTCGGGACTCTTCGCAATGAGCCACTCTTCGACTCTCGACCAACGTGCCGTCAACGAGTTGACGTTCCAGGTCGCGACGATCACGTCTCGTCGGCCAGGATGAAGAGGAGGTCGCTCTCGACGGCGAGCTGCCCGTCCACGCTGGCGCGTCCGTGGCCCTTGCCCCCGCGCGCCGACAGCCGAGTTATTTCGCACTCGAGACTGACCGTGTCGCCGGGCAATACCTGGCGACGGAAACGGGCATGCTCCACGCCGCCAAAGAGCGGCAGTCGTCCGACGTACTTGGGATCGCTCAGAATCACCACGGCCCCGCACTGGGCGATTGACTCCAACAGCAACACGCCCGGCGCAGTGGGCCGACCAGGAAAATGTCCCGGGAAGAACCACTCGTCACCGTGCAGCATCCACAGTGCGCTCGCGCGCACGCCCGGTTGGACACTCACCAATCGGTCGAGAAATAGGAAGGGCGGACGATGGGGTAGCCAGTGAGTGGGATCCATCGAGAGTTCGCTCACGGCAGGGCTAACTCGGCAATTCGTCGCTCACCGTCTACGGTCACGAGGCGAAAGGTTTTGCGGTCACCTCGCTTTAAGACGTCACGGGCCCGCGCGGGCGGTGGCGTGCCGAGCAATGTCGTGGGTGCATAGCACTCGACGTGCTGGCCATTCTTGAGCATGACCTTTATCACTGCGCCGTGCGAAGTGAACGTGGTCACCTCGCCTTCGACCCGCGAACCCAATCGGTGCTCGGTGCGAAAGAGCGCGAACTCCTTTTCGGGATTGACGGGTTGACGCCCGCGGCGTAGGGCCACTGCGGGCGCGGCGGTGGTGGGTACAGCGTGCATCGCGGGCGCATCGACGTGAGCAGTCGGTTTGGCGAGCGATTTGGCGGCCTTCTTTACGGCCTTCTTCGCCGCCTTCTTCGCCGGCGTGGCCTGCTTGGTCGACACTTTCTTAACCGGTGTTTGAGCCGCAACCTTGGCGGTCTTCTTGGTTGCCTTGGCCGCCGGCTTCACGATCTTGGCCGGCACCTTTTTCGAGGGCGCCTTCACCGCCTTGACCGGCGTCAACGTGGTGCCGATGGTCGGTTGTACGCCGTTGGGCAGAGCGACGGACAGCTTCTTCGCCGGCCGACCACTCTTGGTACCGCGCACCGGCTGACGCGGCGTGAAGATCCAGCCAACGCCCGCCACGGGCTTGCCGCCAATAAGTCGGCCGATGTCAAAAAGCCACGGGTACTGGTCGTGAAACTCTTGGAAGGAGTCGTTGCTCAGCACCACACCACTGATCCGGTCGGCGATCTTGAGGATGAAGGCGTCGCCACGTCCCACGGCGCCCGCCGGCGGCGTCACGATCTCGCCAGCCAGTTCGGCCTCCTTGAAGCGGGCCCGCTCGCTCGGCACGACCCGGTGCTCGAAACTCGCGTCGGCGACCACGATCACTTCGGCCGTTGGGTTCTCTTCAAGGAAGGAACGCACGGCCTCGTCGAGCTGGACCAGGCTCGGTATAGTGCGACCCTCGGTCGCGAAGTTCGAACCGTCAACGACGATACGAAGTCGCGGCGGCCGCGTGGGACTCATCCGACCGCCCGGGCCAAGAGGTCAGCCTGCTCCGCGCTGTGCACCAATGAACTACCCGTGGCCGGGCTCGCCGATTCGGCGCGTGCCACGTGACGGATCTTCATGTCGCGCAGATGACGGTGCAGTTCGTGATGGACGAAGGGCCACGCTCCCATGTTCTTGGGCTCTTCTTGCAGCCAGACCAGTTCGTCCAAGTTCTTGTAACGCGCGAGCACGCTCGCCAGCACTTCGTGCGGCCACGGGTAAATCTGTTCGACTCGAATGACGGCTACCTGACTGGCCTGGATCTCGTTGCGACGCGCGATCGCCTCGTGCGCCACTTTGCCCGTCGCCAAGACCACCGTCGTCACGGCCGCTGGGTCCTTCACCTCGTCATCGAGGACCGTCTGGAAAGAGCCCTTCTCCAATTGCGCCAACGCCGAACGGGTCTGGGTGGCGCGCAACAGTGACTTGGGTGTGAAGATAATGAGTGGGGTGACGTGCTCGCGCAGCACTTGGCTGCGCAGCAAATGGAAGTACTGCGCGGCAGTGGTGGGCTGAGCCACGCGCAGATTGTTCCTCGCGCTCAACGACAGGAATCGCTCGATGCGTCCGCTGGAGTGTTCGGGACCTTGGCCCTCGTAGCCGTGGGGTAACAACAGCACCAGGCTGGAAGCCTGGCCCCACTTGTCCTCCGCGGCCACCAAGAAGTTGTCGATGATGACCTCAGCGCCGTTGACGAAGTCGCCGAACTGGGCCTCCCACGCAACGAGCGTGTTGGTGGCCTCGACCGAGTAGCCGTACTCGAAGCCCAGCGCCGCGTACTCGCTCAAGAAGGAGTCGCGTACCGTGAAGAATCCGTCGGCGCCCTTTAGGTGGCACAGCGGGATGTACTGCTCGCCGTTCTCGAAGTCAATGAGGGCCGCGTGGCGCTGGGAGAACGTGCCGCGCCTCGAGTCTTGACCCATGAGTCGCACGTTCGCACCGGACTTGACGAGCGAGCCAAAGGCCAGGGCCTCCGCCAGTGCCCAGTCGACCTCGCCCGCGTCGAGCACGGCGGTGCGCGCCGCGAACTGGCGCGCCAGCTTCGGGTGCACCGTGAAGCCCTCGGGTGCCGTAATCGTCGCCGCGGCGATTTCGAGCAGCGTGGCGCGCTTGACGCCCGTGTCGGGCGCCGCTGCGTCGACGGGCACGTCGCTCACCGGCACGGCACTCAGCTCGGGCACCGGCACGGCGCGCACTTCGTCGAGCACATTCTGCAGACGGGTATTGAAATCGTCCAGAGCCGCTTCGGCCTCTTCGATGGAGATGTCGCCGCGGCGCACCAGCGTCTCGGTGTAGATCTTCCGCACCGAGCGCATCTGGTCGATGATCTTGTACATCTGGGGCTGGGTATAACTCGGATCGTCGCCCTCGTTATGGCCGTGGCGGCGATAACAGACAATGTCGAGCACGACGTCGCGATGGAACGTCTCGCGGTAGTCGTAGGCGAGGCGGGCCGCGCGCGCGCAGGCCTCGGGATCGTCACCGTTGACGTGGAAGATCGGCGCCTGGATCATCTTGGCCACGTCGGTGGGATAGACACTTGACCTCGCCGATTCGGGCGCGGTGGTGAAGCCCACCTGATTATTGATCACGATGTGCAGTGCGCCGCCCACGTAGTAACCCGAGAGCTGCGAGAGATTGAGCGTCTCGGCGACCACACCCTGACCGGAGAAGGCCGCATCGCCGTGAATCAAGATTGCCAGGTAGGGGAAGTGCTCAGCCATCACCGTGCTCTGCGTGCCATCGGTCGGGCGAAGGACCAGATCCTGCTTGGCGCGAACGATGCCTTCGACCACGGGACTGACGGCTTCGAGGTGGGAGGGATTCGAGGCCATGGAGACTTCAATGGTGGCGCCACGGGGATTCTTGAACACGCCACGCGCGCCCTTGTGATACTTCACGTCGCCGCTGCCCTGGACGCTTTCGGGATCCAGGTTGCCCTCGAACTCCGAGAAGATGTCGCTGTAGGACTTACCCACGACGTTGGCGAGCACGTTGAGTCGCCCGCGGTGCGCCATGCCTATGACTGCCTCCTTGGTGCCCTGGTCGGCGGCGACGTCGAGAATGGTGCGCAGTACTACGATCGTCGACTCGGCTCCCTCTAGTCCAAATCGCTTCTGGCCCACGTAGCGCGAATGCAGGAAACGTTCGAAGACCTCGGCTTCACTGAGTCCTTCCAGGATTCGGTGTTGCTCGTCAATCGACATCGATAGATTGACTCCCTCGACACGTTCTTGGATCCAGCGTTTCTGTACCGGGTCCATGATGTGGCCATACTCGATGCCGATCGTGCGACAGTACGCGTCACGCAGGATCGCAAGGATCTCCTCGAGGGTCGCCTCGCTGCGTCCGGCCAAACCGCTCACCACGAAGCGTCGCTGCAGGTCCCACATCGTCAGACCGTACGTGGCGAGGTCGAGTTCGGAGTGCAGCATCGGTGGTTCGCTGTGCAGCGGATCGAGGTGGGCATTGAGGTGGCCGCGCACGCGGTACATGTTGATGAGCTCTTGAACGCGGATCTGCTTGAGGATCCGCTCGTGCTCGCCTTCGCCGACCGCGGGGTTGTGGTCCTTGGCCCAGCGCGCCGGCTCGTAGGCCACGCCGAGCGAGGCAAAGACCTGGTCGTAGAAACCGTGCTCGCCCATGAGGCACTCCGCGACGTACTTCAAGAAGAGACCGGATTCGGCGCCTTGAATGATGCGGTGGTCGTACGTCGAGGTCAGGGTCATTACTTTTCCGACCCCCAGTTCAGCCAGGGCGCGCGGATCTGCCGCTTCGAAGCCGGCGGGCCAACCGAGCGCACCGACGCCAAAGATCGCGCCTTGGCCGGCCATGAGACGCGGCACCGACTGCACCGTGCCGATCGTGCCGGGGTTGGTTAGCGAGACCGTGGCTCCCACAAAGTCATCGGCGCCGAAGGAACCGGAGTGCACCTTACGCACCAGGTCTTCGTAGGCCAGCAAGAAGCCCCGGAAATCCAACGTGTCGGCGTCGCGGATGACGGGCACCAAGAGATTGCGCGTGCCGTCGGGGCGTTGCACGTCGACGGCAAGTCCTAGACCAACGTGTTCGTGATGACGAACGCCCGGTGTTCCCTTTTGATCGACGGCCTCAACGAAGGAGGCGTTCATGGAGGGAATCGCCACCAATCCCTTGACAACGGCGTAGGCAATGAAGTGCGTGAACGACACTTTCGCGCCACTCGACCGCGCAAGCGTCTCATTGAGCGCCGCCCGATTGATCTCCAGCAAGCGCGCCGCCACGCTGCGCACGCTGGTCGCGGTCGGCACGCTCAAACTGGCGTTCATGTTGGTCACGAGGCGCGCCGCCGCCCCGCGCAGTGGCGTTGCCTCACTGTCAATGGCCACTGACGGCGTCGAGGGCGGTGCGGACGCCATCGACGCTGGGGTCGCGACCGAGGGAACGGTCGAACGCTGGTAGTCAGCAAAGAATTCTCGCCAACTCTCTGACACGTCGGACGGGTCGGCGAGGAATCGATCGTACATATCGTCAACCAGCCAGGCGTTGGGTCCGAAAGAGCCCTTATTCGATATCGACGAAGAGGGGTCGACGGGTGCGCTCACCCCTCCAGCCTAGGGGCGCCGACAGGAATTGTAGGGAAGTGAATCGAATGAGAACCGGTAGGTTTTCTCTGTGAGTTCCACGCCCACGGTCCCGGCGACCCTTCGCTATACGCACGACACGCCCGTCGCGGGCTTGATGGTCGCCGAGCGGCGAGTGCCCCAACCCGAGGCCACCCTGATCTGCGTGCACGGCGGCCTCGACCGCGGCGCCTCCTTCGGTCGCCTCGCACGACGGCTGGAGAACTTCGACGTCGTGGCCTACGACCGTCGGGGCTACCAAAAGTCTCGGGACCTGAATCCCCTGTCGCTCGAACGCCACATTGACGATCTGCTCGCGGTCACGAGGCGCGAGGCCGAGCGCGGTCCCGTGCTTTATTTCGGCCATAGCTATGGCGGTGTCGTTGCCTTGGGCGCAGGCGTGGCGGAGCCGGCGCTCAGCCATTTGGTGGTGGTCTACGAGACGCCCTTGCCGTGGATACTGGCACGGCAAAGCTCGCGCCCGCCGGTCTCCAACGACGCCGCCCACGAGAGCGAGGTCTTCTTTAAGCGCATGGTGTCGAAGGGCGCGTGGGAGCGGCTCAGTGAAACCGAGCGCGAGTCGCGCCGGCTCGATGGTCCCGGCCTTTTGAGCGACCTCGCGATTCTCACGCATCACCCTCCCTTCGATATAACGCAACTCAGCACGCCGTGCGTCTACGTGCACGGCGACCGCGTGCTGGCCGGGTACTACCGCGCCCTAAGTGCGGAGCTTGTGCGGATCAATCCCATTATTTCGTCGCACGAGGTGAGTAGTGCCAGTCACGGGGCCCACCTCGCGAGTCCCGATCAACTGGCCGAGCTGATTCGTGCCCGCTGGGAGCAGCAATGCGCGTCGGCGTAACGGGATCGTCGGGATTCATCGGCTCGTCACTAATCGAGGCACTGCACGAACGTGGCGACGAAGTGATCCGATTCGTGCGACCCGAGAGCGTCGCCGGGCGCGACACGGTGATCCGTTGGGACCCCTCACGCCAGCTGGTGGACAGTCACGACCTCGCGGGCGTGGGAGGTTTTGACGCGGTCGTCAATCTGGCCGGTGCCGGCCTCGCCGACAAACGGTGGAGTTCGGCGCGCAAGGATGAATTGCAGCGCTCCCGCCTCGACGCGACGTCGTTACTGGTCAGTACGTTGCGCGCGATGCCCAATGGCACCGCGATGCTCGCCAGCAGCTCGGCGATTGGCGTCTATGGCTCACGCGGTGACGAGTTACTGGACGAATCATCGAGTTCGGGCCTTGATTTTCTGGCGCGGCTCTGCGGTAGTTGGGAAGCGGCCACGGCGCCCCTGCGCGAGGTTGGCTCGGTGGTGGCAGCCCTGCGCACGGGCATCGTGATGAGTGATCGGGGCGGGGCCCTCAAGCGCCAGTTGCCGCTGTTTCGCCTTGGGTTGGGCGGGCCCTACTCCAATGGGCGTCAGTGGCTCAGTCCCATCTCGCTGCGTGACGAAGTGCGCGCCATCATGTGGGTCATCGATCATCATCTGCAAGGACCGGTCAATCTGGTCTGCCCGACGCCACTCACCAACGCCGACTTCGCCAAGAACCTGGCCCGAGACTTGCACCGTCCGGCAATGGTAAGGATCCCCGCGGCGGCGCTGAAGATTGCGTTAGGCGTGCAGCTAACGAATGAAGCGGTGCTCGCGAGCCAACGAGTAGTGCCCCAAACGCTGCTAGGAAGTGGTTTCGTCTTTGAGAATCCTGACTCGCACTCCATCATTTCCGAGGTCGTTCGGCACCGAACCAACTAAAAGCCCACAATTTGAGGATTTATGTAATTTCCGGGCAAACGATAGGCCATCATTACGTCATTGTCACAATTATCTGGCTCTCGTGAACTTGTGCGAAGCCCTGTCCCCCGATACAGTTGCCAACAATCATCCGAAACGGGTGATCAAATAGGACGTGACCATTTCGGTGGTACGGGGAGGCAATATCAATATGCAAGTCAGACACAAGTTTCGGATCTTGGCGACAATCGGCTCGGCGCTCGCTGCGTTGTCAGTAGGCCTCATCGGATTTACTTCGGGAGGCGCCGGAGCGGCCAGCGCGCCAACGGGTACCATCACACTCGCTGAAGCGGCACAGACGCCTCCGAACTACATTTTCCCCTACATGAGTTGCGCCACCTTCTCGGTATCCAATATCGACGGCTTCGACCAGCAACTGTACCGCCCGGCCTACTGGTTCGGCCTCGGAGCTTCGGCGGCCATCCAGCCAAAGCTTTCATTGGCTAATCAGCCCGCCATGAGCGATAACAACAAGACGGCCACGATCGTTATGAAGGGCTGGAAGTTCGCCGACGGCCAGACCATTGACGCCGAATCGTTCATGTTCTTTATGAACATGTATCGGGCCATTCCAACGGACTACTGCGGCTTTAACGGCAAGTACGGAATCCCCAACATGGTGAAGAGCGCCAGCGGAACGGGCAATACGGTCACGATTCACTTCACGACGTCGGTGAACCCGTACTGGATCCTCTACAACTACCTGGCCGAGATCACTCCGATGCCCAACACTTGGGACATCACCGCTCCAGGTAAGACATCGACCTGCGCTTCTGGCGCCTACAACGCCAAGTCCACCAACGCGGCGTGCGCGGCGGTCTACAAGTACCTCAACAAGGAGTCCTCGGACACCTCGACCTACACCAACGCCATGTGGCAGAGCGGCGACAGCGGACCGTGGAAGTTGACCGCATTCGACAACCTGGGCAACTTGACCCTGGTGCCGAACACCAAGTACTCGGGCCCCCAGAAGGCCCAAGTCGCGGAAGTGAAGGAAGTAGCGTTTGCCTCGGCGACCGCCGAGCAGAACGCGCTGCGCGCCGGCACAATCGACATTGGCTACGTGGATAACTCGGTGCTCACCCAGAACGGCACGCCCCAGAAGCCCGGCGCGAACTGGAGCGCCATCGCGAGCAATTACTCGTTGCACGTGTCCGCGCCATGGTCGGTTGACTACTCCGCGTACAACTTCAACAAGTTGAACCCCCAGGCGCCGCTATTGAACCAGTTCTATATCCGCCAAGCCCTTCAGTTGACGGTCAACCAGCCCGGCCTCATCAACAAAGTCTTCAAGGGCTACGGCTACGAGCAGATCAACCCGCTGCCGCCAGTAACTCCGTCCTCGATTGACACGGGCGTGTCGTTCAAGAATCCCTATCCGTACAACCCCTCCAAGGCCTCGGCGCTGCTCAAGAGCCACGGCTGGAAGATGTCGGGCGGAACCCTCGCGTGCGAGAGTCCCGGTACGGCGGCCACCGATTGCGGCGCGGGTATCACGAAGGGCGAGTCCCTGACCTTCACTTTCGAATACGACTCGGGCTCACCGGTTACCGCGCTCCAGGTCGACGCTGAGGTTTCAGAGTGGAAGTCCATCGGGATCGCCATGAAGGTCTCTTCGGCGCCCTTTAACACGGTCATCTCGACCTGCTCGGCCAATTCGGCCAAGTGGAGCATCTGCTACTGGGGCGCTGGGTGGATCTACTCCCCCGAGTACTACCCATCGGGTGAGACCCTGTACGCGACTGGTGCGAGTTTTAACATCGGCAACTATCTCAACGCGCAACTGAACGCCGATGTGCAGAAGACTGACTTTGGTACCGCCAGCCTCGGTGCCTTCGCGAACCTCATGGCGGTGCAGCTGCCGGACCTGTACCAGCCCAACACCACCAACGACTTCGTCGCGGGCGGCATCGGTGAGGTCATCAACACCCTCAAGAGCAAGATCGGCTTCTCGCCGAACCCGCTTGAGACCTTCATGCCGGAGTACTACTCCTTCAAATAAGGTTCCGAGTTAAGGGCGTAGGCCCAATGACCAGCGGCCCCCCATTCGAGGGGCCGCTGGTCATTGGCGTGGGACACGCGAAGTGAACGCACCCTTTCCGTCGGCATTTTCCAACCCAAGCAAGGCAACGGTGCTGGTAAACTTCGCCGGTGCTCAACTACGTACTGAGGCGGCTCGGTCAGTCGTTCATCGTGCTGTTGATTGTGATGCTGATCACGTTCACCCTTCCCTACTTCGAGGTGGGCGGCATTTTGGCTCCCGCGTATGCAGTGCTCGGCACGCACGCCAATGCGCAGACCGTGCACACGTGGGGCGTGCAGCACGGAATGTTCCATCCTTACTGGGTTCGGTTCTGGCAGTACATCGACCAAGTCTTTGTCCACTTCAACTTGGGACACTCGTACAAACAGAACCTCTCGGTGTGGCAGATCATTTCGCTCTATGTGCCGCGCACAATCTGGCTGGCCCTGTCGTCACTCATCCTGACGGTCATCATCGCCCTGCCCCTAGGCATCTACCAGGCTTCAAAGCGCAACACCACTGTTGATTACGTGGCCACGAGCACCGCCTTCATCCTCTACGGGATACCCGCCTTCCTGCTCGGGATCTTGATGCTGCAGTTCTTCAGCTTCAGTTGGACCCACCTACCCGCCTCCCCGCCGTCCGGTGTGGCGCCGTGGGCCATGTTCACAAATCCGCTGGGCTTCATCCTTCCGGTGGTGACCCTGACATTTCTGAGCATTGCGTTTCTCAGTCGCTTCATGCGCAGTGCAGTCCTGGAGGTTCTCGTTCAGGACTACATACGCACGGCCAAGGCCAAGGGCTGTAGTACCAGCCGCACGCTCATACGTCACGCGATTCGCAACGCCCTCGGCCCGATCGTGATCATCCTGGGTCTCTACTTCCCGGGGCTCTTGGGCGGCGCCGTCGTGATCGAAGCCGTCTTCAATTACAGTGGTCTGGGCATTCAGATCGTCAACGCCGCGACCATCCTGGACGTGCCGACGGTGCTGGGCATCACGTTGCTCGTCGCCATCTTGACGCTGCTCGGCAACCTGATGGCCGACGTTGCACTCGGCATCGTGAACCCGCGAATCCGAATCCAGGGCACGCGATGATCGGAGGAGCCGAGCCGCCCCTCCACGACAGCCTGGTCACCGAGAACCTGGCCGACACCGAGGCCAGCGGCGAAGTCGTGCCGATGTGGAAACAACGCACGCGCATCTTCATCCATAACAAGCTCGCGGTGGCTTCGGTGCTCGTTCTCATCTTGATCGTGTTGTTTTGCTACATGGGTCCGTTGTTGTACCACACCAACCAGACCAACCAGGCCCAAGCCCTCAACGTGAACTTCAACGCAGCGCCGTCGGCCAAGCACCTGCTCGGCACCGACAGCTCGGGCTTCGACGAACTTGGACGAATCATGTTCGGCGGCGAGTACTCGCTGAGCCTGGGCATGCTCGCCGGATTCATCACCATCATCGTGGGCACCATCTACGGCATGGTCTCGGGTTTCCTGGGCGGGATCGTGGACACCTTGATGATGCGCCTACTCGACGCATTTCTTTCGATTCCGCTGCTTTTCCTATTAATCACCTTGATATCGGTCTTCGAGCGTTCCACGTTATTTCTCATCGCCCTCATCGGCGTGACGGGATGGTTCGCCAATGCCCGCATCATTCGAGGCGACGCGCTGCTGATAAAGAAACTCGAGTACTCCCAGGCCGCCGCCTCCATGGGGGCGAGTAAGTGGCACATCATCTGGCGCCACGTCTTTCCGAACTCGATGAGCAACATCGTCACCGTGGCGACCTTTTCGGTGGCCGACGCGATCTTGTTCCTTTCAACCCTGGGATTCCTCGGCCTGGGCATCCAGGCCCCCCAGACCGACTGGGGAACCATGATGCAGGCCGGTTCCGTCCAGCAGTCCAACGGCGACTGGTGGGAGATCTACCCCACCGCGTTCTTTTTCGTGCTGGTTATCGTCGCCATCACCTACGTGGGTGAAGCCTTGCGCGACGCCTTCGAGGTCCGGCTCCTCGAACGCTGATCCGCTCGGTCCCTCGCCGTTGCTGACCCGCCTGCGAGTCCAACCTATTCGGGGCGCGAGCCCAACGTGACCGGCGTCTTCAGTGGAAAGTGACAGGCCGCCTGCTGGGTCGCTCCGAAGCTGCGCAGCATGGGTTCCTCGGCGGCGCAGATATCTTGAGCCTTTGGACAGCGTGTGCGGAAGCGGCACCCCGAAGGCGGGTTTACCGCCGAGGGCAACTCTCCGCGTACCTGGCGACCGGGGCGACTTCGGGCTTGGTCGGGATCTGGCACGGGCACCGCGTCCAAGAGGCCCTGGGTGTAGGGATGCGCCGGTGAACGAAAGACTGATTCCGCGTCACCGATCTCGACGATCTTGCCCAAATACATTACGGCGATGGTCTCGGCCATGTAGTAAATGACGGCCAGGTCGTGGCTCACCATCACGTACGTGAGGTGGTGCTCGCGCTGGAGCTCCTTCATCAGGTTGAGTATCTGGGCCTGCACCGAGACGTCCAGGGCCGATACCGGCTCGTCAGCGACGATCAGGCGAGGATTCAGCGCCAACGCTCGCGCGAAACCGATGCGCTGACGTTGGCCGCCCGAAAACTCGTGCGGGTACCGATCGGCTGACATTCGGTCCAGGCCCACCGAGGCCAGCAACTCGTTGACGCGATTCCTCTGCTGGGCCTTGGTGCCATCGCCTTGGACGGCGAGCGGCTCGCCCAGGATCTGGGCCACCTTCATGCGCGGATCAAGGGACGAATAGGGGTCCTGGAACATCATCTGGCGATCGCGACGTTCAACCCTGGAGGGCTTATGACCGCGGGCCGACACGAGCTTGTCGTCGAAGAAGATCTCGCCGGCCGTCAAGGGCTCCAGGCCCACCAGCATTCGTCCAATCGTGGTCTTGCCGCAGCCCGATTCTCCGACCAATCCGAAGGTCTCGCCCTCGATAAGCGTGAAGCTGACGTCTGATACGGCGTGGATGGCTCCGACCTTGTGACGAACGAGCCCGCCCTTGATCGGATACTCCTTGACCAGCCCTTTGGCGCGCACGAGTTCCTTCTTGGTCCCGTTCGACGAAAGAACCGCGTCGTCAGATGGAGGCATCGCCACGACGGATTTCGGCCCGTCGACGGGATGAAAGCAGGCGAAGGCGTGCTCGCCCTGAAGGGTTAGCGCCGGATCTTCAGATCGGCACTGATCGCTCGCGTAGGCGCAGCGCGGGGCGAAGCGACACGCCACGATCTGCTTGGTCAGGTCGGGCGGCATGCCCGCGATCGAGGCCAGCTTGTGCTTCGTGGTGTTCTCCAAATTGGGCATTGACGCCAGCAGCGCCTGAGTGTAGGGATGACGCATTGACTTGAAGAGTTCGCGGGTCGACGCCTCTTCGGCTTTCTTTCCCGCGTACATCACCACCACGCGGTCGGCGCGGCCCGCGATGACGCCCATATCGTGCGTGATGAGCAGCATCGCCATGTCCAGCTCTTTTCTCAGGTTGTCCAGAATGTCGAGAATCTGGGCTTGAATCGTCACGTCGAGCGCCGTGGTCGGTTCGTCCGCGATGAGAATCGTCGGGCTGCACACCAGACCCATGGCGATGATGACTCGCTGGCGCAGACCACCAGAGAGCTCGAAGGGATACTGATTGAGCCGTTCGGCGGGACGGGGCATCTCCACCATCTCGAGCACTTCGAGTGCTCGTTTTCTCGCCTCAGCTTCGCTCACGCCATGATGGATTCGCATGCCCTCCCCGATTTGGCGACCGATTTTTGTGGTGGGGTTGAGCGAGCTCATGGGATCCTGGGGAATCAGCGCGATGCTCTGGCCGCGCTGGTGCTGCATCTCTTTCTCGCTCAAGCCCGCGAGGTCAACACCGTCAAGCACAATGTTGCCGGCGACGATTTTGCCCGTACCGGGCAGCAGGCGCATGATGGCCAGCCCCGTAGTGGTCTTGCCGCAACCCGATTCGCCCACTAGGCCGACGCACTCGCCCGCTTTGATCGTCAATGAAAAGTCGTCAACGGCGGTGGCGAAGGTCTTGCGGGAGGCGAATTGGACCTTAAGGTTGTTCACCGTTAGCAGCGACGACATAGTTGACAAATCCTACTCTTTGCGCCCGAGCGGGTTCGGGCTAAAAGTTCGACGCACAAGGGCCAAAATCAGCTGTCTCACGGCTTCCAGGTCGCCGCCGCACACGCTAGATAATGGAGCCCAACTCCGGCAGCGCCCACGACCGACGGTGCCAACGAGTAGGTCCGTATTTGGCCAGTGAACGGCGATGCTCGAGCGAACCGTAACCCTTGTTCGCGTGCCAGCCATAGAGCGGTGACTGCTCGTGCAATTCTCGCATCAGCGCGTCGCGGCGAACCTTCGCGATGATCGCCGCGGCGCTGATGGTGGCGCAGCGCTGGTCGCCCTTCACGATCGTCACCACGGGCAGTTCGGACCAGACCAACGTGGGCGGCGCGGCGGCGAAGATCATCGTCGCCGGTGCTCGCAGGAGGTTGAGCGGACCGTCGATCAGCGCCCCGCGCGGCGCGAGCGCCAACTCGCACAGCGCCCGGTCCGTCGCGACGGCGAGCGCAGTGCGTAGTCCCCAATCATCGATTTCGATCGCGGAGGCGACGCCCACGGCGACCGCACTCGCCCACCGCTCGATGAGCGGCACCAGGGCTTCGCGCTGGCGTGCCGAGAGGGCCTTGGAGTCCGCGAGACCGGCCGGCACGTCGCGCAACCCGTCGAGCACCACCGCTCCGACCATGACCGGCCCGGCGAGCGCTCCGCGACCCACCTCGTCGATGCCCACCACCGGGCCGTGGCGTAGTTCACGTGCCTCGTACTCGAGCGTGGGCATCACCCCACAAGGGTACCGACGAATGCCCCGCCCTAGAGTGACTGAATGCCAGGACCACATTCTGTTCGCCGGGTGGTCTTGGTGCCGCTCAAGAACTTCGCTGACGCGAAGAGCCGCCTGCGCGAGGTGCTCGGCGAGGGCGACGTCGAGGAGCTCACGATGCGCCTGGCCCGAACCGTCCTCGCGGCCCTGGAACCGCTCGAGACCGTCGTGGTCTGCGACGACGACCAGGTGGCCGACTTCGCGACGAAATGTGGCGTCGGCGTGCTGCGCGCCCTTTCGCGCACGCTCAATGGCGCCGTCGAGGACGCGTACCACGAGATGGACCGCTACGACCAGGTCATCATCGTGCACGGAGATTTGCGCAGCCCCGAGGGACTAGGGCGCTTTCAGCCGGGACCGGGCGTGACAATCGTGACTGACCACCACCAACGCGGCACCAACGTGATGGCGCTGCCCACGGGTCTCGACTTCCATTTTTCCTACGGAGCCAACTCGGCGCTGTTGCACCAGGGCGAGGCCGAGCGACTCGGCGTGGCCTGCACCGTCACGACCGACAGCCCTTGGTGTTTTGACATGGACGAACCGGACGATCTCGAATCGAGCCCGGACAGCATTTGAGGGGGCCTCGCGGCCCCCTCAAACACCACTCCCCGAAGGGAAATGAAACTACTTGCGCTTTGCTACGCGCTTTGCGGCCTTGCGAGCAGGAGCCTTGCGAGCAACCTTCTTCGCAGCAGGACGCTTGGCAGCGGCCTTCTTGGCAGCAGGACGCTTCTTGGCGGCCTTCTTGGCAGCAGGACGCTTCTTGGCCGGGGCCTTCTTAACGGCCTTCTTTGCTACTGCTTTCTTGGCTGGAGCCTTCTTCGCGGCCTTTTTTGCTGCGGGACGCTTCTTGGCTACTGCCTTCTTGGCCGGAGCCTTTTTCTTCGCGGCTATTGCCACTTGCCCTCCTCAGGACTCAACGTTGAATCAATTTGGAACCTCGATGACACCAACATGATGATCTCGATTCTGGTACCGCCTCGATAACGTGAACTCGCCCGTGTACCGCCCAGCTTCACAGCTGTACGGCGACCAAACGCAGTGCACGGTCCAAACGCGCAGGAGCGCTTCACATCCGTGTTGATCACAACACTTCGTAAAGCGTTGACCTCCTCCGCAGAAGGACAAACAAAAGTTCACTCTCTTTCGAGACCAATGTCAAGCATTTAGAAAATTATTTCAACTTTTATTTTTTTATGCGACATTTGTTTTTTGTGATGAGTGATGACGGCGTCTACTTAGGACGCGGTCGCAACGGTGACGCGACGAGTGGTGCACAGCGATCAACATTGGTGTTGGGCCCGAGTCGCAGTGGAAAAACGTCATCACTCATCATTCCGAATCTCCTGATAACAACGCATTCTTGCGTCGTGACGTCAACAAAAAATGATGTGGTATCACGCATGGCGCGCACGCATCGCGAAGGCGCGACGTTGCTCTTTGATCCGTCGGGAACAGTGCAGACACCACCAAACGTGAGGCGAATTGGTTACTCGCCGATCCGCCAATCACGAAGTTGGGATGGCGCAGTTTTGGCGTCGCGCAGCCTGATTGACGTCGCGCGAAGGAGTCGCAGCGACCACGGTGACGATCACTGGACCGAACGCGCCGGCGCGTTGGTCGCGCCGTTACTGCACGCCGCGGCGTTGCGCAACGAGTCTTTAGGGTCACTCGCGTCACGCGTGGACGAACGATTGAGCGACGACGCCGCCCATGAATTGCACGATCGCTACGGCGATCACCACCCCGCGGTCACGCTGCTGCGCGGCGTGCTGGCGACCGAGGAGCGCGAGCGTTCGAGCATCTGGTCAACGGCCTCGGGCCTCTTCGCGGGCGTGCGCACCGACGCGGCGCGAGCCTCGGCGCGCGAGGCGCCGCTCGACGTGGAGGCATTCCTGGCCGGTCCCCACCAGTTGCACATCGTGGCGCCCAGTCGTCACCAGGCCGTGACCATTCCGCTTGTGGTCGGACTCATCGAAGAGCTGGTGCACGCCACCTACGACCGTCACGAGCAGGGGGCCCGGCTCCTGCTGTGCCTGGACGAACTGGCCAACGTGGCCCCCCTGCCGCGCCTGGCGGGCATTGTCTCCGAAGGCGGCGGCCAGGGCGTGTTGACCCTGGCCTGCCTGCAGGATCTCAGCCAGGCCCGCAGTCGCTGGGGGTCGGCCGCCGAAGGCTTTCTTTCGCTCTTTTCCACCACCGTGGTCCTGCCGGGCATCGCCGACCGGTCCACGCTCGAACTGCTGGCCCAACTGTCGGGGCGCACGCTCGTGCCCACCCGCACCATCCAGACCGGCCCCCGGGGCCGCTCGGCCGGCTACTCGACGAGCTGGGTCGAACGCGACAGCGCCACCGTGGGCGAACTGGCCCGGGGACGGCCCGGTTACGGGCTCGGACTCGACGCGGCCAACACCATGCGCTGGATCGAATTGACGCCGGCGCACGTTCACGGACGTTTTCGCGCTCAGCGCGAGCGCTCCGACCACGAACCGGAGCGCTCGCGCGAACGCTGAGTCCAGCGTTCAATCTCCGCTACCTGCAAGGGACGCGGTCCGCGCTCGCGAACCTGACCCGTCATCCTCGCCCGGGCGGTGCCGATCGTGCGTTCGCGCACCCCGCGCGAATCGCGCAGTTCGGGATAGAGACGGTCGACGCTGCGGCCCAGGTCGCCGGCCGCCTGTCCGAAACTGGCCGCGTTGGCCCAGGCCGTCACGACGTGACGGCGCGCGACGTCGTGACGGCCCTCGAGCGAAGCACCAAAGGCGTGTTCGTCCAGCGCGTCGTGCGCGCGTTCGGGTACGCGTACGCCACCCTGGGGTTCGAACCGGGTCAGGTCGTCACGCCACTTCTCGAGGGTCTCGCCACGTTGCCAGGCCAACTTTTCCCCGCGGTCCGGGTGGTGTCCTCCCCACAGTGCTCGATAGCCCTCGTCGACACCGGACACGTGGTCGACGCCGGCGAAGGATCGCCAGGCCGTCCAACTGGTGCGCTGGCCCAGTTCGAAACGCAACGACGACCGATAGAGCGCATCGGCCGCCGGCGCGTGCGCGAAGAGGGCCCGGCTGTCGAGCACGCTCGTCTCGCCGGCCGGGCGCGCGCCCACCAAGACATGATCGTGCAGGTGCGGCTCGCCGTGGCGATTGAGCCCGTGGGTGAAGCTCACGATCCGCTCCCAGCGCGCGGGACGCTCGCGGTCATCGCCCCCTCGCCGGTCGCGCACCACCAACGCCCGCTCTTCGAGGTAGGTCAGCGTCGCGGCGACGGACGCGCGGTGCGCGTCAATCACCCCCGGCGCCTGCTGGGGGTCGAGGGCAATCAAAATGGAGATGGATCGCGGAGCGGCGAACACGATGTCGTAACCATGAACGTGCGAACGCGACGTGCTGGCAAACACCCGCTGCACATTGTCAGGGTCGCGAGTGTCGCCGCCGCCGCGCATCCACCAGCCCGGACCGCCGTCGCGCAGCGTGTCGAGCTCGTGGGCGGGGTCGTTGGTGAAATAGGTGACGTCGGGCGAACGGCGGACAAAAAGACGAAGCATCGGACACCTCTCAGAGGTGCCCAACGGTCGCCTTAGAGCTGCTGGGCCATTCGTTTGGCCAGTTCGTGGCCGGCCTTGGCGTACTTGGGCGTCGCCACCACCGCGCCCTCGCCGGCCTGGAGCATAAGGTGTTCGAGAAAGGTTTCGTCAGCGAGACGGAACTTTACCGCGTGTCGATGGTCCTCTAACGTGGTCCACTGCGCGTTGGGCAGCGTCTCAAAGAGCCAGCGCAGGTGGCCCTCGACCACCACCACGACCTCGTCACCGTCGTTACCCACCTGGGTCAACCAGTTGGTCACGTCGTCCTCAGGCCGCTCCTCGGTGGCCGGTGATTTGGCCAGGATGGTGCTGATGCGGTCCACGCGAAACGTGCGCCACGCCTCGCGGGTACTGCAGTAGGCCCGTACGTAGGTGTGACCGTTGAGTACCTTGATCTCGCGAGGTTCGATCGTGCGCATCTGGGACTTCTCGGACACCCCCGAGGTGTAGTGGATCTTGATCTGCTCCTCGTTGGCCACCGCCTCTTGCACCACGCCCAGCAGCGACTCGTTCGAGGTCAACTCCACCTGCACGAAGGCCCTGGTGGTCGCCTCGATCTTGGCGATCGCCGATTCCAACGCGGGCTCGGCGTAAACCCGCGACGCCTCGCGCAGGGCAATATTGAGTTCGAAGAGGTCACGCCACATCAGGGGCGAGTTCTCCACCGCCCCGGTCCAGTCAAACTCCTCGGCGCGGTAGGTCGAATCGTCCGACGCCTCGTTCTCCCAATCGTCGCACTCCTTGATGACGTGCGCCGGATAGCCAAACTCCCCATTCATGGGCATGAAGGAGACCAAGCGATCCATAGTGCGCCGCACGAGCCCCGGGTCCATGGAAAATCGCTTCGCCAATTCGCTGACCCGCAGACCCTCATCGGAGAGGTAGACGGCGTGCAGCAATTGCAGCGTCTGGCCCAGGACGTCGTTGGTCGCCGGACCGGCGAAGTGCACGCTCTCGAGCGCGGGCGCCTTGGCGCGGTTCACGTGGCGCAACCATTCCGCCAGTTCAACCTTGAGCGACTTGGGACTCTGCAGGCGCACCCGATCGGCCGCTTCGAGCAAGAAGCGCAGCGCCCCGCGCGGGCTATCGAAGGTGATGCCCAGTTCGATGACCCCAGCCTTCTTCTGGGCCGCCAGTGCGCCGGGAAACTGACGTACCAGGAGGTCGGCGTAGTTCTCGTTGGTCGTCATTACCACGTCGATCGGCCGCAATGACTTGGAAAACTCCGGACGCCAGGCCTGGGCGACGGCCTGGGTTGCCTCGTCGGCCTCGAAACCGCTGGCCAGCACCAGCGGCATCGACGTCATACGCGTAAAGCGGTAGCCCTTGACTTCGTCGGTGCCCTGGACCCGAGCGACGAGGTAGGCGGCGCCTCGAAAGAGGCCGACGCTTAAGGGCTCCACTACGCGGTTCTTGTTGGTCGAGGACTGGTACTCGAAGCTCAGCGCGCGGCGTAAGTGAAGCGCGCGCAGCACCGGCGTGTAGTAATTGGTGAACTCCAGGCCGCCGTCGCTGGCCGGACCGTCGTTAAAGAGGCTGAACACCCCGGACGCGCCAAAGCCGCAAAAACGCAGCGCCATCTGTACGACGCGCTCCTCGTCGGCACTGAACTCGATCATCGGCGCGTACCCGCTGGCCGGATCGATCCTGTAGCCCACGTTGCCGTCGCCCGAGGTCAACGTGTCGATCTCGAAGCCCAGCTCGCGGATCCGGACCTTGTCGCGTTCGAACTTCTGGCGAACCGCGGTGTCGCTGCCCTGGTAGGCCCGGACCTTCTGCGGGCCCTTGGCGCTCTCGGGGTAGGCGTCGATCTCGAGATTGCGCACGATCTCGTCCTGGCTCAGCGTGGCCTCGGGAAAGACGCTCTGCAAGAGCAGGACCAGCGCGATCAAGCGTTCGCGGCTCTGGTCGTTGGTGCCACTCGTGCTCATGGAACTCCGTCTCTTTTACAACGAGAGTACCGGGGCGAGCCTGCTTGGCGCGCGAGCTTTAGTGATCACTCTTCTTGGTGGCGACGTCGTCGAGGGCCTCCTCGCGGCGCCAGGTGCCCGAACGACCGCCGGACTTTTCCCACAGGGCCACCTCGCCGATACTCATCGTGCGGTCAATGGACTTGCACATGTCGTAGATGGTGAGCGCCGCGACCGTTACCGCGGTGAGCGCTTCCATCTCGACGCCCGTGCGGTCGACCGTGTCGACGCTCGCCTCCACGTCGATGTGCGTGTCGGCAATGGCGAAATTGACGTAAACGTTTCCCACCAGTACCGGGTGCGACATCGGCAGCAGTGACGCGGCCTGTTTGGCGGCCTGGATGCCAGCCACGCGCGCCGTCGCCAGCACGTCGCCCTTGTTGGTGGCGTTGGTGGCCACGCTGGTTGTCGTGGCGGCCAACATCGTTACGCGACACTTGGCGAGGGCGCGGCGCGCACTGACCTCAGAGGGGCCTAGATCGCGCGAGAAGGCCCCATCGTGCGGCGCTCGGCGTAACTGGTGGAAGTCGTCCACCGCGCCATGCTACCGAGGTCCTGATGGGCCAATGGACGCAGGACGGTACACTGCCCTGGTCGCAGTGCGCCACGGGAGTATCAATGCCAACTTACGAATACGAGTGTCAGTCGTGCCACGAGCGCGTCGAGGCCGTGCAGAAGTTCACTGACCCCTCGCTCACGGTCTGCCCGCGCTGCGGGGGTGAACTGCGCAAGGTCTTTTCCTCGGTGGGCATTGTCTTTAAGGGCAGCGGCTTCTATAAGAACGACAGCCGGGGGGCGAAATCGACGTCGTCCACCTCCGGCGCCGACGGTGACGCCAAGTCCCCCGCCGCCGCGGGCGAAACAACGACCCCCAAGGGCGATACGAAGGAAAAGTCGGGCCCCGCGCCGGCCCCCGCGGCCAGTACGAGTTCGCCGTCCACTCCTTCGTCGACGCCCACGCCAGCGGCTAAGGCGAGCGACTAGGCGCCCGAAACCGCGATGCCGGTGATGGCGAGCGACTGGCCAGCGGCGCTGCCAGGCAGCCACTCCACGTCGTTGCCCACGTAGGCCACGTCAAGCAGCATGCGCTGGAGCGTCGAGGCCACGGTGATCTCGCGCACCGGTTCGCACAGTTGCCCGTCGCGAATCATCAGTCCGGTGATGCCCACCGAAAAGTCGCCCGAGACCGGGTTGACCCCCGAGTGCACGCCGGTGAGTGACTCGACGAAGATACCGTTGCCGACGAGGGAGAATATCTGGGCCTGATCGAACTCGCCGGGCAGCAGTTGCAGCGCCCGACAACCGGCCGACGGCGATCCGGCGATCCCGCCGCGCACCGCGCTGCCGGTCGAACTGGTGCCGGCGCGGCGCGCCGAGACGGTGTCGTAGACAAAGCCCTTCAGTTGGCCCCGTTCGATCATCACGTTGCGCCGACAGGCGAGGCCCTCGCCGTCGAAGACCGAGGCCGAGAAGTGCCGGGGATCGGTGGGGTCGTCGAGCAACGTGAAGAGCGGCGACGCCACCTCCTCGCCGATGCGGTTGGCAAAGAAGGAGCGCCCGCGCACCACCGCCTCGCCGCTGAGCGATCCGCCGATGATGGCGAGCAGTGTCGAGGCGCTGCGCGGGTCAAAGACGGCCGTGCACTTCATCGACGCGGGCTTGACCGCGCCCAGCATGCGCGTCGCGCGCGTCAGCGCATCGAGGGCCGCCTTGTGCACGTCGAGTTCGCCGGGCGCCCGCCCGGCGCTGAGGCCCCACCCGGTCTGGTCGCTGGCGCCGTCGCTGGCAATGGCCTCGACCGAGACGTAGGCCCCCGATCGGGCGTAGGACGCGCGTACCCCCATGGTCGAGGCAATTGCGGCCTCGGCGACGTAGTCCGAGTAGTTGGCCGATTCGACCTGGCGAATCCGCGGGTCCCCATCGCGCACGATGCGTTCGAGTTCGATCGCCATGGCGATCTTTTCGTCCAGTGGCGTCGACGTCACGCGCGGATCGGTCAGTTCCAGCGTGACGGGCGCGACCCCGTCGGGTCGCGCGAAAGCCACGAACTCGTCCTCGGTGGCGAAACGCGCGTTGTCACGCGCGTCGCGCAGCGCGTCGTCGATTGCCTCGGGGTCGAGCGAGCCGGCCCAGGCGGTGCCCACCCGCGCACCGGCCTCACTGTCACGCAACACGCGAACGCCGATGCCCGCCGACGTCGCGGTGGACAGTTCCTCGATCTGGCCCTGGTAGGCCTGGACTTCGGTGTCCACCCCGCGCGAGAGGTAGATCTCGATCTCCTCGGAGCCGCGAGCCGAGTCGAGAATTCGTTCGGCCTCGGCCAGCAGTTCGCTCACGCGGCCGTACCGCCGATGGTGATGCCGCTCAGTCGCATGGTGGCCTGTCCGCAGCCCACCGGCACGCTCTGGCCGTCCTTACCGCAGGTGCCGGGCATCATGGAAAAGTCGTTCGCGACGGCATCCACGCGCTGGAGCACATCGGGCCCGTTGCCGATCAAGTTGCAGTCACGCAGCGGCGTGGTGATCTTGCCGTTCTCGATCAAGAAGGCGGCCGTCATGCCGAAGACGAAGTCCCCGGTGGCGGTGTTGACCTGGCCGCCACCCAGTTGGGCCACGTAGACGCCGCGCGGCGTCTGGGCCACGATCTCATCGGCATCGCTGTCGCCCTCGAGCAAATAGGTGTTGGTCATGCGCACCATGGGCAGGTGCTGATAGCTCTGACGCCGTCCATTGCCCGTGGAGTGGCGACCCTCGCGGTGCGCGCGCAGATAGTCCCACATGTAATCGGTCAGCACCCCGTTCTCGATCAAAACATTGCGGGTCCCCGGCCGGCCCTCGTCGTCCACGGCCAGGTAACCCCATTCGCCACTGACGGTACCGTCGTCGACGAGGGTGACGAGCGGGCTCGCGACCAGTTGACCGACCTTGCCGGTGTAGACCGAGGCCTGCTTGGCAATGGCGTCGGCTTCGAGGCCGTGCCCGCAGGCCTCGTGGAACAAGATGCCGCCCGATCCGCCGGCCAAGACCACCGGCAGCTGACCCGAGGGAGCGGGACGGGCGTCAAGTTTGGTGATGGCCTGGCGCGCGGCGCCGCGCGCCGCGTCGGCCACCGCGTCACTGGTCAAGATCTCGAACCCGCGGGTGCCGGCAATCGGTCGGTAGCCGGTCTGCATGCCTGAGTCGCCGACGGCGACACAGGAGACATTAAATCGGGTGCGCACTTGATGATCGGCGGCGAACACGCCGTCGGAGTTGGCGACCACGAAGTTGCGCGTCGAATCGCCCAGCGCGACCTGGACCTGACTGATGGACGCCCCCTCGGACCTCGCGACGTCGTCGGCGTGGCGCAACAGCTCTATTTTCTTGGCCTTGGCCACGTCGCCGGGCGCGGTCTCGGCGCGCGAAGGATACTCCATCAGTTCGCGGAGCTTGATCTCGCGCACGCCGCCCCCGCCCTCGCGCGCGACCGCAGCCGCGGCCCGAGCGGCCGCGAAGAGACCCTTTTCGGAGAGATCAGCGGTGTGGGCGAAGCCGGTGGTCTCGCCAAGGACCACGCGAATACCGGCCCCCCGGTCTCGTCCGGAACTGAGTTCTTCCACGCGGCATTGATCGAGCATGGCCGAGGACGTGCTGCGGTCTTCGACGAACACCTCGGCGAACTCGCCGCCTCGTTCGAGTGCCGTGCCTAATACACGTTGCAGGACATCTTGTTCCACCAGGGTTGACATGCCCGCCATCGTACCGGTCCCCCCGATTTGGCTGACTGCTGACGGCAAAAGGTCAAACGGTAGGCTGCATAGGTGCTTCTCGCGTCAATCGACAGTCCCGCCGATCTAAAGGGACTCAGCTTCGACGAGTTGAATCAATTAAGTTCCGAGATCCGCGAATTGATCATTTCCACCGTGACCACGACCGGCGGGCATCTCGGATCGAACCTCGGCGTCGTGGAACTCACGATTGCGCTGCACCGGGTCTTCGACTCACCCAAGGACATACTGCTCTGGGACACCGGTCACCAGTCCTACGTGCACAAACTGCTCACGGGGCGCCAATTCGAGTTTAAGAACCTTCGCCAACGCGGCGGACTCTCGGGCTATCCCAACCGTTCCGAGAGCGAGCACGACTGGATCGAGTCCTCGCACGCTTCGACGGCGCTCTCCTACGCCCACGGCCTCTCAGTGGCACTCGAACATCGCCAAGAACTCATTGGCCACGGTGGCAAGCGCCACGTGGTCGCGGTGGTCGGCGACGGTTCGCTCACCGGCGGCATGGCCTACGAGGCGCTCAACAACCTCGGCCACTCCAACCAGCGCGTGGTCATAGTCCTCAACGACAACGGACGCAGCTACGCGCCGACCATTTCGAGGCTCTCCGAATCGCTCACCTCATTGCGACTCAACCGAACCTACGTCCAGTTACGCGAACGGATCCGCGGGACCGTGCCCAAGATCCCGGCCGTCGGCCAGGCCGCCTACCTCGGCATGCACGGCTTCACGTCGGTGATGCGCGAGATGGTCACTCCCCACACTTTCTTCGAGACCCTGGGCGTGCGCTACGTCGGACCCATCGATGGGCACAACATCGAATCGATGGAGACGGCGCTGCGCAGCGCCGCACTGTGGGACGGACCCATTGTCCTGCACGTGCTTACCGAAAAGGGCCGCGGCTACGCCCCGGCCGTCAGCGACGACCTCAAGATGCACGATTACAAGTTGTCGCCGCGCGTCGACGACGAGGTCGTCGCCCCCCAGTCCTTCTCCGAGACCTTCGCCAATTCGCTCATCACGATGGCCAGCACCGACGAACGGATCGTCGCCATCACCGCCGCCATGGCCGGTCCCACCGGGCTACTCAATTTCCAAGAGCGATTCCCCAAGCGCTTCTTCGACGTGGGCATTGCCGAGCAGCACGCCGTGACGGCGGCGGCGGGCATGGCCATGGGCGGCCTCAAGCCGGTGGTAGCGATCTACTCGACGTTCTTTTCGCGGGCCTTCGACCAGGCCCACCTGGACGTCGGCCTCTTGAATCTGCCCGTCGTGTTTGCCTTGAGTCGCGCCGGCATCACCGGCGACGATGGCCCCAGCCACCACGGAATCCTGGATATGGCGCTCTGCCTGGCGATTCCCAACGTGACGATCTTCGCGCCCTCAACGGCCGAGGAGATTCCCGGCATGCTCGCGACGGCGCTGTCGATGTCGACGCCCACCGCCATACGTTTCCCCAAGACGCTGCCCAAGCCCTTCGACCAGAAAATCGGCGAGGGCGTGCGAGCCCGTGAGGTCGCGCACGGCGACGGATCGCTCTGCGTCCTGGCCGTAGGGAAAATGGCCCCGAACGCCTACGAGGCCCTCGAGTTACTGCGCGAAGACGCCTTGAAAGTGACGCTCTACGACGTGCGCGTGCTGCCACCGGACCCCGCCATGATCGACGACGCGTTGGCCCACGAGCGCGTCGTCACGGTCGAAGACGGCACCCGCCACGGCGGCGCGGGCACGCTCATGGTCTCGGCCCTACGCAATCGCGCCCAGGAACTGGGCCGACCCTTTCCTTCGACTCGCATACTCGGCGTTCCGCGAGCCTTCCTCGAGCACGACAGCCCCGACTCGCTGCTGGCCGATCTCGGTCTGGACGCCGAAGGGTTGTCCGGGGCCTTTTGGCGACTGCTCGACGACGAGGCGGAGTTCCCGCGGGTGCTTCGCGAATCTCCCCACGCCCACTACTTGTAACGGCTCTACTGGCCCGGCGCACGACTACATTGGCGCCATGACCTACGAGATTGAGAAGTCCAAGCAGGAGTGGCGTGCGCAGCTATCCGCCGAACGCTACGCCGTCCTTCGCGAAGCCGCCACCGAAGCGCCCTTCAGCGGATCACTGCTGCACGTGGACGCAAACGGGGTCTTTACGTGCGGCGGCTGCGGCCAGCGCCTCTTCAGCACCGCACAGAAATTCGACTCCGGAAGCGGGTGGCCGAGCTTCGACGCCTGCGAGCCGGGCACCATCATCGAACGGGTGGACCGTTCGCTCTTTAGTCGACGCACCGAGATCCTCTGCGCGAAGTGTGGCGGGCATTTGGGACACGTCTTTGACGACGGACCGACGCCCACGGGGCTGCGCTACTGCGTCAACTCCGCGGCGATTGACTTTACGCCGGCCAACTAAACGTCGAGGAAGCGGCGAATGGCAATCGCCGAACCCACCGACCCAATGACGGCGCCCATGATCAACACCACGGCATCCGAACCAACGAGGTTCCCGGTGCTCAGTTTGAACTGCACGGGCAGCGGATACCACGTGTGCAAGGCCGTCACCGCGCCCATGGCCACGATCGAACCCAGCAGACCCTGGATGAATCCCTCGGTGATGTAGGGAATGCGGATGAACCAGTTGGTGGCGCCCACCAGCTTCATGACCGACACCTCCCGGCGCCGCGAGAAGATGGCCATTCGAATCGTGTTGAGGATCAGGACCATGGCCGAGAAGAAGAGCACCGCCGCCAGGGCCAGGAAGATGATCTGCATCACGCGGATCACTTTGTTCATTTCACGAATCTGCTTGTTGGGTGCGGTGACGAGGTAGACGCCCGGTTCGTGCGACAGCGTGGATTGCACCGTAAAGGCGTCGGACGGCACCGTGGGCACGCACTGAAACGACGAAGGCACTTCGGGCACGCTCAGGGCGGACGCTTCAGCCAAGGAGAGCAGCTTCTTCGCCGCGACGAAGTCCTGGGCTTGGGTGAAGTAGACGCAGTCCTTGACGATGGGCAGGCCCGCCAACTGGGTCTTGATGGTCGTGATTTCGCTGGTCGAAGCGGTCGGCTGCATCCACACGGTGACGCGAGTTCCCTGTTGCCACTGAAAGGAGGCTTGGGCCGCACTCTGTTTTAACAGCAGGGCCCCGCCCACCAGCGACAGCGACACGGCCACCGTCAGCACCGCCGCGACGGTCATCATTCGATTGCGCCAGAGGTTGGAGAAGGTCTCCTTGAAGGCGTAACGGAAATACACGCGCATTACATGACTCCCGCTTCTTCAATGCCGTAGACACCGCGCACCTGGTCGCGAATCATCTCACCGTGGTCGAGTTCGACCACGCGGCGTCGCATGCGGTCGACCAGGCCCTTATCGTGCGTGGCCATGACCACGGTGGTGCCGGTGCGGTTGATCCGCTCCAGCAGGGCCATGATGGACTCGGAGTTCGTCGGGTCGAGGTTGCCCGTCGGTTCGTCGGCGAGCAGGATCAACGGGCGATTGACGAAGGCGCGCGCGATGGCGACGCGCTGCTGCTCGCCGCCGGAGAGTTCGCCCGGCAGGTTCTTGGACTTGTCCGTCAGTCCCACTAATTCGAGGATCTGGGGAACTTGGGACTCCACCGTCGATCGGGGCCGACCAATCACCTCGAGCGCGAAGGCGACATTCTCGAAGACCGACTTATTGGGCAACAGGCGAAAGTCCTGGAAGACGCAGCCGATGTTGCGACGCAGGTAGGGCACGCGCCACTTGGGCAGGTCGCCGATGTCGCGCCCGGCCTCGAGGATTCTGCCGCGATCGGGGAACTCTTCGCGCAGCAAAAGGCGGAGAAAAGTGGTCTTGCCCGACCCCGAGGCGCCCACCAAGAAGACGAACTCGCCCTTGTCGATGTCCAGCGTGATGTCCTTTAACGCGGAGGTGCCGTTCTTGTAGGTCTTCGAGACATTCTCAAATCGAATCATGGCAACACCCCCTATGGGCTGATTGGAATCAGTGCGCAGGCGCTGACATACGTAATGGTCATTCTAGTTTGGCCAATTGTCGATTCGGTGCCACCGAAACAAGGTGTTGGTAAGGTCCGGGCTACGTGCGAGCGCGCTGACGGCGAAGCTCGGCTTCCATGAAGCCGTCGAGATCGCCCTCCAGCACCGCGTCCACGTTGCCCGTCTCGTAGTCCGTGCGGTGGTCCTTCACCAGTTGGTACGGCGCCTGCACGTAACTGCGGATCTGCGAGCCCCAGGCGTTATCGCTGCGCGTGCCGCTGAGCGCGTCCATCTGCGCCTGGCGCTCGACGCGGTTCTTCTCGGCCAGCTTGGCCACCAAGATCTGCATGGCCCGCGCGCGGTTCTGGTGCTGACTGCGCTCGTTCTGACAGCTCACGACGATGCCCGAGGGCAGGTGGGTGATACGGATGGCCGAGTCGGTGGTGTTGACGTGCTGTCCGCCGGCGCCCGAGGATCGAAACGTGTCGACGCGCAGTTCCTTCTCATCGATCTCAACCTCACCGGCGTCATCGCTCAATAGCGGCGTGACGTCAATACTGGCAAAACTGGTCTGGCGGCGCGCCTGTGAGTCGAAGGGGCTCATGCGCACGAGGCGGTGCACGCCACGTTCGCTCGAGAGCCAGCCGTAGGCGTAGCGGCCCTTGACAATGAAGGTGGCCGACAACAGACCGGCCTCCTGGCCGGCGGTCACCTCATCGATCTCCACGCCGTAGCCGCGGCGCTCGGCCCAGCGCGAGTACATGCGCAGCAGCATCTCGGTCCAGTCCTGCGCGTCCGTGCCGCCCGCGCCGGCGTGCAGTTCGGCGATCGCGTCGTTCTCGTCGTAGGGACCGCTCAACAAGCTCAACATCTCGAGGGCCTCTAACGAGTGTCCGAGCTGGGCCACGGTCGATGAGAGTTCGTCCAGTAACGACCAGTCGGCCTCGCCCGTCGAGAGGGCCTCGCGCGAGAAGTCGGCCAGCACCAGGCCGTCGTCGAGCGCCCGGCGTAGTTCGTCGAAGGCTTCGAGGTCGTTGCTGAGCCGTCCCAGCTCGGTCGTCACGTCGCGCGCGCGGTCCTGGTCGTCCCACAGGTGCGGATCGGCCGCCTCGACCGACAACTCCTTGTGACGCAGTCGGCTCTCTTCAATATTGAGATACGTACGCGCCGCGCTCCAGCGCGCTTCGAGCTCGTCGAGCGTGCCCACCGCGTCGCGCAGCGCGTTCTCCGCCTTAGGGTCGGCCATGGCACAGCTTGAATTTGCGTCCCGAGCCGCACCAGCACGGTTCGTTGCGACCGATCTTGTCGCCCTCTTTTTTGACTGGCTTCGTCTTGGTCGCGGGGCCGCCGTGGGCCACGAGGGCCGCTTCGCCGGGCGCCACCTCGGTGGCGTTGGTCAGCGCGCCTTCGAGTCCCTCGTCGACGTTGTCGTCGGCCGGTGCTGGCAATGCCGCCTCCACGTGCGTGATGTAACGCACGAAGTCCTTGTCGACCTCGCCGAGCAGGTGCTCGAACATCTGGTATCCCTCTTTTTGCCAAGCCGACAGCGGATCTTGCTGGGCGACCTGGCGCCAGTGAATGCCGTCGCGTAGGTAGTCCATGTCCGACAGGTGCTCGCGCCAGCGCTGGTCGAGGATCTGGAGCATGACGTCACGCTCGATCTCCTTGGCCATCTCGAGCCCGCCGGGATAGTGCTCGCACTTCTCCTCGTACAGCGACACGGCGTCATCGACCGCCAGGGCCACAATGTCCTCACGGTCCTCGTAGGCGTCGATCGACTCGACGCTCAGCCGGGTCGGGTAGAAGGTCTGCAGGTCCATCATCAGCGCGTTGATGTCCCAATCCTCGGCGAACTGGGCCTCTAGACGCTCTTCGACCGCTTCGCTCAACCGCTCTTCGATCATCTCAATGGTGGAATCATGAATGTCCTCGCCGTCGATGACCTGCTGGCGCCGTCCGTACATGACCTTGCGCTGCTCGTTCATCACCTCGTCGTATTTAAGGACGTCCTTGCGGATCTCGGCGTTGCGGCCTTCGACCGTGTTCTGGGCCCGCTCGATGGCTTTGGAGACCATCTTGGCCTCGATGGCCTCGTCGTCGGGCATCGTGCGGTCCATCACCCACGAGACCGCCCCGGTGGCGAAGAGGCGCAGCAGGTCGTCTTCGAGCGAGAGGTAGAAGCGACTCTCGCCCGGGTCGCCCTGGCGACCCGAACGCCCGCGCAGCTGGTTGTCAATGCGCCGCGAGTCGTGGCGCTCCGTGCCCAGCACGTAGAGCCCGCCCGCGGCGCGCACTTCGTCGCCTTCCGCCTCGCAGATCGGGCGGAACTGCGCCGCGGCCGCCTGGTAGGCGGCGTCAAATTCCTCGGTGCCCGTCGCAAAGCCGCGCGCCGTCGCCTCGCGCGTCGCGAGACCCTCGAAGTTGCCGCCGAGCACGACGTCCACGCCACGCCCGGCCATGTTGGTGGCCACGGTCACCGCGTGCTTGCGACCGGCCTGGGCCACGATGTCCGCTTCGCGAAAGTGCTGCTTGGCGTTGAGAACCTCGTGCACGATGCCGGCCTTTTCTAGGGCCCGCGAGAGCAATTCTGACTTTTCCACCGACGCGGTACCGAGCAGTACCGGCTGGCCACGGTCGCTGCGCTCGCGCACGTCGTCGACAATGGCGGCGAACTTAGCCTCTTCGGTCTTAAAGATGAGGTCGGGTTGGTCGATGCGGATGTTCTCGCGGTTCGACGGTATCGGCACCACCGAGAGCCCGTAGGTATTGCCAAACTCGCTGGCCTCGGTTTCGGCGGTGCCGGTCATGCCGGCCAGCTTTTCGTAGAGGCGGAAGTAGTTCTGCAGGGTAACCGTGGCCCACGTGTGGTTCTCTTCTTGGATGCGAACGCGTTCCTTCGCCTCGACAGCCTGGTGCAACCCGTCCGACCAGCGCCGACCGTCCAGGGTGCGACCGGTGAACTCGTCGACAATCTTGACGTCGCCGGCGTCGACCAAGTACTCCTTGTCGCGGTGAAAGAGTTCCTTGGCCCGTAGGGCTTGGCCCAGCTGGTGCACGTAGTTGGTCGCGACCGCGTCGTACAGGTTAGTCACGCCCAGCAGCTTCTCCACCTTTTCGATGCCGGCCTCAGTGGGGATGACCGTCATCTTCTCCTCGTCGACTTCGTAGTCCGTGTCGCGAGTCAGCGTGCGGGCAATGGACGCGAACTGGTAGTACAACTTGGTCACGTCCGAGGCTGGACCGGAGATGATGAGCGGCGTGCGCGCTTCGTCGATGAGGATCGAGTCGACCTCGTCAACGATCGCGTAGGGGTGACCACGCTGGACCATGTGTTCGCTGCGACGCGCCATGTTGTCGCGCAGGTAGTCGAAGCCGAATTCGGTATTGGTGCCGTAGGTTACGTCGCAGTTGTAGGCCTCGCGCTTTTCTTCGAACTCGGCGAGGTCGGGTCCCACCCGACCCACCGTGATCCCTAAGAAGCGGTGCAATTGGCCCATCCAGTTCGCGTCACGCGTCGCGAGGTAGTCGTTGACGGTCACCACGTGCACGCCGTTGCCCGCCAGGGCGTTGAGGTACACGGGCAGGGTCGAGACCAGGGTCTTGCCCTCACCGGTTTTCATCTCGGCGATCCACCCGAAGTGCAGCGCCATGCCACCCATTAATTGCACGTCGTAGTGGCGCTGGCCCAGCACCCGCGTCGCCGCCTCACGCACCACCGCGAAAGCGTCAATCAAGAGGTCGTCCAGCGACTCGCCGTCGGCCAGGCGCTTGCGAAAGATGTCGGTCTGGTCGCGCAGCTCTTCGTCGCTCAGGGCCGCCATCTGGTCGGCCAATTCGTTGATGGGTCCGACCAGTTCGGCGAGTTGACGAACCCGCTTTCCCTCACCGACCTTGAGAATCTTGTTAAATACACCCATATCTTGACTCAGCCTAACGGTCGAACTCGCCATTCCAGTAGGGCTGCGAGTGTCTGACCTGGTCTTTGACCCCACATCTGCCTGCAGCGATGTCCGTGCGCGTCGCCGGCAGCACCAGGCTCTCCGACGACGAAACCGCACACTTCACCGGCTCTGGGCCCGATCACGTTGATCAGTTCCAGGCAGGACTTACTTCTAAACCGCGCCATGCTCAGCATCAATAAGACGCCTTACGTGGGTCGTTTCGCCCGCGACTGGCATCGACTTTCAACCACAGAACCACTCACAGCCCTAGGGACCATTCTAGACGTTCTCGTCCTTCACCTTCGGTCGAACCAGCAGGGCCAAAAAGAGCCGCAGACCCAGGACCAGCGTGGCCAGGGGTACCAACAGACGGCGCACGCCGCGGGCCGTCTGCAACTCAAAACGCAGCGCGCTCTTGTGATGGGCAATGACCATGACGCGCGACGCGCGCTGGCGAGAGAGCCCCTCGACGTGCGTCACCACCGCGCCGGGCACGCCCGCGACGCGGTAGCCGTGCTCACGAACCTGCCAACACAACGCCATGTCCTCGGCGAACATGAAGTAGCGCTCGTCAAAACCACCGATCTCTTCGAAGACGTCGCGCCGGATCATGAAACAGGCGCCCGAGACCCAGTCCACGGTGCCGTCGGGTCGGGGGGAACGATAGATGCGGGTGGCGGGATTCTTGGGCCAGGGCGACTCGAGCAACGCGTGCGCTCCCGCCAACCAGAGATTGGGGAAAACTCGATGTGAGGGATAGGTCGATCCGTCGGGCCGCTGAATCTGGGGGCCGACGACGGCCACGCGGTCGTGGGTCTCTAAATAGTCCACCATCGCCGCCACCGCGCCCTCGTGGATCACCAGGTCGGGGTTGGCGATCAAGAGATAGGTCGCCGGCGCGACCGCGGCGGCTCCGCGATTGACGCCCCGTCCGTAACCGAGGTTTTGACCGGGCTCGACGAGCACCACGTCGCGCGCACCCAGCGCCGGCGGCGACGAGCCGGCCAGGCCGTTTTCGACCACCACGATGTTGGTGACCAAGTTGGCGTGCAGGGAGTCAATGCATCCGCTGAGTGCCGGTCCGGCGTGGTAATCCACCACGACGGCGGCCACGAGGGATGCGACGTCACTCACGCGCGCGGCTGCCTCTGCGGGTGTCGACCGATTAACAGCCGCTCGACACCGGCGCGCCACGCGGGCAGTGCCTGCCAGTCGTGGCCCACCCACTTTTGGGTGTTGAGGTCGCTGCGCGTGGGCCGCGTGGCCAACGGCGCCGGATCAAGCTCTTCGGTGCTGATGGGCGTGGCGAATTCGTCGTCGCGTCCCAGCGCGCGACCGGTGAACTGGGCAATCTCGAACCACGTGGTGGCGCCGGTGTTGGCCACGTGCCACACGCCGCCCGGACGGGTCCGCACCAGCGTCACGAGCGCTCGCGCAAGGTCACTGGCCAACGTTACCGTGCCCATCTGATCGTCAACGAAACGCACGCGTTCACCGGCCCGGGCCCGATCGGCGATGACGTGGACCACGTTCTTGCCCCGCGCCCCCATCACCCACGAGGTGCGCACGATGGTGTCGATGTCCGAGCAACTCACCTCGCCGGCCCGTTTGGACGCGCCGTAGACGTTGAGCGGATTCGTCACGTCGTCTTCAACGTAGGCCGCGCCCTTGGCGCCATCAAAGACGTAATCGGTCGAGATAGTGATCAGGTGAGCACCCACGTCCAAGGCCGCCTGGGACCACGACGCCACCGCCGTTGCGTTCACTGCGTCACAGGCGTCAACCTGCGTCTCGGCACGGTCGACCGCCGTGTAGGCCGCCAGGTTGACAATAACGTCGGGACGGCTGGCGGTCACGGCGCGAATGAGCGCGTCACGGTCGGTGACGTCGAGTTCGCGACGGGTGAGGCCCAGCACCTCGAATTCGCCGTGCTTGACGCGGTGCCCGTCGGGCTGAAAACCGTCGTCCCCGCCCAACGGCGTGACGCCGGCCAGGGTGTCCACGAGATCCACGCCCACCTGTCCGGCCGCCCCGGTGACCAGCACGCGAATCGCGCTCACGCTGACGCGCCTAATTGGGGACGCAGGTGCACCACGTCGCCGGTCGAAAGAATCAATTCCAGTCCGTCGACGTCCACGATCAGTCGCCCGCCGGCGTCAATGCCGCGGGCCTCGCCCACCACGACATCGTTGAGACGTTCTATCCGCACGCGTTGGCCCAGCGTGACGAGGGCCTTCTCGTACTGCGCGTGCAACACCGCGCGACCCTCCAGCGAGTCCAGTTGCGCGTAGCGGCCCTCGAGTTCATCTAAGAGGATGTCGAGCAGTCCACGCGCGCTGAGCGTGATGCCCGTCTCGTCGAGCACGCACGTCGAGGGAAGGTCCTCGGGTCGCTGCGTCAAATTGATGCCAAGGCCCACCACGATGGCGAGGCCTTCGCTGGTCGTCACCACCTCGCCCAGCACGCCGGCCAGTTTGTTGTCTTCCACTACGAGGTCATTCGGCCACTTGAGCTGCGGTTGAAGTCCGCAGAGTCGCAGCAAAGTCGAGCGGGCCGACAACGCGACCGCGGCGATCACCAACTGCAATTGGTCGACGTCGACCTTGGGTCGCAACAGGATCGAACAGAGCAGCGCCGATCGCGCCGGGGCCCGCCACTGGCGATCGAGCCGACCGCGACCGGCCGATTGAAAGTCGGCCAGGGCCACGAGGCCTTCGCTCGCACCGCCGCTGGCGCGTGCGGCCAGCCAAGAATTGGTCGAGTCGATTTCTCTAAAATGCTCAATTCGCCAAATCATTTGGTCCACCCAGCAAGATTAGAGTTTCAGTGACCAGTGGTAGAAAAAGACAGGCCGGCAACGGAGGTTCGAGTGTTAAAGAAAGTCCTGATCGCCAACCGAGGCGAGATCGCGGTGCGCATCATGCGCACGTGTCGCGAAATGGGCATTTCGACGGTGGCCGTCTACTCCGAACTCGACCGCAACGCTCTGCACGTTCGACTAGCCGACGAGGCGTACTCATTGGGCGGCCAGAGTGCCGCCGAAAGTTATCTCAACACCGAGACCATTCTCGACGTCATCAACCGCAGCGGCGCCGACGCGGTGCACCCCGGCTACGGCTTCTATTCGGAGAACGTTGATTTTGCGCGAGCCATCACGTCGCGCGGCGTCACCTTCATCGGACCGCCGCCCGAGGCAATTGAGATCATGGGTGACAAGATCTCGTCGCGCCGGGCCGCCGAGAAGGCGGGCGTGGCGGGCGTACCGGGTCGCAACCAGAGCCTGAAGGACGCCAAAGAGGTGGTGGCCTTCGCCAAGGAGGTCGGCTGGCCCGTCGCGATCAAGGCCGCCTACGGCGGCGGCGGCCGCGGCATGAAAGTGGTGCACGGCCCCGACGAAGCCAAGGATGCCCTCGAGAGCGCCCAACGCGAGGCCCAGAGCTATTTCGCGCGCTCGGAGTGCTACCTTGAGCGCTACTTGAGCGCGCCGCGTCACATCGAGATGCAGATTCTCGCCGACGGCCACGGACGTACCCTCTGGCTAGGCGAACGCGACTGCTCCGCCCAACGCCGCCACCAAAAGCTCATCGAAGAGTCGCCGGCGCCCAATTTTCCCGACGACGTGCGCACCGCCATGGGGGAGGCCGCGGTCAAGGTCTCGGTCGCTTGTGGCTACGTCAATGCCGGCACCGTGGAGTTTCTCTACCAAGACGGCGAGTTCTTCTTCCTAGAGATGAACACCCGCCTGCAGGTCGAGCACCCGGTGACCGAACTGGTCACGGGGCTGGACCTCGTGGAGTGGCAGCTGCGCATCGCCGCGGGCGAGCCACTGGACTTCGCCCAAGAAAACGTCCAACGCAATGGCCACGCCATTGAAGTTCGCATCAACGCCGAGGATCCGGGCGACGGAAAGTTCACCCCGTCGCCCGGCACCATCACCCGTTTCGATCAGCCGGCCGGTCCCGGGGTGCGCCTGGACGCCGGTTACGCCGCGGGCGATACGCTCTCGCAGTACTACGACAACTTGATCGCCAAGCTCATTGTCTGGGGCTCGGACCGCGAGAAGGCCCGACTGCGGATGCTGCGCGCCATCGAAGAGACGCGCATCGAAGGCGTGGCGACGACGCTCGCGGCCGATGTCATCATCTTGTCCAGCGAGGAATTCGTCCACGCCACCCATTCCACCAAGTGGGTTGAAGAGAGCCTCGACTTCTCCGCGCTTTCGAACGTCACGACGCCGGTCGTATCGGTCGGCATCGGCGAGATCCGCAAGGACGTGACCGCCGAGGTCAACGGTCGACGCATCACCGTCGCCCTCTGGTTGCCCGAGGTGGACGACGGACTGGTCCGGCCCACCAGCACGGCCGCCAAGCCCCGCCGCCAGCATCACGCCGGCGTGCTGGGCAGCGGATCGAGTTCGGTGAGTGTGCGAATGCAGGGCACCATTGTCAAGGTGAGCGTCGAGGTTGGCCAACACGTCGAAGCCGGCGACACCATGATGATCCTCGAAGCGATGAAGATGGAAAATTCGGTGAACGCCGAAAAGGCCGGCAAGGTAAAGAGCATCAACGTCGCGACGGGCGACTCGGTCAGCGCCGGCGACGTGGTGGCGGTGGTCGAGTGAACGCCCACGAAACGGCTTCGACGGCCATTAACAGTGCGCGCGACACCCTGGTCGAGCTGAGTCATTTTGTGCACGCGCACCCCGAACTGGGTTACGAGGAGTTCCTCAGCGCCGAGGCCGTGGCGCTGGCGGCCGAGCGGGCCGGCCTCGACGTAGAGCGCGGGATTGCGTCACGGCCCACTGCCTTTCGCGCCACCAAAGGCAGTGGCGATCTGCACATTGTCTTCTGCGCCGAATACGACGCCCTGCCCGATGTCGGACACGCCTGCGGACATAACATCATCGCCGCTTCATCGCTCGGCGCCGCAATTGGCTTAGCGGCGGTCGCCGACGAACTCAACCTCACGGTCAGCCTGTTCGGCACGCCCAGCGAGGAGGGCGGCGGCGGGAAAATTGATTTGATCAACGCCGGCTACTTCGATGACGTGCACGCGGCGATGATGGTGCATCCCTGGCCCGAGGACCGCCTCGAGGCAACGTGTCTGGCCGTCGAGCAGTTTGAAGTGACCTTTCGCGGCAAGGAAGCCCACGCCTCCGCGGCGCCCTGGGAGGGCGTCAACGCCCTCGACGCGATGACCATCAGTCAGGTCGCGATCGGCCTCTTGCGCCAGCAACTGCGACCCAGCGATCAGGTGCACGGCTACGTGAGCGATGGCGGTTCGGCCGCCAATATCATCCCGAGCCGCGTGGTCGGTCGCTTCATGGCCCGCTCGATGACGAGCGAGAGCATCGTGGACCTGCGAAGGAGAGTGCAGGCCTGTTTCGAGGCGGGAGCATTGGCGACCGGCGCCACACTTTCGGTCGAAGACCTCGGCAGCCCCTTTTCTCAAATGGAGTCGGACTACGACGTGCTCGCCCACTACCGCAGCGCCGCCGAGGCAATCGGTCGCAACTTTGACCTCGACGATCAGGGCGTGGCCAAACCCACCATCTCGACGGACATGGCCAATGTCTCTCTGGTGGTGCCCACCATCCATCCCCTGCTCGCCATTGCGACCAACGGTGCGGTCAATCACCAGCCGGAGTTCACGGCCGCCTGCATCACCGAGAGCGCTGATCGCGCCGTCATTGACGGGGCCGTCGCGCTGGCCCACGCGGCCATCGGCGTGGCCCAGGATGAGAAGCTGCGCGCTCGATTGTCGGCGCGCTGATGGTGCTCGAACACGCTCTCTTGACCGTGAGCGCCGGGCGAGAAAAGGAGTTCGAACGCTCGATGGCCCAAGCCCTGCCGATCATCAACTCAGCGCCCGACTGCCACGGCGCGGAAGTTCGTCGACAGGACGAAAACGGCTCGATCTACCTTTTGCTGGTGCGTTGGACTTCCGTGGAGGCCCACATGGCCTTTCGCCACACTCCGCTCTTCGAGCAGTGGCGCCAACTCACGCACCCTTTTTACGCAACGCCACCCACGGTGACGCACTTTCACGAACCCCTCTCGCGTTAGTGGGCCTGGTACACACCGAACTCTTCGCGCAGTACGTCCGCGACTTCGCCGAGCGTGGCGAGCGCCGAGAGCGCCGTCTTCATCGGATAGAGCACGTTGGCCGAACCGCGCGCGGCGCTGGCGAGATTGTCGAGCGCCGCGCGCACCGCGACGTCGTCGCGTCGTGCCTTCAACGATGTGACTTGGGCGATCTGGGCTAATTGCTGGGCCTCGTTGATCGGAAATACGTCGGACTTGGTGGTGTTCGTTTCAGCGAATCGATTCACGCCCACTACGACCTTGTCGCCGCGATCGACACCGCGCGCGAACTCGTAGGCGGCCGACTCGATTTCGTCTTGCATATAGCTCGATTCAATCGCGGCCACCGCGCCGCCCATCGCGTCAATCGTCACGATGTACTCCTGGGCCAGACGCTCCACCTCGTCGGTGAGTGATTCGACGAAGTACGACCCGGCCAAGGGGTCGACGGTATCGGTAATGCCCGATTCGAAGCCGATTACCTGTTGGGTGCGCAACGCCAGCTTGGCGGCCCGTTCGGTCGGCAGTCCCAGGGCCTCGTCAAAGCCGTTGGTGTGCAGGCTCTGGGTGCCCCCGAGGGCGGCGGCCAGTGCCTGGACGGTGACGCGGACAATGTTGTTCTCGGGCTGCTGCGCGGTCAGGGTGGAGCCGCCAGTCTGACTGTGGAATCGCAGCATCATCGACTTGGGATCCTGGGCGCCGAATCGTTCACGCATGATGCGCGCCCAGAGGCGCCGCGCCGCGCGGTACTTGGCCACCTCTTCGAAGAGGTTGTTGTGAGCGTTGAAGAAAAAACTGAGCCGGGGGGCGAAGTCGTCGAGCACCAGACCGGCCGCCAACGCCGCCTCAACGTACGCAATGCCATTGGCGAGGGTGAAGGCAATCTCTTGGACCGCCGTGGAGCCGGCTTCTCGAATGTGGTAACCCGAGATGGAGATGGTGTTCCAGTTGGGCATCTCCTTGGCGCAGTAGGAGAAGGTGTCCACCACCAGGCGCATCGACGCTCGCGGAGGGTAAATGTAGGTGCCGCGCGCGACGTACTCCTTCAAGATGTCGTTCTGCACCGTGCCGCGTAACTGATCGGCCGCGACGCCCTGTTCTTCGGCGACCAAGTGGTAGAGCAGCAAGAGGGTGGAAGCCGTCGCGTTGATCGTCATCGAGGTGGTGACCTCACCGAGCGGCAGACCAGCCAGCAGTAGACGCATGTCCTCGAGCGAAGAGATGGACACGCCGACCTTTCCCACTTCGCCCTCGGCGCGCGGGTGGTCGGCGTCGTAGCCCATCTGGGTCGGCAGGTCGAAGGCGCACGAGAGCCCGGTCTGACCGGCGCCGAGTAGGAACTTGAATCGTTCATTGGTCGCCTCGGCGGTGCCGAAACCGGCGTACTGGCGCATGGTCCAGAGCTTGCCGCGGTACATCGAGGCCTGCACGCCGCGCGTGTAAGGGAACTCCCCCGGTTCGCCTAATTGGGCATCGGGATCAAAGTCTTCGAGGTCGCCGGGTCCGTAGAGCGGGTGAATGTCAATGCCTGAATCGGTCGTTCGTTCGTCCGGCGTCACGAAAACCAGATTAGGCGTTGCGTCGGGCCGCTCCTGGGCCGTAGTTCCACTTCTCGACAACGCTGAAACTACGCCACGACTCGCGTGGAACTAGGCGCTCACCGTCGGGTGGGGCATGCAGAGATCGTCGTACTCCGCGATCACGATTTCGCCCGCGTCATCACCGCAGGCCTGGCAGGTGGGATCACGGCGAACCTTGAACGTGCGAAAGCTCTGCTCGAGCGCGTCGTAGGTCAGCAGTCGTCCGACCAGCGGGTCACCGAGTCCGAGCAAGAGCTTGATCGCTTCAACGGCTTGAATCGAGCCCACGATGCCGGGCAGGACACCGAGAACGCCGGCTTCGGCGCAACTCGGCGCCAGTTCGGCGGGCGGCGGCTCGGGGATCAGGCAGCGGTAGCAGGGTCCGACGTAGGGATGAAAGACGGTGATCTGACCTTCGAAGCGGAAGATCGAGCCGTGCACCACGGGGATCTTCTTTAACAGCGCGGCGTCGTTAACGAGGTAGCGCGTAGGGAAGTTGTCGGTGCCGTCGACGATGACGTCGTAGCCGTCGATAATGTCCAAGATATTGTCGGCGCCCAAACGCGTGTCGTAGGTGACGACCTTAACGTCAGGGTTCATCGCCGTCAGCGTCTGCTTGGCACTGTCGACCTTGCGCATGCCAATGCGGTCGAGGTTGTGCAGGATCTGACGCTGCAGGTTCGAAGAATCAACGACGTCCATGTCGATGATACCGATCGTGCCCACGCCGGCGGCGGCGAGGTAGAGCGCGGCCGGCGAGCCGAGCCCGCCCGCGCCGAGCAACAAGACCTTGGCGTCGAGCAGTTTCATTTGACCCTCTTCGCCCACTTCGGGCAGGAGCAGGTGACGGTGATAGCGGATGCGCTGGTCGGCGGTCATGGTGCGCGGGGTGGACCACTCCAGACCCTCGTCCTTCCACTTGTTAAATCCACCCACGATGGACACCACGTCGGTGTAGCCGAGATCCTGGAGGGTCTTGGCCGCGAAGGCCGAACGCACGCCGCCGGCGCAGTAGACCGCGATGGGCGCGTTCTTATCGGTCAGACGGCTTTCGATGTTGAACTCGAGGTTGCCGCGAGGCACGTGCACGGCCCCGGGCAGCGCTCCCTGATCGAACTCGTCGGGCTCTCGCACGTCGAGCAGTTGGTAGTAGCTGAGACGAGCGGCGACCTCGTGGGGGTCGATCTCGTTAATCTGCGCCTTGACTGCGTTCAGTAGGTCTCGAGGTGTGGGCACGACGCTCCTTCGTTGAAGAAATCTTACCGGCCGAGTCGCAATTTGCGCCGGGTCACCTGCTAAACCCAACCCATGGAACTTCACCGACTCCTAGCCCGGCGTCGTATGGTTCGTTCCTTCGACGGCTCGCCCGTCGACCAGGACTGGCTCGATGAGTGCTGCGCGCGCGCCCTGTGGAGCCCCTCGGCCGGCAACAGCGCCGGCGTGCGCATGTACACGGTGGGTTCGAACGACGTGAAGGGTTTCTTCGTCGTCGCGACCGACGAGTCCTGGCGCGCGACCTCGCGGCGCTCGGCCGGTCTGCAGCGCGCCGGGGCCGTGGTGCTCGTGACCTGTCGTCCCCAGGACTATCTCACCCGATACGGCGAAAGCGACAAATCAAGTGCGGGCCTGGACACCCTCGAGGGATGGCCCGTCCCCTACTGGCACACGGACGCCGCCATGACGACGATGGCCCTGTTGCTGCTGATCGAAGAGGGCGGTCTACAGGCCACCATGTGGGGCAACTTCGGCAGGAGTGTGCCGGTACTGACCTGGGCGCGAATCGACCGCGAAGAACTTTTTGCCACCGTACTGGTGGGTCGCGGCGACGGTCGCGACGTTCGCTCGACGTCGCTCGCTCGTGACGTTCCGTCGCGCACCTCGAGAGTACGTCGCGTGCGGCCCTAGTCGTCGCTCTCTTCGACCTCTTCGTGCAACCCATTGGTCACCGACGCCACGGCACTCAGGAACTCGACGATGGTGCGCGCGCTAAACGCGGTTGCCCCCTTGGTCACGTAGCCGCGGCTGGCCTCGGCCCTCGCCGGACCGGCAATGTCGAGGTGCACCCACGGGCGCCCATCGGTGAAACGCTGCAGCAACAGGGCGCCCGCGATCGAACCGGCCTGCCCGGTCTTGCCAATGTTTTTCATGTCCGCGACGTCTGAATCGATGTGCGACTCGTAGCTCGACGGCAGCGGCATGCGCCACAGCGCTTCACCGGTGCGCCGGCTGGCCTCGACGAAGTAATCGGCCAACTCTTCGGTCGTCGCGTAGAGCGCTCCTACTTCATCACCTAGGGCCACCACTTGGGCCCCGGTCAAGGTGGCGACGTCAACAATGGCGTCGGGATTGGCCTCCACGGCCAGGCTGAGCCCGTCGGCCAGGATCAGACGACCTTCGGCGTCAGTATTGAGTACCTCGATGGTCATGCCGTTACGGATCGTGAGCACGTCGCCGGGCTTGGTGGCCCGATCGCTGGGCAGGTTTTCGGTCATCGGCGCGATGGCTGTGACGCGCACGGCGAGGCCCAAACGACTGGCGACGGAGAGCGCGGTCATGACAATGGCCGATCCCGTCATGTCAGTCTTCATGGTCATCATGCCCACGCCGGTCTTGAGCGACAGTCCGCCCGAGTCGAACGTGACGCCCTTACCCACCAGGACGATGTGCGCGAGGTCCTCGCCCTTGGGGTTGTAAGTGGCGTAGACGAGGCGCGTTGGCTGGGCCGAACCGGCACCGACCCCGAGCAGACCGCCAAGACGCTCTTCGCGAATCCTCGACTCCGTCCACACGTCCACCGTGACGTCGGGGTCGTCCTTTAACCGCTTGGTCACTTGCTTGGCCAGTTCCTTGGGTGGCATGTTGCCCGGCGGCGAATCGATCAGTCGCTTAGCCCAGTTCACGCCGTCGGCCACGACGGCACCGCGCGTCACTCCTTCGACGACCTCGTCGTGCGTCTCGATTGAGGGCAGCGGCGAACCCAGGGGCACCACGTGAAACGCGGCGTCAACGTCCTCACTCTTCTTAAAGCGATAGGCCGAGAGCAGGGCCCCCTCGACCAGGGCCTGGGCCGCGTCGCCCGGCTCCTCGATGCCGTCGGTGGGCAAGAAGAATGCCACGTCGGTATCGCGGGCCACGCGCACCGCGGCGGCACCCGCCAAGCGGTAGTGCTCAAGTTTGTTGTACGTAGAGTCCAGGCTGATCAGAGCGACGCTCGATCCATCGAAGGACCGAATCACGGTGGCACTGCCCGGTTCTTCCTTGAGGCCGTGCTGGTCGCACCACTCCTTGGAAAATGTTCTGGGCAACGGGTGATCGGCCAACGCCATGGGCACCGACTCCGCGACGAAGGCCGCGCCGCCGTCGAAGGTCACGGGCACGCAGAGCGTCGGCTGCGAGGCGCCCTCGGCGGGCGTGGCGACTCGGGCGGTGCGCGACATGCATATCCTCTCTAGTTGCCCGAGTGGACCGTGCGGTGGTTCGGGCCTTCGGTCCAACGGGCCATCGTCCAAGCAAGATCGCTCAAGCGATTCAAATACATTACGACCAATGAGTCCTCGAGGGCGTAGGCGACCGCCAGGCGCTCGGCACGGCGAATAACGGTGCGGGCCACGTCCAGAGCCGCGGAGAGCTCATTCTCGCCCGGCACCGCGAATTCCTTGGGCATCTCGATCTCGCCCGAGAGCAGGTCGATCTCACCTTCTAGGCGCGAAATCATCTCCCCGGTGACGAGCGACACTCCGGGCTTTAGCTTGTGGCGATTCTCGCTCGACGTGGCGACTTCGGACATCAGCACCCACAGGTCACGTTCCATCTTGATGAGTAACTCATTTATACGTAGCGACGGTGCACTGAGCGCGCGGGCCCAGCCGAGCAGCGCCTGGGCTTCGTCCACGGCGCCGTTAAGTTCGACGAGCGGTGAACTCTTGGCCACGCGACCACCGAAGTACAGACCGGTCGTGCCGTCGTCGCCGGCTTTAGTGTAGATCTTCACGCCCTCAGCGTAGTGAACACCGAGGCCCGGGTAACCTGACTACTCAATGGAGTTGACCATCCGACCGCCGTTCGCCCGTCCCACAAAGAGCGATCCCTATCTCAGCGCCCTAAACCAACGGGTGCTCATCTACGACGGAGCGACGGGCACCAATTTGCAATTGCAAGATCTCAGTGCCGGCGACTTCGGCGGCGCGGCCCTCGAGGGCTGCAATGAGATACTCACCGTCACGAGACCCGACGCCATCGAGCAGTTCCACCGCTCCTTTCTCGACGTCGGCGTCGACGTCATCGAGACCGATTCCTTCGGCGCCTTCGGCGTGGTGCTGGCGGAGTACGGCATCGCCGAGCGGGCCCACGAGTTGGCCCTGGCCTCGGCGACGATCGCGCGCCGGCTGGCCGACAGCTACGCGAGCCCGGGATCGCCCCGGTTCGTGGCCGGATCGATCGGACCGGGCACCAAGTTCCCCACCCTGGGCCAGATCACCTACGACGACCTTTCAGCGAGCTACGAAGAGTTGGCCTACGGACTGCTCGAAGGGGGCGTCGACCTGTTGCTCGTCGAGACCATGTTCGACCTGCTCTCGGGCAAGGCCGCGATTGCCGCGTGCCACCGAGCCATGGTGCGCCACGGTCGCATCGTACCGATCCAGGCCCAGGTCACCATCGAGATCACGGGTCGCATGTTGCCCGGCACCGAGATCGGAGCCGCCATCACGGCGCTCAGCACGCTCGGCATCGACGTCATCGGTCTTAACTGCGCCACCGGGCCGGTCGAGATGTACGAACCACTGCGCCAGTTAAGTGAGTGCGCGCCCATGCCGATTTCCTGCCTGCCCAACGCCGGACTGCCCAGCGTGGTCGACGGTAAGATGCACTACGACCTGACGCCCGACGCGCTGGCCGAGCATCTGGCCAAGTTCGTCACCGAATACGGCCTGCAGGTGGTGGGCGGCTGCTGCGGCACGACACCGGCGCACATGGCCCGCGTGATCGAGGCCGTGCGACCGCTCAGTGCGGCGCCCCGCCAACCCGTGCTCGACCCCGCCGTGGCGTCGATCTACGCGTCCACCAACTACCAGCAGGATCGTTCGGTGTTGCTGGTGGGAGAACGCACCAACGCCAACGGATCGAAGAAATTCCGCGAAGCGATGCTCGAGGGCGATTGGGACACCTGCGTGGGCATCGGACGCGACCAGATCAAAGAGGGCGCGCACGTCCTGGACGTGTGCGTCGACTACACGGGCGCCAATGGCGTCAGCGACATGGATGAGGTGATGAGTCGCCTGGCCACCCAGTCATCGGTGCCCATCATGGTCGACACGACCGAGACCAAGGTGGCGCGCCAGGCGCTGACCTGGCTAGGCGGCAAGGCCATCCTCAACTCGGTGAACCTCGAGGAGGGCGACGGGCCCGGCACCCGGCTCGACGGCTTCTTGTCGCTGGCCGCCGAATTTGGCGCGGCCGTCGTCGCCACGTGCATCGACGAAGAGGGTCAGGCCCGCACGGCCGAATGGAAGGTTCGCGCGGCGCGCGCCATCACCGACCTCGCGGTCAACCGTTACGGACTGAGCGCGCAGGACATCTTCATCGATCCCCTGGCGTTGCCGCTCTCGACCGGCATGATCGAGTCGCGTCGCGACGGTATCGAGACCATCGAGGCAATTCGACGCATCAAGGCCGAAATGCCGGGCGTGCGCACCATCCTGGGCCTCTCCAACGTCTCGTTTGGACTCAACCCGGCCGCGCGCCAGGTGCTCAACAGCGTCTACCTGCACGAATGCGCCGAAGCGGGCCTCGACGCGGCGATTGTCCACGCCTCCAAACTCCTGCCGCTGGCGCGCGTGGACGAGGAAGCGCGACGGGTCTGCCTCGACCTCATCTACGACCGTCGAAGTGACGACTACGACCCGCTCCAGGTCCTGCTCGGACTCTACGAGGGCGTTTCGGCCACCAACTCGAGCACCGAGTCGCTGGCCGACTTGGCGCTCGACGAGCGGCTTCGCCGTCGCATCATCGACGGCGTACGCGTCGGTCTGGAGGCGGACCTCGACGAGGCCATGGCCAACGGCCTGGCTCCGCTGTCGATCGTCAACGACATCTTGTTAGACGGCATGCGCGAAGTGGGTGACCTTTTCGCCAGCGGTGAGATGCAGCTGCCCTTCGTGCTGCAAAGCGCCGAGACGATGAAGTCGGCGGTGGCCTACCTCGAGCCGCTGATGGAAAAGAGCGACCAGGGCGGGCGCGGGCGCGTCGTGCTCGCGACGGTCAAGGGCGACGTGCACGACATTGGCAAGAATCTCGTCGACATCATCTTGACCAATAACGGCTACGAGGTGATCAACCTGGGCATCAAGGTCGGCGTGAACGAGATGCTGGGCGCGGTCCAGGAGCACCGGGCCGACGCCCTGGGCATGAGCGGGCTGCTGGTCAAGTCGACGCTCATCATGCGCGAGAACCTCGAGCTGATGAATGAGCTCGGCATGCAGAACGTGCCGGTGCTGCTGGGCGGGGCGGCGCTCACGCGCACCTACGTCGAGCGCGACCTGCGCACGATCTACAACGGACGCGTTTTTTACGGCAAGGACGCGTTCGAGGGCCTGCGCGTGCTCGATCGCCTCGGCGAGATTCGACGCGGCGGCGAAGACGACCCGACTTTCGGCCGCGAAATCTCCGAGAAGAAGGTCTTTCGTCGAATCCGCGGCGACGGCGACGACGTCGCCAACGCCATGTCGGTGCGCAGTCCGGACGTGGACATCGACAACCCACTCTTCGCCCCGCCCTTCCTCGGCAGCCGCATCGCCAAGGGCATGTCGATTGACGAGATCAGCAACTATCTGAACCTCACCGCCCTGTTCCGCAACCAGTGGGGCTACCGTCCGGAAAACGGCGAGGACGACCCCGCCTTCAAGGAACGCGTGCGCGCCATCCTTCGCGAGCAGCTGGCCTTCGTGAAAGAGGACGACCTCCTGGTCCCCCAGGTGGTGTGGGGACACTACCCCGCCGCGGCCGAGGGCAACGACCTCGTAATCTTCAGCGACGACAATCGCGCCAGCGAGGCCGCCCGATTCACGTTCCCCCGTCAGCGCCAGGCGCCCTTCCTCTGCATCGCCGATTTCTTTCGTCCCGTCGAGAGCACAGATCGGGACTACGCGAGTTTCATGCTCGTCACCATGGGTCCTCGCGTCTCGGAGCGTTGCCAGGAGCTCTTCGCTGAGAATCGTTACCACGACTATTTGAAGCTGCACGGGCTCGGGGTCGAGATGGCCGAAGCGTTGGCCGAACTATGGCACCACCGCATTCGCGAAGAACTCGGTTTCGCCGACGAGGACGGCCCCACCCTCACGGGCCTCTTTCGCCAGCAGTACCGCGGTGGCCGCTATTCGTGGGGCTACCCGGCCTGTCCCGACCTGACGGACAACGCCAAGGTGGCCGACCTGCTCGGGGCCAGTCGCATCGGCGTGGTGGTCTCGGAGGGATTCCAGCTACACCCCGAGCAGACCACTGACGCCATCATTTGCCATCACCCGATGGCGAAATATTTCGTCGCGTAGATCGTCGCGCGTCGCGCAGCCACCACGTTGCGCCGCGAGCGTGACGCCAGTGCGAGCGGTGTTGCTATCGCCGCGACGGCGCGGCCACCGGCGTCGCGTCACTGAGCGCTTCGCGCGCGTGGTAACTCGAACGGGTCAGCGGCGAGGATTGCACGTGACTGAGCCCCAGTTGCCGGCCGTAGCGCGCCAATTCGTCGAACTCCGCCGGCTCCCACCACCGGGCCACGGGCAAATGCTGCTCGGTGGGACGAAGGTACTGGCCAATGGTCACGATCGATACGCCGACCGCCGCCAGATCAGCCAGTGTTTCGTGGATCTCGGCGGTCGTTTCACCCAGTCCCACCATCAACCCCGACTTCGTGGTGAGGCCCGCCGCGCGGCTACGCGCCAGGACCGCCAGCGAACGCAAATAGCCGGCGCTCGGTCGCACCGCGCGCTGCAGTCGAGCGACCGTTTCAATATTGTGGTTCATCACTTCGGGCTTGGCGTCAATGATCAACTGCAACGAGGACACGTCGCCCTTGAGGTCACTGGTGAGCACTTCGACGTCGGTGCCCGGCGACCGTTCGCGTATCGCGCGAACGGTCGCGGCGATGGCGCCCGCACCGCCGTCGACGAGGTCGTCGCGCGCGACGCACGTGATGACGGCGTGGTGCAACTTGAGTCGAACGACTGCCTCAGCGACCCGATCGGGCTCGGTGGGATCGAGCGCCATGGGTTTGCGGGTGTCGATAAGGCAGAAGCCACAAGCCCTAGTGCAGCGTTCGCCGTTCACCATGAACGTCGCGGTACCGGCGGACCAGCACTCGAAGATGTTGGGGCAACCCGCCTCTTCGCAGACCGTCACCAGTCGAAGGTCTTCGGTGAGCGTGCGCAGCGACTGGAACTCGGTACCCATGTGCGCCTTAACGCGCAGCCACGAGGGTTTGCGCGAGTGAATGGAGATTCCCGCGTCGGGATCGACGCCGGCCTTGCGCAGTCGGCGCAGTAGCGGCCGCTCCGAAGACGTGGTCGCCCCGCTGCGATCGACACGAGCGACGGAGGACCCTCCGCCCAATCGCGACTCGAGTTCGACGCCGAGACGCTCCTCGACTTCTACGTAGGTGGGACGAAGCCCCAAGGAGTGCAGCGAGGCCACCGGCTTGTCGGCGATGCCGCACGGCACGATGGCGGCGAAGCCGGCCATGTCGATGTCGACGTTAAGCGCGACGCCGTGCAGGGTGCGACGTTGACCGGCTTCGTTGCGTTCGGTGCGCACGCCCACCGCCGCGATCTTTGATGCTCGACCGGTGACGTTGGCCCACACCCCGGGATAGCCGTCGAGACGGCCCACCACTCCTAAGCAACCATCGGGGTCAAAGCTGCGTACCGTGGCGATGACCGCGTCCTCTAGACGCGTGACGTGGGCCTTGCCGGCCGACGGATCGTCGTCCACCGTGACGATGGCCCAGGCCACGACCTGACCGGGCGCGTGATAGGTGACGTCGCCACCGCGGTCGGCGTCGATCACGACCGCCTTCAGAGATTCCGGCGGCACGAGAAAATGCTCGTCCAGGGTTCGAATGCCGCGCGTATAGGTCGGCGGATGCTCGAACAGCAGGACGTAGTCGTCGCTGGACTGGAGCAACGCACGTTGAAAATCGTTCGCTTCGGCGAAGGATATCCTGCCGAGGTGGCGCCGGCGAAGCATCTAGTGCTCGCTCTGCAGGTCAAGTCCGCCGAGTAATTCCGCGACTCGTTCGAGGTAGCTGGCCGCGGCCGTTGACTCACACACGCGGTGGTCGAAGGAGAGTCCGAGGATAAGGCGTCGGCCGGTCTCAACCGAAGATTCGCCATTGTGGGAAACCACAATGGGCACCTGGCGCACCGCCCCGATCGACAACACCGCAACCTGGGGCTGGATGATTATCGGCACGCTCCAGAGCGTATGCGCACTGGGCGATCCCGCCAGTGTGAAGGTGCCGCCCATGAGGTCGTCGGTCGTGATTTGGTGTGACGCGACGCGATCGCCGAGTTCACTCACCCTTCGCGCCAGCGCGCGAAGCGTGAGACCCGCGGCGGCGTGTACCACCGGCACCAGCATGCCGTCGTTTTGCACCACGCGAACGAAGCCGAGGTTGACGGTACGGTGCACGACCAGTTCGTCGTCGACGAAAGTAGCGTTCAAGAACTCGAACTCCCCGAGCGCCCTTACCGCGGCGAGCCCCACCACCATTTCCTCGGTGATGGCTATGCCGTCGCGAGTGACTCGACCCAGTGACTCCAGTTCGCCAAAGATCGCTCCGTCGGCCTCGATGGCGACGAACCCGTGGGGCGCACTCTGCGCCGAGAGGGCCATGTGCTGGCCCATGCGGCGACGGCCGTTCGACATCGGTACCGCAAGTTCTTCGACGGGCCCACCAACGACCGCCCGTTCGGCGTCACGGCGCGTGATGGATCCCCCGGCGCCGGATCCACGAACGGCAGACGGCTCGACACCTCCGTCGGCCAGGATGCGCCGCACCACCGGCGACATCACCACGCCACCGGCGGTGCTTTCGCTCTTCTCGCTCGGCGCAGGTGGCTGCGCCTCGGCGATCGATTGGGGCGCGGGAGTCTCGCGCTCGACCTCGGGGGCGCGGGGTGTCGTCGCCTCGCCCGGCGTCGCACCTTCGTCAATCACCGCGACGCACGCACCGGTCTGGACGGTATCGCCCTCTTCGGCCAAGATCTGGGTCAACACGCCGGCCGCCGGCGACGGCATCTCGGAGTCGACTTTGTCCGTCGAGACCTCAAAGAGCGGCTCGTCGCGGGCTACGGCGTCGCCGACCTTCTTGAACCATTGCGTGATGATTCCTTCGGTGACCGACTCACCCAACGAGGGAAGGGTGACGTCTACCATAGTTTGTTAATATACCTAGAGTGAAGTCTGCCGCCATTTACGCCCGAATTTCGCAGGACCGCGAAGGGAGCGAGAACGGCGTTCGTCGCCAAGTCGATGAATGTATTCGGTGGGCAGAGGCCCACAAAGTGACGGTGGCCGGCACCTACATCGACAATGACATCTCTGCCACCTCTGGCAAGCGTCGACCGGAATATGAGCGAATGATTGCGGATATCAGAGAGTGTAGGCGCGACGGCGTGATCACCTGGCACCTCGACCGCCTTCATCGAAATCCCATCGAGCTAGAGCAATTCATCATCTTGATCGAGTCAACCGGCGCAGATGTTCGAACCGTAACAGGAGGCGACTACGACCTTTCAACGTCCGATGGTCGCGCAATGGCTCGGGTTGTGGGTGCCTTCGCACGCAAAGAGTCTGAAGACAAGAGTCGTCGGATCAAGAGTCAAAAGCGCCAACGCGCGCGCGATGGAAAAAGGGTCTCGGGAGGCAGACGGGCCTACGGATTCACTAATGACCACACCCAGACTCGGCCCGAAGAGGCCGCGATTATTGTTGAAGTAGCTCGACGAGCGCTGGCCGGTGAGTCGCTCCACTCCATCTGTCTTGACCTCAACGAACGCAACGTCCCAAGCGCTTCAGGTGGACATTGGTCCCGGGTAGTGCTGCGTCGCATTGTCACTTCAGGCGCTGTGAGCGGTCAGGTTGAACACCTTGGAGAGATCGTCACGACAGGAAATTGGCCTGCCATAATTTCACCTGCACAGACCACTCAGTTACGAAAGATGTTCCTTAATCGACCAGGGGGGGCACACCGTATTCCTCGCCGTTACCCCCTATCAGGGTTGACCCTGTGCGGTCGGTGTGGTGCCAAGATGGTTGGTAAGCCCAGAGACGATGGAGCGAGAAAATACTTTTGTGCCAAAGGATATGACGGTCGGGGCTGCAACAAAACAACCATCCTGGCCGAACCTTATGAGCAGTTCGTCGCAGAAGCAGTTCTTTTTAGACTTGACACTCCCGAACTACAACAGAGACTCATTAGCGCATCGGCCCAAGATGACCAAGCAGAGGCCCTACAGATCGAAATCGATCGATCACAATTCGAATTAGACGAACTTGCTCTCGCCTACGGGGAGCGCAAGATCACTCTTCGAGAATGGCTACTGGCCCGCGCACCTGCAGAGCAGCGTCAATTAGAAGTCACCCTACGCATGAGTCGACTCACCGGGGCCTCAGCACTTGAGGGCTACGTAGGAAATTCCGAACACTTGAAAGCACAATGGGCCGATCTAGCTCCGGATCGCCAGCGCACCATCATCAGCGCTCTCGTCGATCACCTCACAGTCAATGCGGGTGTCAAGGGTCGCACCAGGTTCGATCCAACTCGGCTTGAAGTCACCTGGCGGGTCTGAACCCGCAATCGGCAGTCTTCCCGCTCCCAACATGACCGTCACTTGACCAAGCACGCATGAGTTTGTGACCTTCACAGAAACCCCTTGGGCGTCGCAAGAGCGTTGTACCCACTCGACCATGCCGTCTTGCCAGACCGAATTTTGCGACTCCTCAGTTCCGGAGGAGTCGACCACCGGAGCCTTCTTCAGCGGTCCCATGTCATCCACATCGCATTTGGACCGATCCAGCCGTCGTGGTCACGCGACCGCCACACGTAACTCGGTTGAGCGCCAATTCGATCACACGCTGCCGACGTCACTTCCTCGGCTGATCGACCGACTAACAATTCAGGCTTAGGCGTGAAGCCACGTGCAGCATCGAATCGCCGAAAATTGAACGTCCGCTGGTCGTCGAAGCCCTTCCTCAAGTACTTCGCTAAGTAGCTCGCCGCATGACGCGACTCCCCTAGAGAACCTTGCCCGATGGGCACTTGGCCCAAAAGCTTGATGTGGACGAAGCCACGCCCCCACGCGTCACTGATTTTTGACCTTGGAACGTACCTACCAACCACGAAGTGCAAGTGCAATCCGTGTCCCTGAGGATGCCATTCAGGTACCCAAAGGTAGGGAAAAGCAGTGCCAACTTCGACTCTAAGCGCTCGGAAGAACTCGCCAACGTCCTTACGAACCTCACGTTCATCGTTACAAGCTTCGGCGTAGGTCAAAGTACCTAGTCGATTGAGGCGATTCGCTACGACGTACCGCCGCAGCTTCGTCCCTGCCCTACGGGCGGCCATAGCCGCCGAGCGCTCTGGATCGACCGCAGCCCCTCGAACTCCTCGATACGCACTCGACCGGCTCCTAGGCGCCCGTTGAAACGATCCGCTCGCCTCTGAGGCACTCTTGAACAGTTTCAGGACCCACTGACCTTGTAGAGGACGAGCAAGTTCCAATACAGGATCGAAATGTGTTGTTAGTTCAAGTAAAGGACGAGCGCCTTCGGCGCTCGCCACGCCGTGCTGATCCGGCGTCTTGATGAATGGAGAAGGCTGACGATTTTCTGAGTTCGATTGCACCGCGAATCCCAACAGAGTTTTTGAAAATTGCCATATGGCAGGTGCGCATTCTGCGCTCTATCTCTAAATGGGGATTCGCCCCTATATATAAAATTGGGCTCTCGGCCTCTATGTCCATTTCAATGCTAACCACAGAGTTGTAATTCGCGCAACGATAATTTATGAACTTCTTAACGTTGCCCAGGGTCAATGTCACATCCTGAAATCGCGAGCGCCGGAGGTCCGCACCTCGGTCCGCGCCGCCGCCGGCTCCGCGCTCTGCGCGTGCGCGCCGTCGCCATCGGCCCACTGACGCACATTCTTCCAGTGTGGCGCTGTTTCAGGTCGGGCCTTCGACGCACACCGACTAAGCGGCCGTGTGCAGCCACACAATTCACTACTGCTCTTGAATGACCACCTTTCGAATCTTCTCAGATTGCAGCGTGACGATAGTTGCCACGTCGCTCCACGACCAACTGCCCCCTGTTTCAGAAGCACATATCATGAAGTAGATTTGTTCGACATTTCCGCTAACCATTCTCGTGGCTCCCGGACCATTTGGACCGATTGTCAACTGTTCATATACCCACGCATTGGGAATGCCGGTTAATTCTTGATCGATGATCAATCTTTGTTCGGTCACTTGATTAGTAGAGCGCTTGTTCAGAGCCATTCTTCTCTTAGGTGCATTTGCCAAAGACTTGGCGTCGTCTTCCGTTGCAAGCTGGCAGAGTTGGACCCACAGTCCTCTTGTCGGTAAGGGCGAAACCCTTCCAAAGGAACGCCAGGAGCCGAAACTCCCAACCTCCATTGCGCGCTGAATGGCTTCACCTTCCTCATCCCTTGTTCCGGTACGCCAGCGATGATCACCCACGACCTTCCACTCACCTCCAGGCAACTCTGACGATTCCACTAGCATTTCGCGAGCACGCTTCCGTTGGGCCCTATTCCCGAACTGAGCAAGCCAGTACGCGCCCCTCGTCATGCCCCAATGAATCATTACAAGAGCATTCTCATCCTCTGGCTCAGTCACGACGCAGTTCTAGCAAACAAGAACCAGGACCACAAACCGTTAAAGCGTGCAGATATTGCCTAGCAATTCTCTGTGCATCCGACCTCTAAATCCATCACTCGATACACCAGTCGGAGAATGTGCATGTCGGCACTCCAATCCGAACCCTCACGCCCTTCAGTAGGGATATTTAATAACCATCAGGTCAACCAACGTGTAGGCCCCGACCGGCGAGCGCCAGGAGCGTCTCACCAAAGGTTTCCGAGAGGGAAGGGTGCGGCTGAATCAGAACCGCCGCCTCTTCGGCCGTGGCCTCCCAGTTGACCGCGAAGTAGCCCGCACCGAGTTGCTCGGTGACCCAGGGGCCGGCCATGTGCACGCCGAGGATCTGCCCGGCCGTTCCGTCGGCGCGCTTTTCCGCGATGATCTTGACGACACCCTCGGTGTCGCCAATGATCTGGGCGCGACTGTTGCCGCCGAAGGGGTCCTTCTTTACGAGAACGTCGTAACCCTTTTCCTTGGCCTTGGCCTCGGTGAGACCGCAGAAGGCAACCTCGGGGTTCGAGTAGATCGCCCACGGCACGCGGTCGTAGTCCACCGGCACCACGGGCTCGCCGAGGATGGTCTTGATGGCGACAATCGCTTCGGCGAATCCCACGTGGGCGAGCTGGGGCGTGTCGGCCACCACGTCGCCCACGGCGAAGACGTGGGCATTGGCGGTGCGCTGAGACCGGTCGGCGACGACGAAGCCCCGATCGTTTATCTCGACGTTCGTGCCTTCTCCGAGCAGGTCCTCACTACGTGGACGACGCCCGACCGACATGACGATCATGTCAACCTTGACGTCATCGCCACCCTCGACGCTGATTGTGGTGCCGCCCTTTTTCGGACTGTGACCCGTCACCGTCACGCCGGCGCGAATATCGATACCGCGCTTCTTGAAGGCGCGGCCAACGACGCTGACCACTTCAGCGTCACAACCGGTGAGGATCGTCGGCAAGAACTCGAGCACCGTTACTTGGGTGCCCATGTCGCAGAGCATCGAGGCGAACTCGCATCCGATGGCGCCACCGCCAATGACGGCCGCGGTCGCAGGCAACGTGGAGAGGTCCAAGAACTCATCGGACGTCACCACGATCGTGCCGTCGACGTCGAAGCCGGGCAGCGTGCGCGGCACGGAGCCGACCGCAATGATCACGTCCTTGCCCTGGGCCACCACGCCGGCGTCCGCGCCGTCGGTGACGACCACCTTGAGCTCGACGTCCAATCGTCCGGTTCCCTCAAACACAGTAATTTTGCGAACCTTGATGAGCCCCGACAGGCCCTTGTAGAGACGATCGACAATTTCGTTCTTGCGCGACTGACTCACGGCGAAGTCCACGCTGACGTCCTTCGAGGTGATGCCGAAGTCGCCGGCGTGTTCAATGGTGCGCCGCACGTGGGCTGTCTCGAGGAACTCCTTGGCCGGCACGCAGCCGCGGTGCAGGCAGGTGCCGCCCACCTTGTCGCGCTCCACCAGCGCCACGTTGAGACCGGCCGCGGCACCGTAGAGCGCCGCGGCGTAGCCGCCAGGTCCCCCTCCGATTACCACTACATCGAATTGCTGAACCTCGTTCGCCACGGCCAATCCCTCCACTCGCTACTCAATGAAAACCATTGAAATCCTAATGTTTTTTAGCGGGCGTGAATCTGGCCGGCGCAGATGGCGTGACGAGCACGAAGGCAGAGAATTAGCTGCGTCGTCCCCGTTGGGTGTCCGCCGCCTCCGTCGCGAGCGCGTCAACGAAATCATTCATCGTGTCACCGGAGTGACCCTTCACCCACGAGAACGTCACGACCCGTTCGCCGTGCAGGGCGAGCGCAAAGAGTTGCTCCCACAGGTCTCGGTTGGCAACGGGCTTGCCCTGCGAGTTCTTCCAGCCCCGGCGGATCCATCCCACGTGCCACTTGTCGTGAAAACACTTCACCACGTAGTTGGAGTCACTCACGATCTCCACTGCACCGTCGGGATTCTCGCGCAGAGCGTCAATGACCGCCATCACCTCCATGCGTTGATTGGTCGTGTGCGCATCGGCCCCACTGGCGTGGGCGTCCACGCCGCAGGCCCAGGCCCACCCACCGGGACCGGGGTTACCGCGGCACGCGCCGTCGGTATGAATTCTCATCAGATCTTCCGCGTGACCCACATATCTGGATTTGAACTGAACCTCGTCACCGATTCGGGCAGGTCGCCACGCAGTACTTGACCGAGGGTGACGTGCTCGAGCACCTCGCGCAGCGCCCCGCGAACCGCGATCCACACGTCGGTCAAATGCGTCGCCTCTCCCCCGTAGTGCAGCGTCTCGGGCCGCATGCCGCGCACCCCGGCCATGGGACCGCTCACGATTCGCAAGATGTCGGCGATCATGATCGTGTCGGGGTCGCCGGCCAGCTTGAAGCCGCCCTCCGGACCGCGCTGGCTCGAGACCAATCCGCCGCGTCGCAGGTCCGAGAGTATGGCGCCGAGAAACTTCGCCGGCAGCTCCTGTTCCTGCGCGAGGTGTTCCGCGCTGAGCGATTCCTCGTTGGCGGCCAAGGTCAAGAGCGCGCGAATGGCGTATTCGGACTTGGCGGGAATCTGCATTCCCCCATTCTGCCCCACAACAAGCACCGGAGTTCAGATTGAGGGGCTCAACTTCTAGGGTGTTGACGTGCCTGATCTCTCCACGCGACACCTCTATCTCTGCGTGCCGTACCGAAGCGATATGGCCACCTTCCTGCCCGCCGTCCTGCGCGGTGGTGTGGACGTCGTCCAACTGCGCGAGAAGCAGTTGCCCGACGTGGTCCGTCTCGCGACCGCACTGATCATGGTGCCGATCTGCCGCGATTTTGGCGTCCCATTCATCATGAACGACTCGCCCGAACTGGCACTGCGCGCTGGCGCCGACGGCGTGCACGTGGGCCAGGACGACGCAAGCGTGGCGCAGTGTCGAGACCTCCTCGGCGACGAAGCGATGGTCGGCCTCTCCACCCATACGCCCACCGAGTTCGAGGCGGCCCTATCGCAGGCGGCGACGTACTTCAGCGCCGGACCGATCGTGGCGACCCCCACCAAACTCGGCCGACCCGGCACGGGCGCCGGCTATGCGGTTGCCTGTGCGGCCCGAAGCGACCGGCCCGTTTTCGTCACCGGCGGCGTCAAGGCCGACAACATTACCCGTTTGGTCGACGCGGGTCTTCGCCACTTCGTGGTGGTTCGAGCGCTCTGCGACGCTACCAACCCCGAAGCGGCCGCGCGCGAACTACGAAGCGCCCTTGACCTGGCGCTCGCCTAACGGTGCCGGTCGAGCCAACCGAGCAGCGTCGCCACCATTCGCGGATCGGCCCTCAGTTGGTGCCCGGCGCCTTGAATCAAGCGCAGTTCGGCCCGGCCCTCCGCGCCGTTGAGTAGGTCACGGGCGTCGGAGACCGGAATTTCCAAGTCGTCGGTACCGTGACCAATGAGCAGTCGTCGCGGCGGAATCTGGGCAATGGCCCCCAGGGGATCAATGGCCAGGACGTCCGCGCGCAGCTGATCGGCGCCGAGCAGTTCGGCGGGGTCGGCGACCACGCCCGCGATCTGGACCGAGCGATGGAACTCTTCGGCCGATCCGCACCAGGCCGCCAAATGCGCGGGCGCCGCGAAGGCGGCGACCCCGTGCACTCGTTCGTCGCCCGCGGCGATACGCAGGGCCAACGCGCCGCCGAAGCCGAAGCCGGCCAGGGAGACCTGACGTTCGCCCTGCACGACACGGTTAAGAATGAGTTCAAGATCGCGACGCCACTGGGTCGCCGAAAACGTTCCCGTGCTGGTGCCCACGCCCGAGAGGGTTCCGGTCGCCACCAACCAGCCCGATTCGTTGGCGAGGTGTTCAGCCAGTTCGGGTAGCAGTCCCGCCGCCTGACGGCCCATGCCCATCATTCGCGGCAAACCGTGCACCAGCACCAGCACGTGGCTCACCAGCGGGCGAGTATTGGAAGTCGCGATTCTCAAATCCAACAACGAGTTGCCGCTCGTGAGTTGCTCGTGGGCGAGCACGTTGAACTAAATGCCCAATTGCTGGGCCAGCAGTTCGCGGTGATAAGCCGGATCGCCCAGGAAGAGTTCGGAACTCTTGGCGCGCTTGAAGTACAGGTGGGCGTGGTGCTCCCAGGTGAAGCCAATGCCGCCGTGGATCTGGATATTCTCCGCAGCGCAGTGGAAGTACGCCTCCGAACAAAAAGACTTGGCGAGACTGGCCGCGATGGGCAGTTCGTCGTTGCGTTCCTGGGCGGCCCACGCCGCGTAGTAGGCCGCTGATTTTGCCGATTCGACGTCGAGCAGCATGTCCGCGCACTTGTGCTTGATGGCCTGGAACGATCCAATCGGGCGACCGAACTGTACCCGGTTCTTGGCGTACTCCACCGCGTTGTCGAGCACGCGTTGGGCTCCGCCCACCTGCTCGGCCGCCAGGGCCGCCTCGGCAATCTGCAACGTTGTCTCGAGACCGGCCAGCGCGGCTCCCTCTTGGCCCACTAACGCCGCCAGCGCGTCCTTCAGTTCAATGCGACTCTGCTTGCGCGTTTGGTCCATGGTGGGCAGCGCTTCGCGCGCAACGCCCGCGGCGTCGCCCGTAACGGCAAAGAGCGAGAGACCCTTTTCGGTCATGGCCGGCACGAAGATGATCGAGGCAACGTTGCCATCGGTCACGTAATTGCGCACTCCGTTGACGACCCATCCGTCGCCGGACTTCGTGGCCGTGGTCGAAGTAGTGGCGAGGTTCCAATCGCCGGCGTCATCGGTGAGTGCCACCGTCGCGATCGTTTCGCCCGAGGCAATGCCCGGCAAGTACGCCGCCTGATCGGCGTGGCTGCCCACCAGGGCAACGGCGTTAGCGGCCAACGCCACCGTCGAAAAATAGGGCGAACAGAAAAGGTTCGCACCCATCTCTTCAAAGACTACGTACAGTTCCACCGGACCGTAACCCTGGCCTCCGAACTCTTCGGCGATACCGAGTCCCTGTAGCGCCAGTTCACTCGCCATCTGGTTCCAGACAGCGGGATCGTAGCCCTCGGCGGTCGCCATGAGTCGGCGCACTTCGCTCTCGGGAGATTTTTCGTCCAGGAATCGCTTCACCATCTTGCGCAGTTCATCTTGTTCTTCGCTAAAGCCAAAGTTCATGGCGTTCCTTCTTTTCCTACTGCCAAGTAATGCCGTCCGTAGCGAGATTACTCATACTTCGCCGCGCCCAAGCGAGTCGGAGGGTTGTGGCGCCGGCGCGGTGCTGATCGGGTCTTGGCCCTACCAACCAGGGGTAGTTCCCTCTCGTAGCGCACGAACGCCACGAGAGGGAACAGCGTCATGATCTTTGGCGCCCACGTAATTATTTTCAGCCGCGACGATGAGGCCGATCGCGCGTTCCTGCGCGACGTACTGCGTTTTTCCTACCTCGACGTCGGCGGTGGCGCGCTCGTCTTTGCCCTGCCGGCCGCCGAACTGGCCGTGCACCCCGACGAGGAAAACGGGCGGCACGAAGTATTCTCCGTCACCGATGATCTGGAAAGCGATATGGCCAGCCTCGCCGAAAAAGGGGTGGCCTGTTCGAAGGTGCTCGAAGCGCAGGGGGGGCTCGGTGATTCGAATCTCCCTGCCCGGCGGTGGTGACGTGGCGCTCTATCATTCGAAAGTGCCTCTGGCACTGCGTCGCGCGACGAGTTGACGCAGCTCCCGCCGGCCAGGTGGCATTCTGGTGGAATGGACAACGTAGAGCTCGTCTGGTCCGACGCGACGGCCGAGGTGCACCGCTTCGTGGTGGGTCCGATCGAAAACAACGTGTACGTCGTGCGCTGTCGCGCCAGCGGCGAGGCCACGTTGATCGACGCGGCCAACGAACACGACCGGTTATTGCGCGTCGCCACTCGCCTGGGCGTCACGTCGGTGCTCGAAACCCACGGCCACTGGGACCACATCGGAGCCGTCGAGCAGGTTCGCGCCGCCGGGATCGACGTCTGGGTGCGCAGTGAGGACGCCGGCATGCTGCCTAGTTACGATCATCTGCTCGAAGACGACACCGTGCACGTCGTGGGCCAGTTGAAACTGCGCACCATCCACACCCCGGGCCACACGCCGGGCAGCATCTCCTTCGCCCTCGAAGGCACACCAGTGTTGTTCACCGGCGACACGCTCTTTCCCGGCGGACCGGGCAACACGACGTCCGAGGGCGGTGACTTCTCCACCATCATTGAATCCATCGAAGAGCGCTTCTACCGCGTCTTCGACGACGACACGATTTTTTGGCCGGGTCACGGCCGCGAGTCAACCATCGGCATCGAGCGTTCCCAACTCGACGAGTGGATCGAGCGTGGTTGGTAGCGCGGCCGACATTTAAGTCGCCCCCGGTAGGCTCGGACCCGTGTCCCAGCCCCTCTTAGAACTGCGTAATCTCCACGTCGAGGCCGACGGCGCCACGATTTTGCGCGGCATTGATCTTACGGTTAAAGAAGGCGAGGTGCACGCGCTCATGGGGCCCAACGGCGCCGGCAAGTCGACCCTGGCCAATGTCGTGATGGGCCATCCCGGCTACCGCGTCACCGACGGCGAAATACTCCTCAAGGGCGAGAACATCGCCAGTTGGTCGCCCGACACACGCGCGCGCGCCGGCATCTTCTTGGCCTTCCAGTACCCCGAAGCGATCAGTGGTGTCTCGGTCATCCAGTTCCTGCGCCAGGCCATCGCCGCGCGTAAGGGCCTCGAAGAGCTGAGCATCCTGGAGGTTCGCCTCGACCTGGCCGAGTGGATGGACCGTCTGGGCATGGACCCGGCCTTCGCCGAGCGCCACCTCAACGAGGGCTTCTCCGGGGGCGAACGCAAGCGCAACGAGGTGCTGCAAATGGCACTGCTGGAGCCGGCCATTGCCTTCCTGGACGAAACGGACTCGGGTCTGGATATCGACGCCCTGCGCATCGTGGCGCGCGGCGTGCGTACCGTGCGCGACGAGAATCCCCTCATGGGTGTGGTCGTGGTGACCCACTACGTGAAGCTCCTCGAAGAGATCGAGCCCGACCAGGTGCACATCTTGGTCGACGGCCGGATCGTGCACTCGGCGAACGCCGAGCTGGCCCAGCAGATTGAACTCGACGGGTACGACGCTTGGCGTTCGGTGACGACGTGACCAGCTTCGACCCCCGCCTCGTACGCCACGACATCCCGCTGCTCGAGCGCGTGATCAACGATCACGCCATTACCTACCTCGACTCGGGTGCGACGTCGCTGCCCCCGAGAGCCGTGATCGAAGCCATGAGCCGCTACTACGAGTTGCGCCACGCCAATGTGCACCGCTCGGTCTTTCAAACGGCCAGCGAAGCTACGGCCGCCTACGAAGGAGCCCGCGACGCGACCGCCCGATTCATCAATGCCCCGGGCGGGGCCGAGGAAGTGGTCTTCACCAAGAACACCACGGAGTCATTCAACCTGCTCGCCAAGTCCTGGGGTTGGGCCAACCTGCACGACGGCGACGCCGTGCTGCTCAGCGAAATGGAGCACCACGCCAATATCGTGCCGTGGTTCCAGCTGCGTGAGGAGCGCGGCATCGAGGTTCGTTTCATCCCCGTGACCGACGAGTTCCGACTCGATCTCACCAACCTCGATCACCTCTTGGATGACGTCAAGTTGGTCTCGGTGACGGCCATGTCCAACGTGCTCGGCACCATCAATCCGGTCAAGGAACTGGCGGTCGCGGCGCACAGCGTCGGTGCCCTCATTGCCATCGACGCCGCGCAGTCAGTCGCCCACGGCCCCACCGACGTGCAAGACCTCGACGTCGACTTCGTGGCCTTCTCGGGTCACAAGATGTTGGGACCCACCGGCATCGGCGTCTTTTGGACGCGCGAATCGCTCTTGGCCGACATGCCGCCCTTCCTCGGCGGTGGCGGCATGATCGCCGACGTGCGCCTCGACGGCTACACCCCCGCCAGCGGCCCGACGAGATTCGAGGCGGGCACTCCACCCATCGCCGAAGCGGTCGGACTGGGTGCGGCGGTTCGTTACCTCGACGGTCTCGGCATGGCCAACGTCGACAAGCACGAAGAAGAGCTCACGCGCGACGGGTTGCACCGCCTCGAAGAGCAGTTCGCGGGCCGAGTGCGAGTCATTGGCCCGAACAACGTGACCAATCGCGGCGCGGTCATCAGCCTCGACGTCGAGGGCGTGCACGCCCACGACGTGGCCCAGGTACTCGACCAGTTTGGGGTGTGCGTGCGACCGGGCCACCACTGCGCCAAGCCCCTCATGCGCCGTTTCGATCTCGTGGCCACCGTGCGCGTTTCCTACGGCCCATACTCGCTCGAGCAGGACACCGACGTGTTGCTCGAAGCGCTCGAGCACGCCATAAAGATGTTTGGCTAGTGCGTGTCTAACCTCGAGGACCTCTACCGCGAAATCATCCTCGACCACTACCGCTCGCCGCGCAATCGCGGTGAGCTGGCCGCGCCGCCGGCCCAGCGCGTCGAAGGTTTCAACCCGCTCTGCGGTGACGAGATCGTGGTCTATCTCAACGTCCAAGACGACGTGCTGGTCGACATCAAACTGACCGGCCAGGGGTGTTCAATTTCCCAGGCCTCCTCGTCAATGATGAGTAGCGCCGTCAAGGGCAAGTCGCTCGCGCAGGTGCGCGAGGCCATCACTTCGTTCAAGCAGTTGATGACGGTGCACGCCACGGCGCTGCAGGAGAATGGTCAGCCGGTCGAGACCGATCTCCGCGCGCTCGGAGAACTGGCCGCCCTCCAGGGCGTGGTGAAGTTCCCGGTGCGCATCAAGTGCGCGACGCTCGCATGGAATACCTTGAGCCAGGGGCTCGACGACCTCAGTTAAGGCTTAGGGGCTGCAGGGCACCGGGTCAAAGGAGGGAGTGGCCTGCATCGGATTGATCGTCGTGGTGGTCGTTGACGTGGGCGCCGTCGTACCCGTGGATTTCAACGTCGTCGTGGTCGTGCTCGTCGTCGTCGTGGGCGTGATATGCGGCGGCAGCGGCGTCTGGCCTGAGGCGTTGGGCGGCGGGTTGGTGGGCGTCATCAACGAACTGCCGTAGAGGTTCACCAGCATCTGCTGGGCGGCCGGTTCGGCCACGTCGAGCACGTCGCCCAAGCTCGTGCCATTGACGGCGTTGGTGGGCAACGTATAGGTCAGCATCGAACTGGGATTCATGCCGTGGAACTTCACGGCCATGGCAATCAGTTCGGTCAAGGTGAACTTGTCGTCCAGGGTGATGCCCTGGGGGATCTTGGAAAGGAACGAGTTGATCGAGAGGGGATTGTACAGACCCCGGACACGGTTGATCATGGCCCGCATGAACGCGTCCTGGCGGACGATGCGTCCGAAGTCGCTGGAGCCGTCGAAGTTCCACACCCCGTTCTGGTACCACTCGTAGTGCCGGCTGCGCGCGACGGCCAGCGCCTGGAAACGCGTCACTATCTGGCAGCCGGTGGTCTTGATATTGAGGCCCGACAACTCGTCCTTGGCGGGGTAGCGAAAGTCCAGGTAGATGCCACCAATGGCGTCGATGGAATTGATGAGGCCGGCGAAGCTCACCACGATGACGTGCTGGATGGGAATGCCGAAGTTGGCGGTGATGGTTTGGGCCAGCAGCGAAGGGCCGTTGGCGAAGTTCACGTTGATGCGGTTGGCGTTGCCGTAGAGCGACTGGTTCGCGAGCAGCGTCACGATGGTGTCGCGCGGAATTGAAAGCACCGAGATCGTGCCGGCTTGGGGATCGATATGCATGATCTTGACGACGTCACTTCGCTGGCCCGGCGTGGTGGAGGCGCCGGTCGCGATTGCCACCTTGCCGGTGAGTCCGGCCCGCGTGTCCGAGCCGATCTCCAAGATGTTAAAGGGCTTGCCCGAGAGCTGGGGCAGTTCGCCAGCGACGTGGATCTTGGGAATCTGGCCGAAGCGATAGTTGGCGTACAGGTAGCCGCCGCCCAGCACGGCCACAATTACGGCGACCATGGTTACCAGCGAGATGATGACGCGTCGACGTCGTCGGCCGGGCCGCACCGGGCGGTGACGCCTTTGTTGCCCGCCCGAGTGTCGATCAACCGCGTCGCCGAGCGAGACCAGTCGATGCTCGTTGGCAATCGCGTGTTTGGGGCCATTTTGGAGGCCCGGCGGAATCCTGGAGCGGCCTTGGGGTTTGCCCTCACGTCCGTCAGCCATTGGACAAGTTTAACGGTGCACGTAGGGCGAGCGCGGTCAAGCGTTCGTCACGCGAAAGGGCTCGTAGCCGTCTTTTTCGAGTACCTCAGAAAGTTCCGGCCCCCCGGTGGCCACTACTCGCCCACCACTAACCACGTGAATCATTGTCGGCACGAGTTCTAAGAGGAGGCGACGAAAGTGCGTGATCGCGAGCACGCCGCAGTCCCACTCGGTGGTCGCTCGTTGCAGACGTCGCGCCACCGCGCCCAGCGCATCCACGTCGAGACCGGAGTCGATCTCGTCGAGTACGGCGAACTTGGGCCGAAGAATGCCCACTTGGACCATCTCGGCGCGCTTGCGTTCGCCCCCGGAAAGGTCAAGGTTCACGAAGCGGTCCAGGACCTCGGGCCGTAGTTCGACGCTGCGCGCTTCGTCGCTCATTCGCTCCCGTAGATTCGTCGGATCCGCACCAGCCGCGACCAGCAGATCGATCGGACGCACGCCGGGGATTTCCATGGGCTGCTGTAGCGCCAGCAGGAGACCGTGGCGGGCCCGATCGGTCGCGGACAGTTCCAATAATTGCACACCATCGATCGTCACCGAACCGTCGAGGACCTTGTAGCCCGGGTGCGCGGCCAGCGCGTGGGCCAACGTCGACTTGCCCGACCCGTTGGGGCCCATAATGGCGTGCACCTCTCCCGAGGACATGACGAGGTCAAAGCCGCGCAGCACTTCTTTGCCCGCGACTTCCACGCGCAGACCCTCTATCGTGAGCGTCGACGTCACGGCACCATCACCTCCACGCGACCCGCGCTCTGGCGAACTTCGTAGTGGGCCACCGGCCGCGTCGCGGGAAACGAGGTGGGCTCACCGTCACTAAGTCGGAACATCGAGCCGTGACGCTCGCACTCGATCTCCCTCATCGCGACGTTCACTTCTCCTTCGGCCAAACTGAAGTCCTCGTGACTGCACCGGTCGTCCAGCACGTAGATATCGTCGCCGATACGTATGACCACCAGCACGCGACCTTCGACGCGAACCTGGCGGGCCTCGCCGTCGACGAAGTCGTCCAGAGTCCCAATGTCCACCGCCGTCACGGCGTCACAATCCGCACCGAGGCCAGCACCGAGGTCACGTCGGCCTCGACCAACTCGGCCAGTTCGAGGGGCAGGGTCACCAGCATCTCGTTGAAAAAACCCTGAATCATCAGCCGCTCGGCCTCGTTGCGGCTCACCCCGCGAGATTCGATGTACCAGCGTTGCAGCTCGTCGAGTGGACCCACGCTCGAGGCGTGCGCGCACATCACGTCGTTCTCACGAATGTCCAGGTTGGGCACGCTGTCGGCGTGGGCTGTCGGCGAGAGCAGCAGGTTGTGGTTCGTTTGGCGAGCGTCGGTGCGCTTGGCCCCTTTTTCGATCTCGATGAGTCCGGTGTAGACCGAGCGTGAGTCGTCGGCCACGGCGCCCTTGGACAGCAGCGTGGAGTGGCTGCGGCCCGCGATGTGCATCTGATGGGTGCGAAAGTCGTGCACCTGACTGCCCGATCCCAAGAAGGTGGTGCGCAGTTCGTTCTCCGAACCCAGGCCCAGCATCTCGGCGTCGTTGCGTGAGCGATTGTAGTGGCCCCCCATGCCGATTACTGCCTGGCGCAGTCGGGCGTCACGTCCCAAGAAGCCGGTGGTGCGGGCCACGTGCCAGGCGCTGGGCGCCAGACGCTGATAGGTGATGAGCTGTAACGCAGCGTTTTCGCCAATCTGGTACTCGCTGAGCGGCACGACCAGGGCGTCGGCGCCACCCTCGAAATATTCGACCACCGTGGCGTTGGCGCCGCGTCCGATGTCGATTTGCGTTCGCGGGAAGGACGACGAACCCCGGGTGACGTTTAGGACCACGATGGGCTTTTCGACGAGCGTCCCGGCGGCGATGCGTATCATCGTGGTCGCGGGTGCCAGTGCGGCGTTGAGCAGACTGAAGGTGTCGCTCTCGTAACGAGCGGCCAGCGCGTCACCACTGAACGAGGTCGACGACTCGTCAATCTCAACGCTGACGCCCTCGATCTCGCTGCTGACATTCTCGCAAAACCCGTCGATCACTCGAATCACCAGTCCGGCACGCCGGCAGAGTTCACTCGCGAAGTCCGAATCGGCCGCGTCGATTGGCGCCGGGGCCACGGCGAACCGGTCCAGGTCCAGTTCGCCCAACGGCGCGTAACGCCACACTTCGTCACTCACCTGGGGAAGCCCCGCCCGCTCAAAGCCGTTCCAGGCCAGTTGACGAGAGGCCGCATCGGGCCGGCCGGCAATAAAAGTGGAGGCTGATTCAGCGAAGATTTTCATAGATAGGAGGCTTGGCCAGTGTAATAGACGGCCCTTTTATCCCGCCGAGTCCGGCTCTAGGCTTGGCCCGAGCGCAGGAGGAATCGTGGAATTCGAATCTGACGTCATAACCCTCGAAATCAACCAACACGTCGCCACGCTGTGGCTGGACCGCGAAGAGGCCCGCAATGCAATGGGCAGTGCCCTGTGGCGTGACCTCCTTCGCGCGAGCGCGGCGTTGGCGGCAATTACCGGCGTGCGCGTGCTCGTCATTGCGGCGAAGGGCCCGCACTTCAGCGTGGGACTCGATCTCAAGGAGGCCAGTCGCTCGTTGCTGCACGCCAATGGCGACCGCTCGGCCAAAGTCGCTTCCACCGCGATCACCTATGACAACGTGCGCATCATGCAGGACTCGCTGACGTCGCTGTGCGAACTTCCCTTTCCTGTGATCGCCGCGGTGCACGGCTACTGCATTGGCGCGGGGGTCGACCTCATCAGCGCCTGCGATATTCGTCTGGCGTCGCGCGACGCCATCTTTTCGGTGCGTGAGGCCAAGGTGGCCCTGGTGGCCGACCTCGGCTCGTTGCAACGCCTGCCCAAGATCATCAGTGCCGGGCACATGGCCGAACTGGCCTTCACCGGCAAGGACATTGACGCCGCGCGGGCCGCCGAGATCGGACTCGTCAACTCCGTGCACGGTTCGAGCGCCCAGGACGTACAAGCGGCCGCGTACGAACTGGCCCGCGAGATCGCGGCCAACTCACCCTTGGCGGTGCGTGGCACCAAGTCGGTCCTGGGCGCCAACGACGGTCACACCGTGCACGAAGGTCTCGTCTTTGCGGCGCGTTGGAACACGATGCACTTGCAGAGCCACGACCTGAAGGAAGCGTTGACGGCCTTCATCGAGAACCGCACGCCAATCTTTACGGGCGACTAACGGTGCCAGAACTTGCGCTTGCGTCGCTGCTTGTCCTCAATCTCTTCAAGTTCTCGTCGGCGCTCTTCAAACAGTTCCGGCGCCACGGCGTTGACGATGTCGCTCGCCATGTCGAGGATCTCGCGACGGTCATCCACCGGCACGTTCGAATCGGGAGCCTGTTCCACTGGCTTCTTCACCAGTGATCCGTGGGCCCAGCCCACGTCGGCGAAACGGCGCTCGTAGGCAATGCAGTCGTCCGGGCAGGACCAGGGCTGATCGGGCGCGAGTCCGAGCACGCAGAACCGCGCCGCCTCGCCGTTCGCGTACGTGCGGCTTTGAAAGTGCTTGCACTCTTCGCGCATTCCCATGACTCAAATTTTACATGCCGTGGCCCGCCGCCGCATCGGTATTCGACCAAGACAACAAAGGGGGCAACGCGCGACCAGCGCCAAAAGTCCCGCTAACGGCAACTTCTCCAGCTCGCTGTGTTACTCAGGTCTCACACAAAAAACGAGCCCGGGGGATGAGACGACGGCGACGTATTTAGTTGCGCCAGATGCCGTGCACGCAGGTAAATGTCGTACCCGGGCTATTCGAGATGGGTACCCGCACGCCCCCACACGAAAGTAGGTGTGAAAAGAGGAATACGAACAGAACAATGAAGAGCGCGGTGAGCACTGCGGCGGCCGCGGAGATGATGATGCCGGCCAGCGCCATTCCTTCGCCCGCCTCGCCGGTCGTGCGAATCTGTTGGCGCGCAATGACGCCACAGATAATCCCCGCCGGCCAGAAAATGAAGGCCGCCACCAAGGAAGCGATGGCCAAGGTATTGGTCTGCGTGGGCGTGCGGTCGAACGCGTGGGTTGAGGATGAACGAATGGCACCTCGTCGGTCATATGCGGGCATCGGTGGAGTCGGAGGTGGTGGCAACGAGGCTGCGATGCTCGCGCCACAGGAGCGGCAGAACGCATCGCTCGCTTCCATCGACGTGCCGCACTGTGCACAGAACATCGTCACCCCCTTCTATGCGACGACGATACCGGACACGCCACGGCTTCACTGCGTTGCACCTTGATGCCGATTACGGGGCTTGGATCAAGGAGTTCCGACGCGTTTAGCCGACGGAACCTTCCATCTGCAGTTCAATCAGGCGACTCCACTCAACGGCGTATTCCATGGGCAATGTGCGGGTGACGGGCTCGATGAAGCCATTGACAATCATTCCCATCGCCTGCACCTCGGTGAGACCGCGACTCATCAGATAAAAAAGTTGGTCGTCGCCGATCTTAGAAACGGTGGCTTCGTGACCGATCGACGCGTCCTGTTCACCCACCTCCATGTAAGGCCTCGTTTCGGATATGGCCGTCTCGTCGAGCAGCAGCGCGTCGCAGCGCACGAAGCTCTTGGCCCCGGTCGCGCCCTCTTCGACCTTCACCAGACCGCGATACGAAGTCAGTCCACCCTCCTTGGAGATCGACTTCGAAACAATTGTCGAGGTCGTCTCGGGCGCGCAGTGCACCATCTTGGCGCCCGCGTCTTGGACCTGACCGGGACCGGCGTACGCCACGGAGAGCACTTCACCCGAGGCCTTGGGTCCCATCAGGTAGACCGACGGGTACTTCATCGTCAGGCGTGAACCAATGTTGCCATCAATCCACTCCACGCGCGCCTCCGCTTCGCAACGCGCGCGCTTGGTCACCAGGTTGTAGACATTGTTCGACCAGTTCTGAATGGTGGTGTAGGTGATTCGCGATCCCGGCAGCGCCACCAGTTCAACCACCGCCGAGTGCAGCGAGTCGGTCGAGTACACGGGGGCCGAGCATCCCTCCACGTAGTGCACCTGGGAACCTTCGTCGGCAATTATGAGCGTGCGCTCGAACTGACCCATGTTTTCGGTGTTGATCCGAAAGTAGGCCTGCAGCGGCTGGTCGACGTTGATCCCGGGCGGCACGTAGATGAACGAGCCGCCGCTCCATACCGCCGAGTTAAGGGCGGCGAATTTATTGTCGTTGGGGGGAATGACGGTGCCAAAGTACTTACGCACCAGATCGGGGTAGTCGCGCACGGCGGTGTCCATGTCGCAGAACAGGACACCGAGACGCTCGAGGTCCTCGCGATTGCGGTGAAAGACCACTTCGGATTCATACTGGGCGGTGACGCCGGCCAAGTACTTGCGTTCCGCCTCGGGAATGCCCAAGCGCTCGTAAGTGTTCTTTATCGCGTCGGGCAGGTCTTCCCATCGCTCCACGCGATTCTCGGTGGGCTTGATGTAGTAGTAAATGTCGTTGAAGTCAAGATCGGGCATTCGCGTCGCGAACCACGGCAGCATGGGCTTCTTCTCGAAACGCTTCAGCGAACTGAGGCGAAAGTCGAGCATCCACTGCTCTTCCTTCTTGATACCCGACATCTCGCGCACAATCGCTTCGTTGATACCCTTTTTGGGTTTGAAGACCGGAATTTGATCGTCGGACCAACCCAACTTGTAGCGACTGAAATCAAGACTGACAGTTGTCATGGCGCTCCTCTGGGAATATCCCTACGTCCATAGTAACAACTAATCATCCCGCTTTGACCGTAATTAGTGCCAAAGTGGATGCCGTGCCTACTCCCCCCGTCGTCCCCCAGCGCCCCCACACCATCACCCGCCACGACGACAGCCGCGTCGATCCGTACTACTGGTTGATGGACCGCGAGAACGAAGAGGTCCTCAGTCACCTGCGCGCTGAGAACGACTATCTCGTCCAGGAGCTCGCGCATTTAAAGCCCTTGGAGGACGAACTCTTTGAAGAGATCAAGAGCCGAATTGAAGAGACCGACATCTCGGTTCCGGTGCGTAGAGGCGCCTGGTGGTACTTCGACCGCACGCGCGAAGGACTGAACTATCCGATCAGCGCGCGCGTGCCGGCCAGCGGCGACGACCTCACTCCCCCGGTCATCGATCCCTTGACGACGCTCGAGGGCGAGCAGATCATCCTGGACGAGAACGAGGAAGCGGGCGACCACGAATTTCTGTCGGTCGGCGTCTTGGCCGTCAGCCCCGACGATGCCTGGGTGGCGGTGGGCACCGACTTCGAAGGCCACGAGCGCCACCACGTGACCGTTCGTCCGTTGATGGGCCAGGACCCACTCAGTGACGAACTCGACGACGTCTACTACGGGTTTGCCTGGGCCATTGATTCGAGACACTTCTTCTACACGCGAGTGGACGAGGCCATGCGGCCGTGGCAGATATGGCGTCACGAAATCAACACGCCGGCCAGCGCCGACGTGTTGGTGCTGCAGGAAGAAGACGAGCAGTACAGCCTCTCGGTGGGACGCAGTCGCGACGACGCGGTGATCTGCGTGGTCGTGGGCTCCTCCATGACGACCGAAGTGCTCTACCTTCGCGCCGACGAACCAACGGGCGAACTCACCCTCTTAGAGCCGCGCCGCCACGGCATTGAATACGGCGTCGAACACTTCACCGATGCCTTAGGCCGAGCCTGGTGGCTCAAAATCACCAACGAGAACGCCACCGACTTTCGACTGCTGGCTCGCCAAGTGGACGCGGGCGCGTGGCGTGAACTGATTGGCGAGCGCCCCGGTAATCGACTGGACGGCGTCGACGCCTTCAAATCCTTCTTGGCCATCAGCGAGCGCCTCGACGGCTGCGCCCGGTTTCGTCTGGTCACCACGCTCGAGGGCGATGATCCCTTTGGTGACGACATGCTCGCGAGAGCGACGCTGGGCGAAGACACCGGTTACCCGAGCACCGAGGTGCTGGCCGGCAACCCGAATTACGACACCCCGCAGGTCCGCTTCATCGGGACGTCGCTCATTACGCCGCGGCTGGTGGCCGACCTGGTGGTCGCCACCGGTGAAATCATCGTACGCAAGCAGCAAAAGGTCCTGGGTGACTTCGACGCGAGTAGGTACGTCACCAGTCGCCTGTGGGTGAAAGCCAGTGACGGTACGCGAATTCCGGTGTCGATCGTGGGTAGACGAGACTTGCTCACCTTGGGACCGCAGTTCGGTGCGTTGGAACCGAACAAGCCCGCGCCTCTGCTGCTCTACGGTTACGGCAGCTACGAGATATCGATCGACCCGACCTTCTCGTCACTGCGACTCTCGCTACTCGACCGCGGCGTGCTCTTCGCCATTGCCCATATCCGTGGGGGTGGCGAAATGGGACGATCGTGGTACGAAATGGGCCGCCTGGCCCAGAAGCCCACCACCTTCAGCGACTTCGTCGCCGTCGCGCGCGAACTCATCGCCAGAGGATTCACCACGCCCGAGCAACTGGCCGCCCGAGGCGGCTCAGCCGGCGGACTCTTGATGGGCGCCGTCATGAATCAGGCGCCCGAGCTCTTCAAGGCCGTCGTGGCCGAGGTGCCCTTCGTAGACGCGCTGACCACGATGCTCGATGCCTCGCTGCCCTTGACCGTAGGCGAGTGGGAGGAATGGGGCGACCCCGACGCCAGCGCCACGGTGTACCGCACCATGAAGGGTTACTCCCCCTACGACAACGTTGACGCCACCAACGAGGACGGCTCGATGCGAATCTATCCCCACCTCTACGCGGCCGGTGGGCTCAACGACTCGCGGGTGGGATTCTGGGAGCCCGCCAAGTGGGTGCTCAAGCTGCGCGACGCCAACACGGCCAACGTGGCGTACCTCAAGACCGAGATGGGCACCGGCCACGGCGGGCCCTCGGGACGTTACGACGCGTGGCGCGAGGAAGCGCAGATCCTGGCCTTCGTGATCAATGAAATCAGCCCGGACTCGTCGCGGGCGGCTGCAGAATAAGGGTCAAGGTGGATGGAAGCGCCGTCGGCAGGGCCACGGCGCTTAAGCCCACTCGCACGGTCGCGTTGTGCGGTGCACCCAGCGTGATCCGGCCGATGCCGCTCAGTACGAGCGACTCACTCGAACCTTGCGCCACGGTGCCCTGCCATTCCAAGGTGTTGGCCGACCCCATGCGAAAGACCGTCCATAGCGCGCCGTTCGTGGCACTCACCGTGACTCGATAGTGGCCGACCGGTAGGCGATACGTGGCGTTCGACCCGCTGAGCGCGGTCGCCACCAGCGTGGTCGGCCAGTGCACCTGGCCACTTGATTGCGTCGAGCCCGCCAGCGTGGTGGTGGTCGTGGGCGCGCTCGGGTTGTTCGCGCGTTGCGCGTAGTACAGCGCGACGACGGCGACGACGGCGACGACGATCGCGATCAGCGCGACTCGCGGGCCCGCACTGGAAAACTGCGATCGCTGCACCGACTTAGAAAGTGCCCAGCGATCGTCGTGGCGACCCAGCGGCGAGACACCCTCCTCATACGTCGGCGGTTGTTGGCTTTCACTAAACACGTAGTCGCAATCGGGCTCCAATCGCGGCCGCGGCGGTTCAGGCCGGACGTCGGAATTCACCGGACCATCCAGTAGGCGAAAACCCTTCGATGGAGTGTAGGGAGACGGCGGGGGCACCATCAATCGACGTTCAACCCGGGCGGCGAACTTGCGCATATCGTCGCGACGCAACTTTCGCACGCGCAGTAGGACCACCACGACGACCAGCGCAACGAATATCGCCAGCGTCACTTCAAGGGCGACGCTCATCGCCGCCTCGTCCGAAAACTATCCGCGTGAAACACCCTCTTCACAAAAGGAAGCGTAGTGACGCCCGTTCAGCTGGGAAGACCGAAGTCGCCCCGATAGTAGAGCAGCGGGCTTCCGGCGTCGGCCTGGACATAATCAATCGCCACCACGGCGAAATCGTGGTCACCGTGAGTCGTCACGCTGAGGATTTGACCCTCCAGGTGAGCAAGCGCGCCCGCCAAGAGGGGCGAGCCATGCGGCGCCTTCGACCAGTCCACGTCGACGAACTTATCGATGCCACTAGTGGCGAATACGCGGGCCACCTCCACCTGGTCGGCCGCGAGCATGTTAAAACCCACCGCGTCGGCCCCGCGTATTTTCAGCCACGAATTGCCGGCGCTCTTGGCCGCGAAGGAGATGAGTATGGGATCGAGCGAGAGCGAACTGAAGGTTTGACACGTGAAACCCACGGGACCCTCATTGGTCAGTGCCGTTATCACCACCACGCCGGTCACGTAGTGGCCCACGACCTCCTTGTAGTGCGAAATGTCGAGCGAACTCACCCTCGTGACACTACCGGTCACCCCGCAACTAGTCGCCTGTCAGTTGCACCATTCGACCGCGATGTTGCACTAGTCCGTCACGCACCAGCCCGTGCAGCACCACCTCGCATCTCTTGACGTCTGTCCCCTCGAGGTGAGCGAACAGCGCCTGTTTGGCGAGCCCGCCATCGCGCAGTTGCGAGAGGACTCGCCCGCGTAACTGGCGATCCGAGCCAACGAAGGGTGACTGCGCGCGCGACACCGCCGCACTACGTGGCGCGGGGTCAACTCCGCCTTGCGCGTTCCAGCGACAGGCGCCCGCGACGGGGCACGACGCACACCGAGGAACGGCTCGACAGTACTGGGCGCCGAGGTCGAGCATGGACTGATTAAAGGCAGCGCTGGCGCTGCGCGCGAGCAGCTGGTTCGCCATGGCGTCCGCTTCGCGCTTGTCCAGCGGTCGATTGGCCAGCGCGCGGGCCAGTATGCGCCCGACGTTGGTGTCGAGCACCGCGACGGGTCGGGCGAAGGAGAATGAGGCCACCGCGTTCGCCGTGTACTCGCCCACGCCCGGCAGCCGGCGCAGTTGGCTGACGTCGCTGGGTACCACTCCGTCAAACTCGTCGCGGATCATTCGAGCGGCGTCGTGCAATGCCTTGGCTCGGCGGTGATAGCCCAGTCCGGCCCAACGCCTCATCACCTCGGACAGGGGCGCGCACGCACAGTCGGTGGGCGTGGGAAATCTCTCGAGAAACTCGCTCCAGGGACCGATGACCCTCGACACCTGGGTCTGCTGGAGCATGAATTCGCTCACCAGCACCGCCCAGGGATCGTGGTGGCCGATCCAGGGCAGGTCTCTCTTCAGTGCTCCGGCGGCGCGGCGTAGCGCGCGGCGGAACGTGACGTACTCGCTACTGCCAGACGTCATCGCGGTACGGGCGCTGGCGACCGGGCGCGAACTCGCTCTTCCACACCATCACCTTTCGACGGAAATAACAGACTTCTTGGCCGTCCTGATTGAAACCCTTGGTCTCTACCAGCACGATGCCGCGATCGGGCTTGGACATGGAAGGGACCTTCTCCAACACCCGCGTCTCGGCGTAGATGGTGTCGCCGTGAAAGGTCGGGAAACGGTGAATCAATGTCTCCACCTCCAAATTTGCGATCGCCGAACCCGAGACGTCGGGCACGCTCATCCCCAGCACCAGCGAATAGACCAAGTTGCCCACCACGACGTTGCGCTGGTGGACGCTCTCGTGTTGAGCGAAGAAGGCGTCAGTGTGCAGCGGGTGGTGGTTCATGGTGATCATGCAAAACAGGTGATCGTCCGCTTCGGTGATGGTCTTACCGGGCCAGTGCTTGTAGATGTCGCCGACCTCGAACTGTTCAAAGTATCGGCCGAAGGGGCGTTCGAAAGTGTTCATGCCGTCAGTCTTGCCCAGACCGTGCCACCGCCCGGCACTACTCTTCTTCGAGCGTTTCGGCGAGCGGACGGGTCGAAAACGAGACTGTTCCGCCGGGCAGAGATTCTCCGTCAATCACCATGCGCCAGGTAAAACGCTCAGCCGCGCCCAGGGGAATCGGTCCGAAGTTGACCGCGATAGGCACGTCGACCGGCGTGCCGACGGGCACGCCCACCGGTGACGTCGCCGAAAAGTCGCCGCGAACTTCAATCGTTTGAGTACCCTCGGGCGTTTCGAAGCGGACCAGCTGGCCGTCGGCGTCCTCAAGGAATAGTTCCCAGTGGTGATCGGCGTTGAATTCGTGCTCGTCGACCCCCACCTTCATTGCCACGGCCGAAGGAGTGGGGTCGGGTCCGGTGACGGACCATCCACCGCCCAAGATATAGAGCTTTCCGTCTGCCACTTGAGCCGAATCCGCCAGGAGCATCGTTACGTTCACCCGTCAAGCCTATGTCGCGCGTCCGCGCGCCGGCGAACCGATAGTTTTTCACCTATGTCCACACCCCTGCTCGATCTCGACGTCGCGACTGATCTGGTGGACGAGGCCCAACGAGTCCTCAACGTCGCGCTCGGTGAACTGAAGAAGCGTGGCGGGCCCGACGAGCAACAGACGCTTGCCTACGACGTCGCCCACAGCGCCAGCACGCTGGCGACCGCTCGAGCGGCGCTCAACTACGCAGCGAAGGGCGAGGACGAGTCGAAACTGGCGGCCGCCTTTCTCGCGCTCGCGCTCGCGGACGTGGCCGCCCGCGTGCTCGGGCGCGAAGAGCTGTGGGGCGTGGCGGCCGACTGGTTCCAACCGTTCGCGCGATTCGTCGCGACCTACCGCGAGCCCTCTTTTCTCGCCTCGCTCGCCGAGACCCCGGGGGCCCGACACCTGGGCGAGGATTTTGAGCCCGTGGCCGAACTCTTCCACCGCTTTGCCGACGAACAGGTTCGCCCGCACGCCGAACACGTGCATCGCACCAACGCCGACATTCCCGAGTCGATCATCAGCGGGCTGAGCGAACTGGGCGGCTTCGGACTGTCGGTGCCCGAGCGGTTCGGGGGTTTCTCTGCCGGCGGTGAATCGGAGTACCTGGGGATGTTGGTCGCCACCGAAGAACTCTCGTGGGCCAGCCTGGGCATCGGTGGTTCGCTGATTACGCGGCCGGAGATCATGACGCGCGCGCTGTTGAGCGGCGGTACGCCGACCCAAAAGCAACGGTGGCTGCCCAAACTCGCCAATGCTGAGGTCCTGGCCGCCATCGCCGTGACCGAGCCGGACTTCGGCAGTGACGTCGCGTCCATCAATACATCGGCCACGAAGACGGAGGGCGGCTGGCTGCTCAACGGCACCAAGACGTGGTGCACCTTCGCCGCTCGCGCCAACGTGTTGGTGCTCTTGGCCCGCAGCGACCCCGACCGACGAAAGGCCCACCGGGGACTGTCGTTATTTCTGGTCGAGAAAGAACCGAGTGACTCACTGGGCTTTCTCCTCACCCAGGACAACCGTGACGAGCGCGGGCGACTCGAGGGTAGACCCATCGACACGCTGGGCTATCGCGGCATGCACTCGTACGAACTGAGCTTTAACAACTGGTTCGTGCCCGACGAGGACCTCGTTGGAGGCGAAGAAGGTCTGGGCCAAGGCTTCTACTTCCAGATGGCCGGTTTCGAGAACGGTCGCCTTCAGACGGCCGCGCGCGCAATCGGTGTGATGCAGGCGGCCTATGAGGCGGCGCTCGACTACGCGAAGAACCGAACGGTGTTCGCCGAACCCATCATCAACTACGAACTGACCCGAGTGAAGTTGGGCACCATGGCCGCCATCATCCAATGCTCGCGTCAATTCTCCCTGGAGGTGGCGCGCCTCATGGGCGCCGGCGCCGGCACCATGGAAGCCTCCATGGCCAAGGCCTACGTCTGTCGCGCGGCGGAGTGGGTCACTCGCGAAGCAATGCAGATCCACGGTGGCATGGGCTACGCCGAAGAATTCGCGGTCAGTCGCTACTTCGTTGACGCGCGCGTACTCTCCATCTTTGAAGGGGCCGACGAGACGCTATGTCTCAAGGTCATCGTTCGCCGCCTGCTCGAACAGAGCGACTAGGCGACTTACTCTTCGTCGATGGTGAAGGGTTGGTGGATGGCCCCCAACGTGATGCCGGCCGAGTGCAGGTCGGGCCGTTCGCCCCGCGCCGCTTGGGCCTTGAGGGCCGCCTGCTCCCAACGTTGCTCGACCCGGCCGTATTTCCAATAGAGCAGCGCGCCGCCCCAGACCAAGATGAATATCCCGACAATGGTGAAACCCGCTTTGTTGATGTTAAATGCGGCCGCGTAATTCCACAGGCCGCCCTTCAACTTCAACTGACCGACCAACACCTGCAAAAGTTCCAACGTGCCGATGTAGAACGCGACGAACACGCTCAGCCCGGTGATGGCGATGTTGTAATAGACCTTTCGCACCGGCTTGGAGAAGGCCCAGCCGTAGGCAAAGTTCATAAACGACCCGTCGATGGTATCGAGCAAGCTCATCCCCGCGGCAAAGAGAAGCGGCAGGCTCAATATTGCCCAGAAGGGCAGTCCGGCCGCCACCGATGTGCCGGCCAGCACCAAGAAGGCGATCTCGGTCGCGGTGTCGAAACCCAGTCCGAACAGGATGCCCAGCGGGTACATCTTCCACGGTGCGTCGATAGAGCGGGCCAGCGGTCCAAAGAACCGCATCATGAAGCCGCGAGCGTTGAGGTGCTTTTCTAGTTCGGCGTCGTTGAAGCGGCCCTGGCGCATTTGCACAAAAAGTCGCACGATCCCCCACAGGACCACCAGGTTCAGGGTGGCGATCAGGTAGAGGAAGCCGCCCGACACGAGGGTGCCCACGAGCCCCCCGTAGTGGTGCAACGAGGAGTTGTTGTTGCGCACTTGCGAGCCGAGGGCCTTCGCTCCGAGCCCCAGCAAGACCGTGAGGGCCACCACCACCGACGAGTGGCCCAGCGAAAAGAAGAATCCGACCGACATCGGACGTTTGCCCTCGGACATGAACTTTCGCGTGGTGTTATCAATCGCCGCGATGTGGTCGGCGTCGAAGGCGTGGCGCATGCCCAGCGAGTAGGCCAGGATACCGGTGCCGATGCCGAGGACTTTACCGGACCCGACGCCGTAGCGCTGGCTAGAGGCGATAATGAGCAGCGTAAAACCAGCGACGTGAAGTGCGGCGATGAAACCGAACATCCCGTACATCGAGCGCCACTCACGGGGAGAAAAAGAATCGCGCACTCGCTGCCGCAGTGCGGTCGGTTCAGTCGTGATAACCGCCATACGGCCACCATACTAGGAACATTTCCTAATAAGGGATTTAATTCTGCGAGCGACTCAGACCGGCCCGGGTGCCGCGCGAGAGGAATTTCGTCGCCATCTTGCGCGAGGCCTCGTCAATCATCTCGTCACCAAACATGACCGCCCCGGTGTTATTTTCCTCGGTCGCCACACGGTACGCCTCGAGGATGTCGAAGGCCCGGTCGAACTGTTCCTGCGTGGGTGAGTACACCTCGTTGAGCACCAACGCCTGGTCCGGCGTGAGCGCCCACTTGCCGTCGTACCCCAACATTCTTGTCCTCATTGCGAAGTCGCGCAATGCGTCGAGTTCGCGAACTTTAAGGAACGGGCCGTCGATCACCTGGAGACCATTGGCCCGTCCGGCCATGAGAATCCTGGAAAAAACGTAGTGGAAATGGTCGCCGGGGTACTCGGGGATGGCCACCCCTCCGGTCAGCACCGGCATCTCGATCGAGGCGGCGAAGTCGGCCGGCCCAAAGATGATGGCCTCGAGGCGCGGCGAGGCGGCGCAGATGTCGTCGACGTTGATGAGCCCGCGGGCGGTCTCAATCTGGGCCTCGATGCCGACGTGGCCGACCGGCAGACCGGCGTTCTTCTCGACCTGGGTGAGTAACAGATCCAGCGCCACGACGTCCGCCGCGCACTGCACCTTGGGCAGCATGACCTCGTCGAGTCGGGTGCCGGCGTGGCCGACCACCTCAATAACGTCTTCGTAGGTCCACTGCGTGTCCCAGGCGTTGACCCGCACGCACAGCACTCGGTCGTCCCACTCCTGGGTGCGGATGGCGTTGACCACCTTGGCGCGCGCCGACACCTTCTCGTTGGGCGCCACCGAGTCCTCCAAATCCAAGAAGGTCATGTCGGCGGTGGCGCCCGCCGCCTTGGCGAGGAACCGGTCCGAGGACCCGGGGGTGGAAAGACAGGACCGACGTGGAAGACTGCGTGAACGTTCTGACATGCCGGTCAGCCTATTCACGCGTGGGCTGCGCACCGGTTGATCCCGGCGCCATGACGCAATCTGCACTCGTGAGCCAATTTGACCAGGGGTTTTAAATGTTATTACCGGCGTTCATTGGTCACTCGTGCCCACGAACCGGTAGCCTTGACCCGTGACTGACGTCGAGCGCCTCGAGCGCCCATCGACGCTCTGGCCAGCAAGGGAGCTTAAGCCGTTCCGTTGGGCGTGTTCGATTTTGGCCGGGCTCGCTGTGTGCTTGAGCACTGTGGCCATCTCGTCGCGACCCGCGGTGGCGTCGAGCATCTCCAACGACAAGACCAAGGCCTCCGTGCTCTACGGCCAGATCAACCGGATCAACGCGCGCGTCGACGCCCTGGGTCAGAAGTACGACGAGGTCAAGATCAAACTCGACCACATCGAGAATCAAATCACGAACACCAAGGCCTTCGTGGCCACGATCAAGAGAAAAGTCTCCGAAGGAAACACCCAGTTGCGCAACGACGCCATATTTGCCTATGTGACCAACGGCGCGGCCCTGGCCAATAACCCCCTCTTCAGCTCCAGCGCGGCCAAGGTGGAGGCCACCAACGTCTACAACCAATTGGCCGAGGGCAACGTCAGCATGACGCTGGCCGGGCTCAAGACCTACCGGATCGAACTAACCCAGGAGCGCAGCATCCTGCGGCACGAAGACGCCCAGGCGGCCTACGCCGACCGGGTCGCCGCCAAGTCCTTCCACGAGGCGAAATTGCTCCAGGCGAACCTCAAGCGAACGCTCGGTCAGGTCAAGGGCCAGATCGCCAACTTTCTCGCCGCCGCCGAGGCGGCCACCGCGGCCAGGAACGCGGGCACCCTGGCCGACGCGCGACCGGGCAGCGGCCAATACCCCGCGCCCCCACCGGACTCCAAGGCCAACATCGCCATTGACACGGCCATGAAGTACCTCGGGGTGCCCTACGTCTGGGGCGGGGCATCAAAATACGGGGTCGATTGTTCCGGTCTCGTCATGTTGGCGTACGAGGCGGCCGGTATCGACTTCCCGCACTACTCCGGCGCGCAGTACGCGGACACGGCGCGCGTGCCGCTGTGGGACATCAAGCCCGGCGACCTCCTCTTTTACGGCTATGACGGCGACGAACACGTGGCGATGTACGTCGGCCACGACGAAATGATCGAAGCGCCCGAGACGGGTGAAGTGGTCCACATCACGCCAGTTCGCCTCGGCTACGGCTTCGCCGGTCTGGGTCGACCGCGGGGCTAGGTGTCAGCCTTTCCCACTTCGTTTCACGTCGGTCCGCTGGTCTTTCATATCTACGGTTTTGGACTGGCGATCGCCACGTACATCTGTTTCCTCTACGCGCGCAAGCGCCTTGAGCGCGCGGGCTTTGACGTGGCGCCCTTCGGTCGCTTCGCCGCCGCAATGATTGTCAGCGGACTGGTGGGCGCGCGCCTCGCCCACATCGCAACCAACTGGAGTTACTACTCCGCTCACCCCGCTCGTTGGATCGAACTCTGGCAGGGCGGTCTGGCTAGCTTCGGCGGCCTAGGGCTCGCCATTCCCGTGGGTCTCTTCCTTCAACGTCGTTGGTGGCCCGATAGTTCATTGGCGCGCTTCAGTGACGCCCTGGTGCCGGCCCTCATCGCCGGCTGGGCCCTCGGACGCGTGCTCGGTCCCCAATTCATGATCGACGGCGGCGGTCACCTCACGCACCAGTGGTTCGGACTTTCCTATTCCGGTCAGGCCGGCAAGCGCGTGCCGGTACCGCTAATCCAGGGACTCGAAGACGGTCTCTTGTGGCTCGCGCTGCTCGGTCTGCAACGTCCACGGCTATCGAAACGCGTCGGCGTGCTGAGCGGAGCGGGGATGATTGTATGGGGTCTCGTGCGCGCACTCGACGAACGACTCTTGTTGGGGCAGCGATCGCATAGTGGGTCGATTGGCGTGCAAATCGCGGGCATTGCATTGGCGCTGTCGGGCGTGACGCTCATCGTGGTCCAGTGGCGTCGAAGCCCCCAGTCACAGTCATCGCGGGGATCAGTCGCAACCAACTCGTAAGGCGCCGAAGGCCCGCATATCGCGCAACGTCGATCTCGCGAGGTCCGTCATCATGTTCACGTCGAAGCGCCATACTGGTCCGATGGGAAAGACGTTCGAGTCCATTGACGACCGCCTCGGCGAATGGCTCGTGGGCCAACCGGTGTTTTTTGTGGCGACCGCCCCGCTGAGCGCCGACGGGTCAGTGAACTGTTCGCCCAAGGGCAATCGCAACGAGTTCGCGATTGTCGGGCCACGATTGGTTTCCTATCTCGATCAAACGGGTAGCGGTGTCGAAACGATCGCCCACCTGCGTGAGAACGGGCGCATCGTACTCATGTTCTGCGCCTTCAGCGGAGCGCCGCGGATCGTGCGGCTTCACGGCACCGGTCGCGCCATCGCGAGCGACAACTCCGAATTCGCCTCGCTGGTCGGTCACTTCTCCGGCGCGTCCGGCGTTGGCGTGCGCTCAATAATTCTCATTGAGGTAGAACGGATCTCGGATTCCTGCGGGTACGGTGTGCCTCTGATGTCATTCGAGGAGCACCGCCCCACCATGGACCAATGGTCGCAGCGCAAGGGCCCGTCGGGGATACGGGACTATTGGTCCCAGAAGAATCACACCAGCATCGATGACCTCGAGGGCCTCGATCTCGCCTAAGTGACGCTTCCTGGTCGCAACTCGAGACAGGCCGTCGCCGAGCGGCGAGACACCTAACCGCCCGCCATCGCGCCCACCACGAAATATGGCTCGGCGCCGGCCACCACGGCGGGCGGCAGCGGAGCATCGGGCGCTTCGTGCGATAAGTCCTCCTCGCACGCGAAGAAACGGATGAACGGGCGGCGCCTTTGGGTGGCGGGGTCGCGAATGGTTCCCAGCAGCACCGGGTAGCGCGATTCCAGAGCGTCGATCACCGAATGCTGGGTTGGCTCACCTACGACCTCTAACTCGATCTCGCCGTGGACATGGGTCAACGTCTTTAAATGGGCCGGGAGCACGACCCGGATCATTGCAATGTTTGAACTTCGACCGAGAGCACCGCCGGCAGGTCCTGCACGATGGCTTTCCAGTTGTCCCCGGCGTCGGCCGACACGTACACCTGACCGCCGGTAGTGCCGAAGTACACCCCGCAGGAGTCGAGCGAGTCAACGGCCATGGCGTCGCGCAATATATCGACGTAGCAGTTGCTTTGCGGCAGGCCCTTGGTGAGCGCCTCCCATTCGTTGCCGCCCTGTCGACTTCGATAGACGCGGAGCTTGCCTTCGGGCGGGTAGTGCTCGGAATCACTCAGGATCGGCACCACGTAGATGGTCTCCGGCTCGTGCGCGTGCACGTCGATGGCGAAACCGAAGTCGGACGGCAAGTTGCCGCTAACTTCGACCCAGTTGTCGCCGGCGTCGTCGCTACGCATGACGTCCCAATGTTTTTGCATGAACAACACATCGGGACGCGACGGGTGAAGGGCAATGCGGTGCACGCAGTGCCCGACTTCCGCGTCTTCGTCGGGTATGCCCTCCGAGTGAAGGCCGTGGTTGATCGGTCGCCAGCTCTTGCCGCCGTCATCGGTGCGAAACGCGCCGGCCGAGGATATAGCGACGTAAATTCTCTTGGGATCGCTCGGACTCACGAGGATCGTGTGCAGACACATCCCCCCCGCACCGGGTTGCCAGGCGGCGGCGGTCGCGTGCGTGCGCAGTCCCGAGAGTTCTTGCCAGTTTTCGCCGCCATCGCTGGAGGAGAATAGTGCCGCGTCCTCAACCCCGGCGAGCACCTCATCGGGGTTGGTCAACGAGGGTTCGAGGTGCCAGACCCGAGCGAACTCCCACGGGTGCGGCGTGCCGTCGTACCACTGGTGCGTGCCGGTCACGCCGTCGTACTTGAATTGGTTGCCCACCGGTGCCCACGATTTGCCACCGTCATCGGAGCGTTGAATTAGCTGTCCGAACCAACCGGTCGACTGCGACGCGAAGATCCGGTTCGAATCAACGGGCGAGCGCTTGACGTGATAGATCTCCCAGCCGCCGAAGAAGGGGCCATTGACTTCCCATTTATCGCGCTTGCCATCCGACGTCAGGATGAATGCGCCCTTGCGTGTACCTACCAACACTCGCACGCCGCTCATGCGTGCTCCTCTCCCCTGGGGGTCACGTTCTCTCGTCCCCAAAGCGGGAGCGGTCGCTCGTTCGTGGTGAGTTTATCTAGGTCAGGGACTCGAGGCCGACTTTTTCCTTGGTGGCCACGTAGCCAGTCATCAGTCACTCCGCGAGGTTCTCATGTGCAATTTTCTTGCGCCACTTGTCACTGGAATTCCATAAACACCAGCCGCAATCCCAGCAGTTGCGCATAACAATATTCGCGCAGAGAGGCAATTGCGATTGTCTGACGATCAAACGAGATCATCGCCTAAAGCCAGTCAGGGCAAGAGTGGCCTGGGCGAAGAGACGATGGGCGTGACGACGTACCGGTTATCGCGATGCCCGACGGCGCCCCGAAGCCATTGGATCGTACAACCACTTCGCGACGGCGGACCCCATCGACGCGACCGTTCGAAACCAGTGGTGACTGCGCGAAGAGCTCACAGCGATCGTGGAATTGACTGTGCGAACGAGAATACGTTTTCCGAGTCGTACTTAGCTTTTACCTTCGCCAACCTATTCAAATTGGAGCCGTAGTACGCGCTCTGCCAATTCGAGAGAGTCGGATCAATATAGTTTTGGTAGGCACCCGTTTGAGGATTAAACACGTTTGTCCCCAGCCAGGTGAGCCACTCCTCACCAGCGGCGATCACCGACGGTGGCGTGTACGTCGACCAGGAGTACGTCGCTTGGATGCCGGCCAATTTGTCGCGGTGAACGAAGGCCGTCTGGTCGCTGTCCAATCGATTGATGGCGCCGCCGTAGGCGTCGAAGGCAAGACCCCCGCCAAGGCTCGGCGCGTGACTCTTCAGGTTGACAACGGCTTCGACCATCTGCGCGGTTTGCATCGCGGTCATTGGTGCATCAACGTAGCTGGACTTGGCCGAGTAAGCCTCGCGGCTCAATTTCCCGCCAGGATTGCGCGAGGGGAGATGGCACGCGGCAATCGTCAGGCCCGAACATCCTGCTTCGATCTGCATGGCGCTGATGTAGTCGTTGGATCCCTGAAAGTTTCCCGAGGGTGCGGTGCCGACCGCGGACAACAGCGGTGACAACAAACTGGCGAGGGCGGATTGTGAACCGCAGAACACGCCACTCACCTGGGCCAAGTAGCCGGATGGGCCTTCCGCGAACAGCTGACAGTTGGACCACAGTTCGTCCGGCATCGACACCATCCACTCTTGCCACGCGCCCAACATCGTCGCCGCCACCGACCAGGGGTACTGCAACGTGAAGAGGGTCACTTCGGGCATCGGGTGCACTTTGAATTCGAACGACGTCGCCACGCCGAAATTCCCCCCGCCGCCGCCGCGGCAGGCCCATAAGAGGTCGACGTGGTCCTGGCCGTTCGCGGTGACAAGTTGTGCGTCCGCCGTCACCAGATCAATCGATTGCACGTTGTCCGAGGTCAATCCGTACTTGCGACCAAAGACGCCAACGCCGCCGCCCAACGCGAGCCCGGCAATGCCTACGCTCGGACACGATCCCCCGGGCAGCAATAGGTTGTGGCTGCCAATGGCGTTGTACACGTCGATGAGTTGGGCCCCGGCGCCAACCGTGGCCGTGTTGGAGCGCGTGTCAACCACGACCGACGACATTCGACTGACGTCGATGACCAATCCGTCGCAACTCGAGTAGCCGCCGTAACTGTGTCCGCCCGATCGGGCCGCCAGGGTGATGGCGTGGGCGGTCGCGAAGTCAACGCATCGCGCGACGTCGTCGGCGGATGCGCAGTACGCAATGGCTCGCGGATGAGGATCCACGAATTTTGCGTTGTAAAGCAGGCGGTTGTCCGCGTAACCGGGGTCCGAGGGCATCACCAGCATTCCGTCCATCGCCCCACCGAGTGTCGACCAGTTCATCGTTGTCGGCGGACCCAGGGTGGTCGACGTCGTGGATGACGACGTCGACGTCGTTGACGGCGGTGCCGATCGTGTACCGCAACCCTCCAAGAGTGCAGCGCTCACCACTGCGCCGGCCGCCAGAGTGCCGATCTTGAGGCCCTGAAGTAAGAACCCTCGACGATCAAGTGAGGGTTGGCGATCCACGTTGTGACGTTATCGGCAAGCACGGGCCGCTTCTCGTATCGACGCGATCACACGATCCGCAGCGCGTGCGAATTCGCTTCGATCGCTACTCCAATGGGGATGCGGTGGGTTGTCGATGTCGGGCCGCGACGGCGGCGATCGCGCCCAAGCCCACCAGCACCCCCGCGACCTGTGAGAACGTCAAGGACTGAGCGAGGATGGGAATGGCCGCCACGGCGGCCACCAGTGGACTGAGGCATCCGAGTATCGAAGAGATCGACGCGTCCACGTAACGATGAGACCAGTTCATTATCAAGTGTCCACCGCCCGGCACTACCGCGAGCAGGACTATCCAGGTCCAGTCGCCCAGCTTCACCTGACTAAGTGACTGGCCCGAGATAAAGACGATCGGGGTCACCGTCAGCGCCGCCATGATCGTCACGCCCGCCGTGTACTCCAAGGCGCCGTGCAGTTCGCGCGCGTGCTTGGTCACCAGCCAGTAGGCCGACCAACACAACAGCGATCCGACCGCGAGCAGGTCACCGAGGGCCTGATGACGGCTTGACACGCCCGGTCCGAGGACCGTGGCCAACACGCCGATCATGGCCAACACAATCCAAAACACGTCCCAACGGCCCAGTCGTTCACCGAAGAGTCGTCGCGCGGCGAGGATTACCAGGATGGGTTGGAACGCACCGATCACCGTGACGTCGACGACGCTGGCTAGTTTGACGGCGCTGTAAAAGAGGGCCATGTCACCGGCCAGGAACACGCCGCCCAGCCAGGACGCGCGCATCGTGGCCCACGTCAATCGCCGACCCGAGAGGCAGGTAATGACGACCAACAACGCGGCGCCGAGCCACAGGCGGTAGAAGGAGAGGACGAGTCCGGGGGCAAAAGTCAGCGCCGCAAATATCGCCCCGAAGCCCCACAGGATTGCTGCGAGGACAGAGCCGCCAAGACCAATCGTCTGATTGCGAGCATCGGAGTTAATACGTTCTCTGTTCGTTCACGCAGCGTTCACCTTGTTGGTGGCCACCAATCGACTCTAGCGTTGGCGGTACCTTCAACGCACCGAGACCTCGCTCGACGAACGTTGCCGCCAACGAGGAGGGCTTGAAATTTCGTCTTGGCGTGGGAGTTAAAGTTGTGTACGTGAGCAAGCACCGTAACGGCGATCGAGACGTGACCTAACTTATGCATCGTTCGGCCGGGGCGATGCCGACCATGTGCGCCGGACCCTAGGGCCCGACCATGGAATCGAGTTCGCCCATTTCTTCTGACGCCATCGCGACGGAAGTCTCCTTTCGTCCGTTCGCCTTCGCCAACGCCACCGCGATCTTTCTGCTGATTGGCGCCACCTCTTCGCTGTACGGGCCACTGCTCATCAGCTTCTCGCACAAGTTCCACATCTCGCTGCCCGAAACTGGCATCCTGCTCAGCGTCAACTTTGTGGGGGCCTTCTTTGGGGTCCCGCTCGGCTGGCTGGCCATCAAGCGATTCACCGGCAAGACCGTGCTGTGCGCCGCATTGCTACCTGTGGCGGCTGGCGCCATCGGCGTGGCGCTCTCGAGTTCGTGGACGCTCTTCTTGATTTGCGCGTTCATCGTCGGCTTCGGATCTGGTGGGGTGGACTTCTCACTCAACACCTTGATGGCGCGAACGGCCCTCGAGGGTCGGGCCCATCGATTGAGCCTTTCCAACGCCGGTTACGGACTGGGCGCCGTCGTCGGACCGTTGCTCATCATTGCGTTGCGGCCGCACAATTTTCCCCTGCTGTTTGGTGGCATCGCCGTCGCGGCGCTGCTGCTGTCGACGATGAACCAGGGATTGCACGCGCCACCGCTGCGGGCCGAAACCAAACAACGCGAACTCTCCATGTTGAAATCCCAGCGACGCCCAATCCTGGCGACGTTCATTCTCGCGTACATTCTCTACGTCGCCGCCGAGACGAGTTCGTCCGGTTGGATTGCCTCACAGCTTCATCGCGAGGGCTACTCGGCGTCCATCGCCAGCTTGGTTACCGCCGGATTCTGGTGCGGTCTCACCCTGGGTCGAGTGGTGGGTGGACCATTGCACAAACGAGTGGGCGATAGGGCGCTCGTCCTGGTCGGGCTGAGCCTTGCCGTTGTGCTCTCCCTGGTCGCGTTCTCCAGCCTCCTCGCGCCCTACGCTTACCCGCTATTGGGCCTGGTCATCGCGTCGGTCTATCCAATGGGGCTGATCTGGTACACGGTTCTGTGCCCGCACGACAGTGATGGGTTGGCCCTGTTGATTCTCTTCATGATGTTCGGCGGCGTGTTCGGTCCAGGGATCGAGAGCCTGATGGTCTCCGCGTTTGGAATACACGTCGTGCCGTTGGTAATTGCTACGTTCGCCGCGCTGGACATCGCGGTCTTCGCTAGTGCGATTCGCTTTCGCCCGCTCTCAGTCTCCTAGTACCTAGTAGGCGACGAGATTCGCGACGGGTAGCGACGGACAGTGAAAACGCTTAGTCCTCTTCAGCCTCGTCGTTGTCTTTGTCCTTACCGAGTTTCTTGGCCGCCTTCTTGGCCGCTCCGAAACGCTCGGCAATATCGTGCTGCACGGGACGAATCACTCGCTCGGCGTCCTTGAGCTGCTGAGCGATCTTCTGCTTGGCCGGCTCCATGACGCGCTCCGCCCCTTTGATCTGCTGGGCAATCTTCTGCTTGGCCGGCTCCATGACGCGCTCGGCCTCCTTGATCTGCTGAGCGATCAGTTGCTTCACCGGCGCCATGGCCCGCTCGGCGTCCCTAATCTGCTGGACCAACATCTGCTGGAGGGGTCGCATGGCTTCATCGAGGTAACTGCCGAATCGCTTCTGCGCGGCACTGCGCGAAATCCCCAGCACTTCACCGAGCTCTTGCCAGGTGGCGCCGCGTGAACGGGCGACCTCGACGTTGAGCTCGATCGCTATCTCTTCTTGTTCGATCACCAGTCGGCTGTTGTAGATGTCGGTCAACGCGGTGACCTTACCGAACGCCTCCTCGGAGACGGGCAATTCACGGTTCTTTTTGGCGGGCTTTTTGGTCATGTCCAATTGTAGCATAAATTCGTAATTGTAGAGGTAAGTTGACACACTGAGTCGTTGGTCTCGAAGATACATCCTGGTCAACGTCGGTCCACTTATATTACGTCCAACCAATACCCCAGCCTCATTTTAGCCCAGCGGGATTCAACTACAACGCTCGAAGTCGCGACTGATCCCGATCTACGTGCTCAACGTCGCGAGACGCAGGAGTTCAAAGAGGCGGTCCACTTCGTCGCGCGTCTCTTCATCCAAGTGGTAACTGAGAGGTCCGCGAGCGTACGTGGACGCCAGCACCCCTTGACGCTTGAGGATGTGTTTTTCGATGGCCACGTAGGAGTCAATCGACGTTTGCAAATCAATCAGCAGGCTGAGCGGTCCGCTGATGGCGTACGCCAGTGGCCAGTTGGCCGAAGTGAGGGCGTCCCACATTTTCTGGACGGCCCAGCAGACTTCGGCGCCCGGCATCGTGCCGACGGCCCCTCGCCGAAAACTGTCGACCAGGGCCACTCCCCCGGTGCCCTCGAACACCCGAGCCTGTCCTCGCGTCGCGTCGCGCATCATGGTGAGACGCTGACCGATTGGGGGCGCCTCGGGCTTGAAGTAGACGCGGTCGCCATACGTGGCCAGCAGCTTGGCCTGCACTTCAATGCTGAGCGGGCGGCCCACGTACCCACTGGCGTCCTGGACCACCAGGCCGATCGACATCGAGTCGGCGACGGCGGAGTAGTAGCCGTAGAGAGCGTCGTCGTCAAGCGCTACCGAGATAGGTGGGATCACCATCGCCGCGTCAGCGCCGACCGATTCGGCGTGGCGGGAATGCATCACCGCGGTCTTGGTACTTTCGGCGCCGCAACTGATGACCGAAATCACGTCGCGTTCAATCGCCACCGCGACCACTACTTCGCTGAGTTGATGGCGCTCGGTCTCACTGAGGCGCAATACTTCGGAGACCATGCCGGTAGTAAGACCCGCGACGCCTTGGTCAAGGACCCACTGGCATTCCTTGATGAGGGCCACCTCGTCAATGGCCCCGTCGTCGTCGAACGGGGTTTGAATCACCGGCAGCACTCCGACGAGTGCCCGACTAGCTAACACGTTCCCTCCCTTTCAAAGTGGCGTCGACTGAAGTGGGGATCACGAACATGATGTCGCCTACGGGCGCAACTGCCCGTCCACACGACGCACGATACCCAGCGGGTTGTCCTCCTTGATCGACACCGGCAGCCACGCGTCCGGCACCGACTGGTACGAGACGGGCCGCAGCCACCTGCGCATCGAGGCGGCGCCTACCGACGTGTGCAGCGGCGACGTGGTGGCCGGATGTGGACCACCGTGGTGCATCGACCACGACACCCCGACGCCCGTGGGAAAGCCGTTGACGATCACTCGACCGGCCAGCTGGCGTCCTAAATCAATGAGTGCCGGTCCCCAGTCATCGTCGCTTTCGGCGTGCACGGTGAACGTCAGGGCCGGTTCGAGGACTCTCAAGGCCTCGGCGAGTCGGTCGCGATCCGCGTAGCGCACGATGATCGCCACCGCGCCGAAGCACTCGGTGTCCAGGACCGAGGCGTCCGGTCCGTGCAGGGTTTCGAGTGCGATTTCGACCAACACCGCGCCGGCGCCCGAGGGACCCGAGCCGCTCGAACTCTTGGCCACCACCTTGACTCCCCGTGTGTCGAGCAGCGCCGCCACGCCAGCGTCGTAGTGCTCGCGAATCGCGCTACTCAGCATGGTGGCTCCGGCGCCCGCACTGATGGCCTCACGCGCCGCGTTCACTACTTCGTCGCCGTCGCGCCCACTCGGCACGAAGAGCAGGCCCGGCTTCGTACAGAACTGCCCCGCCCCGAGCGTCATGGAGGCCACCATGGCCGCGCCTATCTCACTGGCCCGGGCACCGGCCGCTCGCGGCGTGATCACCAGCGCGTTCACACTGCCGAGTTCGCCGTAGAAGGGAATGGGAACGGCCCGCGCTTGCGCCCGGTCAAAGAGGAATCGCCCGGCGCGGTACGAACCCGTGAATCCCACGGCGCGGACGTTGACGTCGTCCACCAGCGACACGCCAGCCGCCACGCCGAACACGCACTGGAGCAGATTGAGCGGTGCGTCAGCTGCGCTCGCGGCGCGCTCGAGTGCGCGCACGCAGAGCCGCGACGTGTTTGGATGGGCGGGGTGGGCCTTGACGATCACGGAGCATCCGGCCGCCAACGCCGACGCCGTGTCGCCGCCGGGCACCGAAAAGGCCAGCGGGAAATTCGAAGCGCCAAAGACAGCCACCGGTCCGAGTGGCTCGAGTTGACGGCGCAGGTCGGGCAGCGATCCCATGGGCGTGTCGGTGGCGTGATCAATGCTGGCTTCCAAAAAACCACCGTCGCGTACCACCGAAGCAAAAAACCGGAACTGGAACGACGTGCGGCGCAGCTCGCCCGTCAATCGTCCCTCACCGAGTCCCGTTTCCTCGTTGGCGGCGGCGATGATCGCCGCGCCGTCGTCGTCCAGCGCTTGGGCCATGGCGTCGAGCAGGCCCGCGCGCCACTCGAGCGAGCGGGTCGCGAACTGCGCGGCGGCGGCCAATGATCTTCGGCCCATCTGCGCCACCTCTTCGACGCTCGTCTCGTGGATTCCGAGCGACGTCGCCACGCCGGTGACGGGATTCGTGCTGAAGACCTCACTCACGCCGGTCCCCTTCGTCGCACGCGAAGCGCGACCAAAGTCGGCGATCGGGGTGGTCGGGTGTACTCACGAGGTGAGGACGCGAAGGGAGCGGCCACCATTGGGATCGAAAAAATGAAGGTTGTCGGTGGTGAGACCGAGCGTGATCAAACTGCCCTCCACGACGTCGGTGCGAGCGCTGAGGCGAGCGACCACGCGCGAACGCTTGCGAACCGTTTCGGCGTCGCTCGTGGCCATTACGTCGAGCACCACGTCGGTGTTCGACGTAATGGCCAGGTACGCCAGTATCTCGGAGCCGAGAGCCTCGCGCAGGTCGACCCGGGCCCTAAGCAGATCGTCGGTCGTTGAATTGTCAGCCACCAGGTCCTCGGGTCGAAAGCCCAACACCACCTGACGCCCAATCCACTGCGCCAGGGCGTGCGTACGCCGGTACTGCTCGGGGATGAGCAGCGACTGGTCGCCGAAGTGGGCTCTCATGACGTCTCGCTCTTCGTCCAGGTTGGCCAAGATCAGATTCATCGGGGGCGAACCAATAAAGCCGGCCACGAACTCGTTGGCCGGGAAGTCGTAGAGATCCTGGGGGGTATCGACCTGCTGGAGCAGCCCCCCGCGCAACACGGCCACGCGGTCGCCCATCGTCATTGCTTCGGTCTGATCGTGGGTTACGTAGACCGTCGCCACGCCCAGCAGCCGCTGAATTCGCGCGATTTCGGTGCGCATCTCGACGCGTAACTGCGCGTCGAGGTTCGAGAGCGGCTCGTCCATCAAAAAGGCCTGGGGCTCGCGCACGATGGCCCGACCCATGGCGACGCGTTGACGCTGGCCACCCGAGAGCGCCTTGGGACGGCGGTCTAGATACTCATCGAGGCGCAATATTCGCGCGGCCTCGCCCACGCGCTGGGCGATCTCCGCCTTCGCCACGCCGCGAATCTTGAGGGCAAAACCCATGTTTTGCGCGACCGTCATCTGGGGATAGAGGGCGTAGTTCTGAAAGACCATAGCGATGTCGCGGTCCTTGGGCAACACGTTGTTCATCACCGTGCCGCCGATCGCGATCGTGCCGTCGGAGATCTCCTCGAGGCCCGCCACCATGCGCAGCGCCGTTGTCTTGCCGCAGCCCGACGGTCCCACCAGCACCATGAACTCGCCGTCGGCGACGCTGAGCGAGAGGTCGTTGACGGCGGGCATCCCGTTGGCGCCCGGATAGATCTTGGTGACTCGCTCAAAGACGACGTCAGCCACGGCACATACCTTTCCCCGCACTCATCGTCGCGGTGGCGCCAGGATAAATCTTCATCGGTCGATCCCCATCGTAAGACCCTGGATGAGAAAACGTTGGAAGCCCAAGTAGACCAGCATCGCCGGCAGCGCCGACACCAATGATCCGGCCAACAACTCGGGGATCGAGGTGGTTCGTCCCGCCGCCAACGCCGCCAGTCCCACGGTGATGGGCCGCTGGCTGGGGTTCTGCAGGAAGAGCAGGCCCACCAGCAGGTCATCCCAAATTTGAATGAACTGCAACACCGTCACCGTCGCGATTGCCGGCAGGGCCATCGGCAGGATGAGTCGAGTGAGCACGCCGGTGTAGCCCAGACCGTCGACGATGCCCGCTTCAATCAGTTCGTCGGGGATACGACGAAAGTACGTCGTGAAGAGAAAAATGGAAAAGGGCGTGCCGAGCGCCGCGTAGACAATGACGGCGCCGAAATAACTGGTCGTCAGTCCGAGCTTGGCCATGTTGACGAATTCGGGCATGAGGATTGCCTGCAACGGGACCATCATGGCGCTCACCACGGTCAAGAACACGACGTTCGAGCCGCGAAACTGGAGCTTGGCGAAGGCAAATCCGGCGGCCCCGCCCACGACGAGCACGATGAAGATCGAGGCCGAACAGATGATGGTCGAGTTGAGCAACTCCTGATAGATCGGCAGGGTCTGATTGAGATCCTTCCAACTCTGCAGCGATGACCCGTGGCCGATCAGGTACTGGCTCTCGGTCTTAAAGCTGGTGACCAGCATCACCACGAACGGGTAGAGCATCACGCCGGCGACCAGGATCATGACCACGAGTAGTACGACGCGCGCGACACGTCGGCGAATCTGACGCGGCGTCAGTTTGGGCGGCGACGTGGCGACGCGGGCCGGCGTGACGAGAGCGGTGCTCATCAGTCCTTCGCCCCTAACAGGCGCAGCTGAAAGACACCGACCACGCACATGATGATGAAGAGAATCAAGCCATAGAGGGCGGCCGTGCCGAACTGGGCCTGGGCGAAACCGGTCTGGTAGACCAGGAACTCCACCGTCGTGGTGGAGTAGCCCGGACCGCCGCCCGTCATAACAAAAATCAAGCTGAAGAGTGCGGAGAAGGCCGAGATGATCGTAATTACGAAAGCCAGTTGGATGAACCGGGTGAGGTGGGGAATGGTGATGTGGCGAAAGATCTTCCACGAGCTGGCGCCGTCAATTCGAGCAGCCTCTTCCTGACTGGGGTCGAGGGTGGCGAGTCCGGTGAGAAAGAGCATCGTGTTGGTGCCGATCATCGAAAAGATGAAGGTGATGCCAAGCGCGATGAGCGCGGTCGACTCGTTACCCAGCAGGTTCGTGTGCGAATGCGAAAAGCCCAGCCAATCGAGCATCGAATTGAGTGTTCCCGAGTAGGCGAAGAAGTGCTCGGCGACGAGACCAATCACGACCCACGAAATCGCCGTGGGCAAGAAGTAAATCGAGCGGAAAATCTTCCAGCCGGCCACCCTCTGGTGCAACAGCACCGCGATGCACAACGGGATGCCCAGCGCAAAGGGCACCGACAACAAGAGCAGTGCGTTGTTCTCCAGTACCCGCCACAAGGTGGGATTGTGGAGGGCCTGGTTCCACGCCGACGGGCCTATCCAGGTCGACGTCACGCCGTTCCATTCGGTCATGGAGTAATAGATTGCTTGGCCAATGGGAACGACGATCAGCAGGATGATGAGCACCAGTGCCGGCAGGGTCAACAAGAGGCCCATGCGCCGGCGCCGGCGAGTCAACAACGAGGACGAATACTTCGGGCGAAAGCGTGACCCCGCGCGACGTGGTGTTCGTCGCAAGTCCAGCGCCGATATCGCCATTACACCGTTGTCCCTTACTTGTCAGATGCCTGGCCCGGTGGTGAGTGCACCGGGCCAGGCGTCGTGTGTGATACCTATCCGGCGTACGCCTTGCCACGTTGATTGGCCGGCAGCTGCTGCCAGACCTGCTTCATCTTCTGCAGCGCCGCCGTGGGCGTTGTCTGATTGGCCAGTACAGTCGTCAACTCGCTGGAACCGGCATTGACGACGTTGCCCTGCGTGACGTTGTCCAACATTGGATACACCGTGAAGTGCTGCTGGGTCACGAAGTTCAGCATCTGCTGGTTGACCGGGTTGGAGGTGGTCGTACCCTGCAGGTCGGGGATGAGTCCGGCCTTGTTGATAATCGCCGCCGCCGCCGGAGTCGTCATGAACGTCTCGAACTTGTAGTCGTCCGCTAAGTGCTTGGAGTAGTTCATAACGCTGATGCCGTCACCGGGGAAGTCGACGACACCCTTGATCGGCTTGACCGAGAATGGTGGCACGAAGGCCGCCACCTTCGAGCCCATAGCCGCGGTGTACGTCGCGGTGTCCCAGGTGCCGTCCATGATCATGGCCGCCTTGCCCTTTTCGAACTGCTGGATGTTGGTGGTGTCAGTCAGCACGTCAGGGTTGGTGCAGCCCATCGTCTCGAGCTTCTGCCACGCCGCCAGCGACGCCTCGGTAGTCTTGGACGTCCAGGGGATCGAGCCGTTGTAGAGGCTCTTCCACTGGTTGACTGAGTAGTCGCCAATCATCATGTAACTGAGGTCGTACCAGGGGTAGAACTCGGCGCCGAGGGCTTGGCCACCGTTGCCGTAGGCGAAGGGCGTGACGCCGATCTTCTTCAGCTTGGTGCAGGCCGCGTACAGCTGCGTCCAGTCGGTGGGCACCGACGTGACACCGGCCCGGGCAAAGAGCGCCTTGTTGTAGAAGCCAATGTAGAACTGGGTCTCCAACGGCATTACCAACGGGTCCGACGTTCCGGTCATGCCCGGCGTCATCCACTGCAGTCCCTCCATCTTGCTCAGGGCCGTGGCCGACACGTGACCCTTGAGGGGTTGAATCATGCCGGAGTACTGCAGGGCGTACAGGCCCGTCCACATGACTGCCAGGTCCGGTCCGCTCTTGGACACGTCCGCCGACTGCAGCAACGGGAAGTAGTTCGCGGCCGGCTCCGACACCACGTTGACGGTGACGTTCGGATTCTGCACCGTGAACGCCTTGGCAATGGCTTTGATCGCCACGGCGTTCGACTCCGTGCCATAGTTCTCCCACAGCGTTAACGTCACCTTGCTCGACGACGCGCCAGCCAACATCGGAACAGCGACAAGAACACTGCTGGCTATTAGCGCGGCGGCGAGAAACTTCGCTGGGTTTCTCCTCCAATTTTTTCTCACATCAGTCCCCTTATACCCTTCGCTTCACGACAGCCGCTCTGGTCGCCGTTCCTAGACCAACGTGTACGTCGGTCAAGACCTCCCCACCACGGGCTCTTCGAGCCGCGGCGTCACCCCTGGCGTACCCGCCAGAAAATCAAAGTCGCACCCGTCGGGTGCCTGCTGCACGTGCGCCAGGTACATGGCTTGATACCCGCGCGCGTCGCTTCGTTTCCAGTCGCTGCGTGCTCGTCGGCGATCAAGCTCGGGTCCGTCAACCTCGAGCTGAATGGTCCCGGCGTCGGCGTCCACACTGATCATGTCGCCCGACTCCACCAAACCAATCGCGCCGCCCACGGCCGCCTCGGGTGCCACGTGAAGAAAGACCGTGCCGAAACTGGTGCCGCTCATGCGCGCGTCGGTGACGCGCACCATGTCGGTGACGCCCGCACGCAGCGCGCTCTTGGGTAGCGACACCATTCCCCACTCGGGCATGCCTGGTCCGCCGACCGGACCGGCGCCGGCGAGCACCAGTACCGAAGTCGGATCGACGTCATCGTCCGACGATGTTGCCGCGGCCACGTCGCCCGCCGAACGCATGACGAGCGCCGGACCTCGATGACTCAGTAATCGAGCCGTCGCTGCGCAGCGCTTGATGAGGGCCCCGTCGGGGGCGAGGTTACCGTAGACAACGCGAAACGCTCCGGCGGCGTCCAGCGGATCGCCGAGCGCGCGGATGACGTCGCCGGTGCTCGCGGCGTCTCGGGCCCATTGGTCACACGTTCGTCCGTCGGCCATCACCACGTCTGGGTCGAGCCTGGCGCCCAACGCTCGCCACACGCTGGGCGTACCGCCGGCCCGGTCGAAGTCTTCCATCAGCCCGGCGCCGGTCGGTTCAATGTCCACGAGCACCGGCGTCGACCGCCCGGCTCTGTCGACGTCCTTAAGTCCGAAGGTCACGCCCAGACGACGCGCGAGCGCCGTGAGATGGATGACGGCGTTGGTCGAGCCGCCAATTGCGCTCAGTACCTGGGCCGCGTTGACGAAGGCTTGGCGAGTGGCAACGCTCGCGGGCGTGACATTGTCTCGCACCATGTCCACGATGCGATGACCGACCGTCTGGGCGTAGTCCAAGTGACGAGCGTCGCCGGCCGGCACTGACGTCGAACCGGGCCACGCGAATCCCAGCGTTTCGGCGAGCGCGCCCATGGTCGAGGCGGTTCCCATCGTGTTACAGGTGCCGCGCCCCAGCGTCAGCGCAACTTCTAACTGGGCCCACTCCTCGTCGCTCAGCGTGCCAGCTCGACGAGACTCCCACAGGCGCCACAGATCCGTGCCCGTCCCGATTCGTCTTCCCTGAAAATGGGCACTGGGCCGCGGCCCGGCCGTGACCAGCAGAGTGGGCAGGTTCGTGCTGATGGCACCCATGAGAGCGGCCGGTACTGATTTGTCGCAGGCCGCGAGGACGATCACGGCGTCCAGGGGCTGGCTTCGTAACGACTCTTCCACTTCCATCGCCACCAAATTGCGATACAACATGGCGGCCGGCTTCATAAGGTCCTCGCCCAGGGACATGACGGGGAATTCAACGGCCACGCCCCCGGCCTCGGCCACGCCGGCCTTGATCGAAGGGATCAAATCATTGAGCGGCTGATTACAAGGATTGAGATCGCTGGCCGAATTGGCCAGACCAATGACGGGCACACCGCCCTTGGCCGACACGCCTTTGCCTCCCATGGCCAGTGCGACGCGCGCGTCGAGAGCAACTTCGTCGTCGCCACTCAACCAGGCATCACTGCGCAGCTTCATCGCAGCGGAACCCCGAGGCCCTTCGCGCCGACCAGGGACATGACGAGGTCACTTTCGCTGCGCTTGATCCATTCAATAGATATGGCGGCGCGACGGACTTTTTCGCGCACGTTTGCCACCACGTCTGAGGAGAGATGCTGGCCGGCCGGATACACGGCGCGGGCGTTGCGAAGTCCGTACTTGGCGTAGACCGGCGCCGCGACCAACACCGTTTCGACCACTTCGTGTCCGCGCACCATGCCGCCGAGAGAGTCGGGAGCCTCGAGATAGATATCAATGGGCGTCTCGGCGACCGCGCGCACTTCGCACAACTCCATCAACGTCATGTCCGAAGGAATATTGATCGTACTGGCTCCGAGTTTGGCCAGCATTCGAAATGCGACGGGATTGGACGGCGCCAATACCGCCGACGCCTTCCACACAATGTCGCTGGGCAACTGATTCACCGCGACCAACTCACCGACGATTTCCAAGAGGCCCAAATCAGCGACCAGAAAACCGCGGATGCCTGATTCGAGGGCGCGGTGAATGTCTTCTAGCGCATAGCGAAGTTGGTGCAAGCCACGAAGGTGACCGGACATCGATCGGCCCTCCGAGGCGTGTACCGCGCCCCCAGTGCCGTACTCTTCGCGAGGGCCCACAAAAAGGCTTACTTCAATGCCGCGGTCCGCTCCCATGGCGGCCATCTCATCCAACTCCTTTTCACTCAACAACATGGCGCCGCTGCCTTGGGAAACCCGATGCACGGTAATGCCCAACCGGTCCGCCTCTTCAATGACGGCCGCCATGGCGGCGGGATTTTCCACCGACGGTATTTCCACGCGCATTTGGGCACCATCGGGGAACCGAGCCACGCTCAAGGAAAGTTCCAACTTGTGAAAGCCAACCGTGGCGTCGAGCGCTCGATTGCCGGCCGGCGTTCCGGCACCCATGATCTCATTCTTGTTGCTCATGATCCCCCTTTGATCACTCCAACACCAACAGATCTGCGGCGCTCAACGGATCGTCCGGATCACATCGGGGCCACAGCCCAGTAGTCGTTACACACTCATTACCAGATTCACCGACCAAAAAAGTATCCTCGACCTTCGCCCCTCCGTGCAGGCTGGGATTCCAGGCGACGGCCACGTTTTGCACGATTGGTCGTGACCAGAAGACCGAGTGCGTGGCCTCGGGCGAAAGTTCGAATTCGCGTTGCGCGTAGCCAATAGGTCCGCCCTGGAAGTGATCACGCCACGCCTGGCCGTGACCGATATCGCGGTAACCACGCGAGAGCGCTGCGTAGGCGTCACCCCAGGTGGCGCCCGGCGTGCTCGCCAACAGCGTCGCGCGCGCGACCGACGCCACCAACGCGTAGTTGTCGCTCAGTCGTTGGTCGGCGCTGGTGGTCGCCATGCGGGTGGCCGCCACGTGCAGGCCGCTCCAACGCACCACCACCACGGCCATCAGGAGTTCATTCACTACCGCGCCGCACATCATGGGGTGTCGAAACGTCTTGACGCGTTCGTCACCGCCAACAATGAGGCAGACCGCCTCGGCACCGATGGTCTCCAGACCGAACTGAATATCACCGGCCACCGAGAAGTCCGCGGTAATTCCGGGCTGCCACGCACGAACGGCTGCTTCCAACACTCGCGCCGACTCGGCGCCGAGCCAACGCAACAACTCGCGCTCGCCGCCCGAGAGGACCATGCGATGAGCAGTGAGCTCGGTCGAGACGTCCGTACCCATACCAACGTCGCTGAGGACGTCTTCGTGGTCGCGCTCGGCCGCGGCCAAGGCGGCTTTGGCGAAGCCGTTCTCCTCGTACCAGGGAACCGCGACCACCTTGAAACCCAACTCTTCGAGTTCGCCTTCGGCCGCGAAGCGAGGGATCTCCACCGAGCTGATGAGCAGGGTCGGCTCCTTTGCGTCGACCAGCCAGACGGCGTCAAACGCGGCGGTGCGGTCAATGGGTTGAGAGACCCCGCCCGTGGCCCAGGCCACGGATCCCGACGTTCCCAAGATCAGCGGCGCGTCACCGTGATCACGTCGAATCGCCCTGAGGGCGTCGCGAGCGTGTAGCACCCTCGCCCGGCGGTGCTCCATTGCATTCGGTATCACAGAACTCCGTTCGTGAATGTTTACGTTATCTAACCATAAAGTTTCCATCGTGGCCAGAGATTCCCACACTTAATTCAAATTTCTGTATTGTGTTCGCTAATGCCGAATTTAGAGACGACCGGTCGGTACCAGGTTCGTAGCGTGGCGAGGGCCCTCGAGATGCTCGAGGCGGTGGGCGAAAGTGGCGAGGCGGGTCTCACCCTCACTGAAATGGCCCAGCGACTGGACATGGCCAAGAGCTCGACGATGGCGGCGGCACGAACGCTGGCGTCCTTCGGATTCCTGCGCATCGAAACGCCCGGTCCGCGTTACCACCTCGGTCTCGCCCTCCTGCGCTACGGCGACCTGGTGGCCCAGATGACGTCGCTGGGAAAAATCGCGCTACCCCTGCTCAATGAGCTCACCGAAGAGACGGGCTTGACCTCGCGCCTGGCCATCAACGAGGGGGGCTACCCGGTCTTCATCGAGCGCGTCGACGGACGGGGTTCGGTTCGTTTTTACACGCCACTCGGTCAACGTGAGTCGCCGCACAGTACCGGTGCGGGCAAGGCAATCCTGGCCCAACTCGGTGAGGAGCAAGTCCTTCGCATTGTGAGCGAGACCGATCTGATTGCGCACACGGCCAACTCACTCACGACGATTGACGCGGTGCTGAATGAGCTGAAGCACGTGCAATTGGTTGGCTACGCGATTGACAACGAAGAAGAGGCTGACGGCATCATCTGCGTAGGCGCACCAATTTTCAATTACAACGGACATTGTGCAGGCGCCGTGAGCGTGACGGGTCTCAAGGTTGACATCACCCAGCGGGTAATCGGACCCCTTTGCACCACCGTGCTCAGCTACGCCGAACGGATCTCGGCGCTCATTGGCAACGTGCGCCTCTGATGAAGGCCGTGGTCGTCGCGTCGCCCGGCCACGTAGCGCTGCAAGACATTCCCGCACCGCGAGCCTCGCCGGGTGAACTCCTGATCCAACCAGTTGCTTGCGGCGTGTGCGGCACCGACCTCGAATTGATCGATGGCTCGATCGACCCCGCGTACGTGCGCTACCCGCTCGTGCTCGGTCATGAATGGGTTGGCCGAGTGCTCGACGGCGACGGTGAGACCACCGGTGGTCCCGTCGTCGTCGAAGGCATCATTCCCTGCGGGCACTGCGACGAGTGCCTGATTGGCGCGACGAACCGTTGTGAGACCTACGACGAAATTGGTTTCACCCGGCCCGGGGCGCTGGCCGAGTTAATCAGCGTGCCCGAAGGTCTGGTGCATTATCTTTTGCCTTCCGTATCGATGCTCGACGCCGCCCTGGTCGAACCAATGGCGGTGGTGTGGCGCGCGCTGGTACGTACTGCCATTCGTCCGCGCTCGACGTGCCTGGTGATTGGCGATGGCACAGTGGCGATGTTGGCGGTGCACTTACTGGGGCGCTTTGATCCCACGCGCGTCTCCATGTTGGGGGTACGACCCGCCCAGCGTGAACTCGCCCTTCGAGCCGGGGCGAATGAGTTCCTCCTCGAACCGTCCGACCAGCGCTTCGACGTCATCATTGAGGCGGCGGGTCACGCGGAGGCCGTCACGACGACCCTTTCTTCGGTCGCTCGAGGTGGATCGATTACGTTGCTCGGTCTGCCACCCCACGGCACGCAAGTGACAATTGTCCCCGATGATTTTGTCAATAACGACATCACCTTGCAGGGTAGTTTCAGTTACACGCGCCAGGCTTGGGCCGACGTGGTGGCACTACTGAACGACGGTGAGATCACGCCATCATTTCTCGTGACCCACACCTTTGGCATCGATGATTTCGACGACGCCATGGAAACCTTGCGTACTCCACCACCCGAGGCTGCACGCGGCAAAGTGATGGTGCTTCTCAACACGTAGTTCGCGTGACGCGCACTACCACGTGCGGAAGCGGCCGCTCTTCGCACCCGGGCACGTGGTCGAGCTATTCGTAATGACGGTGGTCGTATTGATATGCAAAGGACCGGCCCCGCTCAGGTTGGCGCCAGACAAATTGGCGGACGTCAAATTGGTGCTAAAGAGATTTGTGCCCGACAGATCGGCCGACGACATATTGGCGTTCGACAGTTCGGCACCCGAGTGATTGCAGCGCGACCGGTCTCTTCACGCTCACGATTGTTGCCTTTCCACCAAAGTCATGTACATCACGTGCAAGCCCACCAATCCCTGCTCGGGATGATCGAACGCTTCGGGAATCGTGGTGAGAATCGTAAAACCTAAGCTCCGCCACAGTTGCACGGCAGCGACATTCGTCTCGACGACCGCATTGAATTGGATGCTTCGGTAACCGCGCTCGCGCGCCCAAGCAACCACGTAGTTTCCGAGGGACCGTCCGACCGATTGGCCCTGATGGTCGGGATGAACCATGAAGCTGGCCGTCGCGACGTGCGATCCGCGGCCGGGTCGGTTGGGACCCATCTTGGCCGAGCCCACGATCACGTGACCCTGTACGGCGACCACGGTCAACCCAGGAGGTTGCTCCATCCACAAGTGCTCCGCCTCTAGTACGGAGAGATCGGCCGGGTACGCGTACGTCTCGCCCTTGTCGACGATCGATCGAAAGAAGGGATAGATTTCCTGCCAATCGACGTGACTGGCCTCCCTGATCACCATGAGCCGTGAGTGTAACGGCGCTCGTGTCATTCGAACCGCGCTCGGTGATGCAAGCAGGCGCAGGATCGTGCACCGTCAGTGTTTCAGCGTGATTGCGTGAGGCGGACGCGGTCAATCTTCTTTGCGACCATTACTTCGAATTCAGTTTCTGAACTCATGTTTAGGGTGCGCTGGAGTCCGATTTATTCCTTGTAGTAGACCGGTTACCAGTGCACACGCACTCCCTTCCAATTACTCACGCGAGGATGGTTACTGCGAATGAAGAGTTCAACCAAGAACAAATGGAGTTTCATGATGGTTCGTTCGGCTCTCACGTCGACTCTCGCGCTCGCCGCGACCGGCGCGCTACTAGTTACCGGATTGTCAGCCGTCCCGGCGTCGGCGGGTGCCGCGCTCAAGGTGCCGCACGTCACTGCGGTGTGCAACACCACCGTGTCGGGCGGCACTGGAACGGTCGTCGGATCACTGATCGTGGGCGTCACTCCGGGCACCACCAAGATCACGCTTGACTGTAATGACGCGACCGGCGCGGCCATCGTGGCCGAGGCATCCTTGCTCAGCGCGATCGGCACAACTGCCGTTTCCCAGTCGGGTGAAGCTGACACTTCCGCGTTCGGCGCGTTCACGCCCAGCGCCACCGATACTGGTTGTCCGGCCGCTGCGGCCGGCATGTGCAGGGTGGCCGTCTATTCGGTGCCGGCTACGTTTGCGTCGGCCGATGCCAAGGGTGTGTGCCCGCCCAGTCAGACTGAGATCAACGCCGGATTGTTCGCCTGCGCGTTGGCGGCAGCGAATGCCGCAGGAGGGCCCGTCACGGGCGCTGAGTACGTGATGACGTTCGCCAGCCAGACCACCGTGCCCAACGCCCCATCCATCGCCGCGACGTCGGCGACCGGAGTGGCCGGCGGTTCGGTCAAAGTGAGCGACGCCACCGCCAACACCGGCTATTGGTGGGCCAACGCTATCCAGGCGTACCAGGCCGCCGCGCTCAGTACCACGGCCGCCGCACCTCCGACCACGTGCGCCGCTAGTGGCGGCTACGGCAACGTGCCCGCCGCCTTCTTAGAAGTGAACTGGTTCGCGTCGGGCAGTACCACGGCCATCCCTGGCAGTGCCGCCGGCGTAACTATCTCCGACGACTGCTACGACGGCTCAACACTGCACGCGCCCGTACTGAGTGGGACCATTCCGGTACCGGCCGCATTGAAGATCGGCACGTCTTACACGGCGTACCTCTGCGAACTCAACCTCACGCCGTACCCGAGCAATGACACGAACGCGACGACCTACTGCGGTCCGGCGCCGGGCGGCGAAAGCTGGATTGACGCGTCCTTCGCCTTCACCGACGCGCTCGGTCCGATCACCCAAGTTGCGCCCACCTCCGGTACGACGCCGCCGAATACCGCGACCAGCGTGCAACTGAACGTCACGGGCAGTTCCGGGACGGTGACTTTCGTGACTTCCTCCACGGCCGTGGCGGGACTTACCGTAACGTCGGGCGGATTACTCAGTTCGTCGGCCAGTTTGGCGGACGGCATCTACACCATCTCGGGTACCGACTCGGACACCACTGGTGATTCGGGCACCTGGACCTACACCCTCTCGGCCGGAACCGTGCAGGCGGCCCTTACGATCACCACGCTTTCGGGGCCCGTCGGCAAGGCTCTTTCGCTCGCGACGAGCGGGGGATCGAGCACCGGTGCGGTGAGCTACACGGCCACCAACGGAACCGCCACGGGGTGCACCATCTCGGGAGGTTCCTTGAGCGCCACCGATGCCGGTACCTGTCTCGTGGTCGCCACCAAGGCGGCCGACTCGACGTACCTGGCCGTCTCTTCAGCGTCGACCACCGTGACTTTCGCGGGGACTCCCAAAGAAAAATTGGTGAGCCGGGTTTCAGTCTTGGGCCCTAACGCCCGACTGCTTTCGATAAGGATCTCGTGTGCCAACGCGGCCTGCAACGGTACGCTCTCGGTCACCCTCACCGGGCAACGCATCCACCGGCCCTACAAGTTAGGCACTGTCGCCTACCACGTCGGCCGCGGTTCGTCGAAGTCCGTCGTCATTCGCCTCACGACAGCAAGCCGGATATTCCTCGCGGGCAATCCAGGGCGGCCACTCATCGGGAGCGTCTACGTCACCGATAATCTAGGCAAGAAACACACATACATCGGCCGGGTGTCACTGCTCAAGTAGGTCCACGACCAATCGTCAGCTAGCAGGTTTTCGTCGGGGTCGACGTCGCGACACATCGACGCGGTCGCCGCCGCGCGGCGGACGGTTCCTGATCCGGTTCTATGAATTGAACTAAACGTAAGGTGGCAACATGCGTCTCAGTACCGTGATTCTCCCCCTCGAGCGGTGGTCAAAATCGAAAGAGAAATGGCGCCGCGCCGAAGAGTTGGGTTTCTCGGCGGCCTACACCTACGACCATCTGTCGTGGGGGCGTCTCGAGGACCGGCCTTGGTTCGGCGCCGTTCCCACCTTGAGCGCGGCCGCGCTCGCCACGACGACAATTCGACTGGGGACCTTGGTAACGACGCCCAATTTCCGCCATCCCGTGCCGTTGGCCAAGGACCTACTCAGTCTCGACGACCTTTCCAACGGGCGACTCACCGCGGGCGTGGGCGCCGGCGGAATCGGCAGTGACGCCACGGTCTTGGGAAATGATCCGTGGTCAGCCCAGGAGCGGATGGACCGCTTCGTCAATTTCGTCGAGCTGCTTGATCACTTGCTCGAACAGCCGGTCACCTCGCACCTTGGTTCGTTCTACAGCGCGAGCGATGCGCGCATGTTGCCGGGCGCCGTGCAAAAACCCCGCCCCCCCTTCTTCGTCGCGGCGGCGGGCAAACGCGGCCTCGAGGTGGTCACTCGTTTCGGTCAGGGCTGGGTAACAATCGGTCGTTCATCCAACGCGCAGGAATCCTGTTACGTCTCGGTCTCCTCACAACTCAACCGTTTACGAGGCGCCCTCGACGACGCGGGCCGTTCACTCGACAGCATCGAGCGACTATTGCTCGACGGGCTCAACGATGAGCAGCCCCTGGTCTCACTCGACGCGTTCGTCGACTGGGCCGGTCGCTACCAATCGCTCGGCATCACCGAGTTGGTAATCCACTGGCCCGAGCCCAATTCGCTTTTCGACTTCGACGTGGCGACGTTCGAGAAGATCGCCACCGAGGGACTTGCCCAGCTCTAGCGCGATGGCGGCGAGGGCTTTCTACGTCGCACCGGTTCTCGTCCACGCGGGGCAACCGGGTAACTTTGGTCCATGCAAGAACTGAGGGAGGCGTCCCCCGAATCAACGCGTATTGGCTGGATCGGCACCGGCGTCATGGGTTCGACGATGTGCGCGCACCTGCTGTCGGCCGGCTACTCGGTTACCGTCTCGACCCGCACTCGAAGCAAGGCCGACGCGCTCGTCGCCGCCGGCGCGACCTGGGCCACCGCGCCGAACGAAGTGGCCCAGGCGAGCGACGTCGTCTTTACCATGCTGGGCTATCCCGCTGACGTGCGCAAGGTCCTGTTCGGGCCCAGCGGTGTGCTCGAGACAGCCCACGAGGGCGCGATCGTGGTGGACATGTCGACCAGTGAGCCGGCACTGGCCGTGGAAATCGCCGCCGCCGCCGCGCAGCTCCACGTGCACTCGCTCGACGCGCCCGTGTCGGGTGGCGACGTGGGCGCCAAGAACGCCACCCTCTCGATCATGGTTGGTGGTCCGAGCGACGTCTTCGACGCGGTCGGTCCGTGCTTCGCCGTGCTGGGCGCCACCATCGTGCGACAGGGCGATCACGGCGCCGGTCAACACACCAAGATGATGAACCAGGTGTTGATCGCCAGCAACATGGTGGGCGTCTGTGAGGCCCTGCTCTACGCCTACCGGGCCGGTCTGGACCTCGACAACGTACTCGCGTCGGTCAGCGGCGGCGCGGCGGGCAGTTGGTCGCTCACCAATCTCGCCCCGCGGGCCATCGCGGGCAACATGGCTCCCGGTTTCTTTGTTGATCACTTCGTCAAGGACATGGGAATTGCCCTCGGTGAAGCCAGTCGGATGCATCTGTCCCTGCCCGGACTGGCGCTCGCCCACCAGCTCTACGTTGCCCTCCAGGCCCAAGGAGGCGGACGCGACGGCACGCAGTCACTCGTTCGCGCCCTCGCCTCACTCTCGGGCATCGACTGGGATCGGCGCTGAGCCTAACGTGACGACGCCGCGCATCGCAGTGGGTCCTCAGTCAGCACCGTGGGCGGAAGAGGCCGTGCGCCGCGGTGGCGGCGAAATCGTCTCGGTCGACGACGGTCCGGACGGACTGGTATGGATTGAATTTCGAGCCGCCCAGAATCTGAAGAAGTACCTCGACGCGCACCCCGGCATTGGCTGGGTGCAGTTGCCGCTCGCCGGGGTGGAGGACCTTTTTGCGGCCGGCGTCATCGACCACGGTCGCACGTGGACGTCGGCCAAGGGGGCGTACGCAGAACCAGTGGCCGAGCACGCCCTGACCCTCGCGTTGGCGGGCCTCCGGGTGCTGCCCACCCGGGCCCGGGCCCGCACGTGGGGCACGCCGGCCGGAGTGAGCCTGTTCGACCGACCCGTGACGATCATCGGGGCGGGCGGCATCACCGTCGCGTTGTTGGCCCTGCTCAAACCATTTCGGACCGAGGTGACCGTGGTTCGCCAACGTCATCATCCGCTCGACGGCGCGTGGCGCACGCTCGGAATCGATCACCTGCACGAGGCGTTGACGGGCGCTCAGGTGGTGGTGTTGGCGCCGGCCCTCACGCCGCGCACCCATCAAATGATGGCCCGGGCCGAGTTCGACGTCATGGAGCGCGACGCGTGGTTGGTGAACGTTGGTCGCGGAGGTTTGGTGGACACGGACGCCCTCGTTGACGCCCTACGGGCGAAAAGCATCGGCGGCGCGGCCCTCGACGTGACCGATCCCGAGCCACTCCCCAAGGGTCACCCGCTGTGGTCAATGAAGAACTGTCTCATCACGCCGCACACCTCGGACACCCAGGAAATGATTTGGCCGCTACTGGCCACACGAATCACCGAAAACGTGCGACGTCTAGGAGCGAACGAAGAGTTCATTGGACTCGTCGACGTGCAACAAGGCTATTAGCCGTCATCACCAAGCCTGGTGGCGAACGCCGGTCACCGACACGTCAGTCGCCCTTCGACGTGGCGCACTGGCAGGATGGTGACGTGACCGCCTACCAAGAGTTCGCGCCCTTCTACGACGCGGTCAACGGTGAGCCGGCGGAGCGCAGCCGCCAGATACTTGACTACATTGAGCGATTTCAACCCGCGTCGACGTCGGTGCTCGAACTAGGTTGCGGCACCGGAGCGGTGCTGGCCGGACTCGGCTCCGGTCTGGCTCTGACGGGCCTCGATCTCTCGCCCGAAATGCTCGCCTACGCCAGGCGTCGGTGCCCGTCGGCGCGGCTCTACGAAGCTGACATGACCACGTTCTCCCAGCCCGAGCAGTTCGACGTGGTGCTGTGCGTGTTCGACACCCTCAACCACGTGACGACGTTCGAGGGCTGGCTGGCGACGTTCGAACGGGTCCACGCCCACCTCGTGGCGGGTGGACTCTTCATCTTTGATGTCAATACGCTCGGTCGTCTTCGTCACTTGGGCGACTCGGCCCCGTGGGTGCATCATTTCGACCAGCACACCCTCATCATGAACGTCGAATTCGACGGCCGTAGCCTCGCCCAGTGGGACATCCGGATCTTCGAACAGCTCCGCGAGCGACACTTCGTGCTCCACCACGAACGTATTACCGAATTGGCAGTCCCACTTGAACGGGTGAAGGATGCGCTCGCGTCCGACTTCGAGTTGCTCGTGGAGAGCGACCCCGCGGGCGAGACGCCGAGCGACGAGTCGTCGCGTGCCAACTTTGTCTTTCGCCGTCGAGCGTGACGGTGACGAGTCGAGTGCTTCGTTCGTCTCACTCTCGATAGTTGGCGTTAGGGAATTGTTGTCGTGGTCGTGGTGCTCGTCGTCGTACTGGTAGTAGTGGTCGTGGTCGTCGTCGTCGTGGTCGGCACCACGTAACCGGGCCAACCCTCCCATTCGACAACCACTCCCGCGGGACCGGCCACGCGGGCGAACTGCGATCGAAGCGAATGGATGAGTACGAGATTGACCTGGCCGGCGATCCCGAGGGCGTTGCCTCCGTGCTGTCCCAGGTCAACGGCGTAGATCGTTATCACGGTGCCATTGATCGCGTAGTTGATGGCCATCACGTCGCAGCCCCCCGACAAATTGGTGTAGCCGGACTTGACGCCCACCACGCCGTCTTGTCCCACGAGCGGTGTGTAGGAGATGACAACCCCGACCACCGGCAGTTTCACCCGTGGCAGCGCCACGATAGTGCGCACGATTGGCTCATTGGTCATCAGGGCCACGGCGATGATCGCCTGATCATGCGCGGTGGAGCGGTCGTAGGGGGAGATCCCGGTGTCATCGGCGTAGCGGGTGTGGGTCATCCCGAGGTCCCGCGCATCCCGGTTCATCTGATTGACGAATTGCGACTGCGTCATGCCGAGCATCGTCACCAACAGCTGGACGTAGTTGCCGGCCGAGTGAACCAGCAGTCCGCGCAGCAGCGTTCCTTCACACAACGTCTCACCGAACTTGACAGCGACGCTGGACTGATCCGTCGCCACGTCGAAGTCGTAGGCGGCCACGTCGCTCGCATTAACGCTAAGACAGGGGCCGTGCTGGGAGTAGGTCAAGGGCAAGTGGTGCAACACGACCCAGGTAGACATCAACTTGGTGAGACTGGCGATTGCCTGTGTGGGCTGGGCGGGGGACGAGGCGGCAACGGACAGCGCGGGAATGACGATCGCGGCGCTGCCCTGTGTCGGCCACGGCAACTTGAGTTTCGCGGGAATAACTGCCGGCAGCGTCGTGGTGGTCGTGGTGGTCGTGGTGGTTGACGTCGAAGGTATCGTCGTGGTCGTCGTCGACAAAATAGTGGTGGTGGTCGTGTCGCGCGGGGACGTTGTCGAGTGAGCAATCTCCGGGGTCGCCGCCACCGACGTCGCAAACAAGAGGCCGCCCAGGGACACGACCAGCAGCGGGCCGCGACGAAGTAAGGACCGCGGGGTTAGTTTCACCCGTTTAACTTACTTTGCGGGGTCGAACGTCTTTGTTACCGCGCCGTGACAAATAGGGCTCGTGACGACCGCCTCGACGTCACGTCCGTGTCCGACCATGCGGGCCCGTACGAGAACGTCACTCGCGATCACCTCGCGCGAGTTCGTCCAGGCGACGTTCGAGAAACGCTCGCTCGACTTCGTTCTCGCACTGCGTCAGCGCTTCTTGATACGCCCCTCGCGCCTCATCACGACGGCCGAGCTGGCGAAGAAAATCGGCGCGAGCGCTGGCCCGGTAGTTGTAACCGGCCAACTGAGAATCGCTCGCGAGTTCGTCCAGGGCGCTGAGGCCGGCCTCGGGGCCTTCGGCGATGCCTACCGCGACCGCCCGGTTCAGGGCCACCACTGGTGACGGCCAGACAACCAGTAGTAGGTCGTATAACGCGATGATCTCCGGCCAATCGGTTTCCTCCCACGAGGCCGACTCCGCGTGCACGGCGGCAATCGCGGCCATCAAGGCGAATCGACCGGGCAGCGGACGTTGTAGCGCGTCACGTACGAGGACCGTGCCTTCGACGATGGCCTTGCGATCCCACTGGTCGCGGTCCTGCTCGGATAACAACAGGAGCGTGCCGTCGGGGCCGGTGCGAGTGCGCTGACGCGCGTCGGTCAGGATCATGAGCGCCAAGAGTCCGAGGACGCCGGCGTCCTCGGGCAACAGGACTCGCAGCATGCGCGCCAGCTCGAACGCGCGTTCGACCAGGTCGCGGCGCATGAGGTCGGCGCCCGAGGGCGCGGTGTGCCCGGTGGTGAAGACGAGATGCACCGCCGACAGTACGGCCTCGATGCGCGCGGGCAGGTCATCGGCCGTCGGTACTCGGTACGGGATGTGCGACGTCGAAATCTTCTTCTTCGCGCGCGTGAGGCGCGCCGCCATGGTGGACTCGGTCACCAGGAAGGCCCGGGCCACCTCCGAAGTGGTCAAACCGCACAACAGGCGCAGGGTGAGGGCGACCTGCGTCTCGATGGACAAGGACGGGTGACAACAGGTGAAGATGAGGCGAAGGCGGTCGTCGGGGATTATTGGATCTTCCACCTCAAGCGACCTCGCCCTCTCTTCGGGCTCGACGAACTCCACTAGCAATCGGTCGTGCGTGGATTGGCGTCGTAGAACGTCAATGACCCGGCGTCGCGCCACGGTCGTCAGCCAGGCGCCCGGTCGGTCAGGGATCCCGGTTTTCGGCCAGGTGGACAGCGCTTTGGAGAACGCGTCCTGCACGCACTCCTCGGCGAGATCGATGTCCCCGGCGACGCGAATGGTCGCCGCCAAGACGAACGCCCACTCGCCCTGGTACGCCAGGGCGAGTGCGGCCTCGACCTCGATGGACGCGAAGGGGTCGCTCAGTCGAAGACCCTGATGGGACGGACCTCAACGCCGCCGAAGGACGCCGGCACCTGTGCGGCGATCGCGATCGCCTCGTCCAAGTCGGCCGCCTCGATGACGTAGTAACCGCCGAGCGCTTCCTTGGTCTCGGCGAATGCGCCGTCGGTCACCACCAACTTGCCCGAGGAATCGTGGCGCAGCGACGTCGCGCTGGACGTGGGGTGAAGGGCGTTGCCGCCGCGTAGCTTGGCGCCATTCTGCTCGCCAAAGGTGTTGTGCGCGGCCATCATCCTTCCGGCGGTCTCGGCGTCGGCGCCTTCCCAGGCCGCTTCGTTTTCGTAAATGAGGATTAAGTATTCGGACATTTCAGCTCCTTAGCGTGGGACCCGCACCTCGGGCCTCACCTATAACGACGAACGAGGGGCGGCCATATCGACAACCAACACATTATTCTGCCCCGTCAGTGCAGCGTGTTCCACTCGTCGTGGGTCAAGCGGCCCAGTCGTTGTGCATCGTCCAGACCGCCCAAGAGAAGGGCCGTTCGCCGGTCGTCAATGTACGAGACGTGATCGAAGCCCAGTCGCCGCCAAGGTTGAAAGAGAATCCGAGTCGTGGAGGGATTGGAGTAGATGCCGCGCACCAGGACACCAACGTCCGACGCCGCCACCACCAACGCCGGGCGCTGTTTGACGCGTTGTTCGGGAATCTCGGGATCAACAGCGTCGAAGGGAACCTCGCCCAGCACGATGGTACCCACGAAGGGGTGATCGGGGTCGAACTTTTCCAACTCACTCGGCGTCAGGGTCATTCGGCGACGCTCTCTCACCGCGGGCGGCTCAGGTGGCGGCGGAGGCGGCGCCGGGGCCACCTTCTTGTCGGCCTTCACTCTCACCGGACGCGCCGGGTGAATCGGCGCACTGTTTCGCCGGCGCTTCTTTTCCTCCTCGCGACGGGCCTTGCGCTGCGCTCGCACCTCGGGGTCGACCGGCTTGGGCGCCAACAGGGCCGAGTTTGGCGCGATCTCGGGTAGTACGGGCAACGCGAGTTCGGGGCGCTCATCGAGCAGTTGACGACAGTGCGGGGCCGCCGTAAACTCTTCGCCAATGGCGAAGCTCAGGAGCGCCACCACGTCGTCGTTGGTTGCCCCGTCGGCGATCATCTGGTCGACGGCCGACGCCAACTGCTCGTACGAGGGCGAGTCGGCGTGATCGCCGAGGGCCTTGATGACCTTTTCGAGCGGCTCCATGGCCAGCAGTTCCAGCAGGCCCTTAACCGCCGCAATGGGCGCGCCGATGGCGAAGGCGGTGACGTCGCGGCGTTGTTGGAGACTGCGTAGCGGCATGCCCACCACGGCGCTGATCTTGGCGTTGCCGCGCAGGTCGAGCGTATCCACGGCCGCCAGGACCGTGTGATCGTCGATCTTGAGCAGGGCCCGGCGCACGAAGTGCGCTGGGCTGGAGGTGGCGGACGTCACGCTGGCCTACTTCAAGAGGTGTTTCGCGACCACGACGCGCTGGACTTGATTAGTCCCTTCGTAGATCTGCGTGATCTTGGCGTCGCGCATGAAACGCTCGACCGGAAACTCCTTGGTGAAGCCATAGCCACCCAACAGCTGCACGGCGTCGGTGGTGACGCTCATGGCGGTGTCGGACGCGAAGGACTTGGCCGCGGCGCCCAAGTAGCCAAGCTGGCCGTCGGGGTCACCGGCATCAATCGTCGCGCAGGCCCGGTAGACCAGCGCGCGCGCCGCCTCGTTGCGGATAGCCATGTCAGCCAGCATGAAGCGCAGCCCCTGCAGGTCAGCGATGGGCGCGCCGAAAGCGTTGCGTCCGAGCATGTAATTACCGGCGAAGTCAATCGCGCCCTGGGAGATGCCGACGGCCTGGGCCCCGATCGTCGGACGCGAACGGGCCAGGGTGTGCATCGCGATCTTGAAGCCGTCGCCCTCCTCGCCAATGCGATGAGAGAGCGGCACGCGCACGTCGCGCAAGACCAGCTCGCCCGTGGGCGACGCACGCAGTCCCAACTTGTCCTCGAACTTGGGGAACTCCACGCCCGGACCCTTTTCGACCAGAAAACACGAAATACCCCGGCTCTTCTTGTCCAGATTCGTCGAGGCGAAGACGGTGTAGGTGTCCGACACCCCGACATTGGTGATCCAGTACTTTGAGCCATTAAGTACGTAATCGTCACCATCGCGCACGGCTCGACAGCGCATCGAAGCCACGTCGGAGCCGGCATCGGCTTCGGAGAGGCAGTAGGAGCCTTGGATCTCGCCCTTCGCGAAGCGCGGCAGGTACTGCTGCTTGATCTCCTCGGAGGCGAAGTTCATGATCGGCAGCATTGCGAGCTTGGAGATCAGCATCGTCACCGAGGTCGAGGCGCAGCCCCGGGCCACCTCTTCGATCATGATGGCTTGGGTCACCATGTCGGCCCCGGCGCCGCCGTAGACCTCGGGCACCCACAACGAGGGCAGGTCCATCTCCTTACAGGCCAGCCAACTCTCCTGGGGAAAGGCCTGCTCGCGGTCGTAGCGCGCCGCGTGGGGGGTCACGCGGCTGTCGACGAAGGTGCGCATCACGTCGCGGAAGGCCCGTTGCTCGTCGTTGAGGTCAAAGCTCATAGTGAATCTTTCTTAGCCAGTTAGTGGGTGCCGGCCGGCGCGACGCCGATCAATAGTTCTTCCTTCGTGACGGCGTCGACGAAGCGGCGCTGCGCGGCGTAACTGTGCGCCAGTCCCGAGAATCGGGCGGTCTGGTCGCGCTCTATGAGTGACGTAGTGCGCAGGCCGAAGATATCCAGGGCCACGTGCACGTCCTCGGGGATGGGCCCCCGCCCGACCAAGCTGGCCCGCTTGGCCGCCACCAGGGCCACGCCCCGCTCCACGTCGCGGCGGTCGAGGGGGTGCGCGAAGTGCAGTTTGGCGCATTCGCGCTGGGCAATCGTGAGCGCAAATCCCTCGCCGGGCGCCGGGGTGCCGTGACCAATCCCCCCGACCGCACTAAGCGAATGCTGCAGTCCCGCCTTCGGCTTTCGGCCGATTTCGGGGGTCTGGGTAGGCATGGTCGGGCGAACTTCTCCCGACGCGGGAACGGGGGAAAACGTTGGTTGGGTCACACTTCGACACTACCCCTGAACGGGCGTGTTAAATCCTGGTCAACCAGGATTCGTACTGGGCCAGTTCACCACGCACCGCCTGATGGTAGGTCGCTTGAATGGCCTTGGTGATGGGACCGGGCAGTCCATTGCCCACCACTCGGTCATCCACCGAACCAATCGGGACGATCTCGGCCGCGGTGCCGGTCAAGAAGGCCTCGTCGGCAACGTAGAGATCGTCACGGCGCATGGCCTCGAAACTCACCGAGTAACCATGGTCGTTGGCAATGCGAACCACGCTGGCCTGGGTCACCCCGCGCAGCGCGCCCGCCTCCGAGGGCGGCGGGCTGATGAGCAGGCCGTCGCGCACGATGAAGAGGTTCTCGCCGGTGCACTCCGAGATGCGCCCGTCGGGGCCCAGCATGATCGCTTCGTCGTAGCCGGCCTTGACTGCTTCGACCTTGGCCAGGCTCGAGTTGACGTAGCCGCCCACCGTCTTCGACGCCGTGGGCATAGCGTTGGGACCGTGACGCACCCACGAGGAGATCTTCATACGTACGCCGTTCTCGACGCCCTCGTCGCCGAGGTACGCTCCCCACGGCCAGCAGGCAATGGCCACGTTGACCGGGGACGGCAGCGGGTTCACGCCCATCTCGCCGTAGCCCAAGTAGATCAGCGGACGCAGGTAGCAGCCCTCGTCCAGTCTGTTCACCCGCACCACCTCGACCGCCGCGTCGCAGAGTTCGAGCATCGTGTAGGGCACGTCGATCATCAAGATCTTGCAGCTGCGCATCAAGCGCTCCATGTGATCGCGAAGTCGAAAGATCGCCACACCGCTCGACGTCGGGTAGGCCCGTATGCCCTCGAAGGCGCCGGTGCCGTAGTGCAGGGTGTGCGTGAGTACGTGCACCGTGGCCTTCTCCCAGGCAACTAATACGCCGTCCATCCAGATCTTCTTGGTGGGAGTAATGGGCATTTCTACAGCCTCTCTAGTAGTTGCTTGGTCACGCCAAGGGTCCCCAGCGTCGTCACGTCACCTTCAAAGTCTTTCACGACGCGCGTGATGCGTCGCGCCGCGTCCACTTCACCGAGGTGCTCGAGCATCAGGGCGGCCGAGGATACCGCCGCCAAGGGATTGGCCAGACCAGTGCCCACCAGGTCGTGCGCCGCGCCGTGCACCGGTTCGAAGAGCGATGCGCCGGTGCGCGCGGGATTCAAATTGGCGCTCGCCGCGAAGCCAATGCCACCCGTGACCGCGCCGGCGAGGTCCGAGAGAATATCGCCAAAAAGATTGTCGGTGACGATGATGCCGTAGCGCTGGGGACTTTCGACGAGGTAGATGCACGCAGCGTCGACGTGGTTGTAGTCAACCTCGACGTTACTGAACTCGGCGCCCACCTCGTTGACGACACGACTCCACAGGTCGCCCGCATAGGTCAGCACGTTGGTCTTGTGCACCAAGGTCAGCTTGGGCTTAGCCAAGGTAGCCGCGCGTTCGAAGGCGTAGCGCACGCATCGTTCGACCCCGAAGCGGGTATTGACCGAACCCTGGGTCGCCACCTCGTGCTCGGTGCCGTAGCGCAGCACGCCGCCTTCGCCCGCGTAGGGTCCCTCGGTGTTCTCACGCACGATCGCAAACTCGCCGCCCTGGGCCAGTGAACCCGCCACGGCGCGAAATGGTCGATAGTTGATGTAGAGGTCGAGCCCGAAGCGCAGACGAAGCAAGAGGCCGCGTTCCAGGACGCCCCCCGGGATGCGCGAATCGCCAATGGCCGGTCCAATGGCCCCCAGGAGGATGGCGTCGAAACCACGCAACTCGTCCAGGGTGGTCTGATCGAGCACGAAACCGTCGCGCAGGTAGCGCGCCGCGCCCAGTTCGTACGAGGTGGTCGCCAGATCCACCCCGGCACCTCGTACGACGTCGAGCGCCGACTGGGTGACCTCAGGTCCAATGCCGTCACCGCCGAGCACGGCCACGCGATAAGTGCGCTCGCTGAGCATTTTTCGTGCCTCCTTGAAGATACAGTTTGCTCGCCCGGCCCCATCGGGAGCAAACTCACGGAAGAATCCTCTACCACGACGGGTAGAATTAGGTATTCTCCACGACAAAGGTTGGGCCATGGCCGGCGAAATTCACCGCATCACCCAAGAGACGCTGGACAAGCTGGAAGCCGAGTACCTCGAACTGACGACCGCGGGCCGCACGGCAATCGCGCGCACCATTGAATCGGCCCGATTGATGGGCGACCTTTCGGAGAACGGCGACTACCACGCCGCCAAGGACGCCCAGGGCAAGATGGAATCGAGAATTCGCCAGATCGACAACGTCATCCGCAACCACGAGATCGTCGAGCGCGACGAGCACGCCGACGCGGTCCAGTACGCCTCGATCGTCCAGGTCGTCTACGAGGGCGACGACGACGACGATTTTCAGGAGTTTTTCATCGGTTCCATCGAAGAGAAGCCCGACGACGTGCTCGTGGCCTCGCCGACCTCGCCACTGGGCGAAGCCCTGCTCCACCACTCCATTGGCGAACTGGTGGAATACGAAGCGCCCTCGGGCGTGCTGCGGGTGAAAATAGTGGGGCTGCGCTAGATCGTGGCCGCACGAACCGTGTTCGACAAGATCTGGGAAGAACACGTGGTGGCCTCGCCCGAGGGTGAGCCGACCCTGCTCTACATAGACCTGCACCTGATCCACGAGGTCACGAGCCCCCAGGCCTTCGACGGACTGCGCCTCAACGGGCGCCGCGTGCGACGACCCGACCGCACCCTGGCCACGGCCGACCACAACGTGCCCACCGATCCCATCGCCACGCCGGTGAGCGACCCGGTCTCTCGTCGCCAGCTCGAGGCCCTGGAGGAGAACTGCGAGCAGTTCGGTATCACGCTGTTTCCGCGCGGTCACGAGAATCAGGGCATCGTGCACGTCATCGGGCCGGAACTCGGCGTGACCCAGCCGGGCATGACCATTGTCTGTGGCGACTCGCATACCTCGACCCACGGCGCCTTCGGGGCCCTGGCCTTCGGCATCGGCACCAGCGAGGTTGAGCACGTGCTGGCGACCCAGACGCTTCCTCAGCAGCGGGCCAAGTCCATGTCGGTCACGGTGGACGGCATCGCCCCGCTCGGGGTGAGCGCGAAGGATATTGCGCTGGCGATCGTTGGCCATCTCGGTACCGGTGGCGGGACCGGCTACGTGATCGAGTACCGCGGAGAAGCGATTGAGAACCTCAGCATGGAGGGGCGCATGACCGTATGCAACATGAGCATCGAGGCCGGCGCCCGCGCCGGACTGGTGGCGGTCGACGAGACAACCATTGAGTACCTGCGCGGACGGCCCGGCGTGCCCGAGGGCGACGAGTTCGAATTGGCCGCGTCGCGCTGGCGCACCTTCACCAGCGACGTCGACGCCATCTTTGATGCCGACGTCACGCTCAACGCCCGCGACCTCGTTCCCTTCGTCACCTGGGGCACCAACCCCGCCCAGGTCGTGGCGCTCAGCGGAACGGTTCCCACGCTCGACACGATCACCGACACTGATCAGCGCGAGGCCACCGAGCGAGCGCTGGCCTATATGGACCTCGCGCCGGGCACGCGAGTGCGCGACATCGCGGTGGACGTTGTCTTCATCGGATCGTGCACGAATTCGCGCATCGAGGACCTGCGCGCGGCGGCCGACGTCGCTCGGGGCCACCACGTGGCCCGCGACGTTCGCGCGCTGGTCGTTCCCGGATCACACCGGGTCAAGCGCCAGGCCGAGGAAGAGGGCCTCGACCAAATCTTCTTGACGGCCGGTTTCGAGTGGCGTGAACCGGGCTGTTCCATGTGCCTGGGCATGAACCCCGACACGCTGAAGCCCGGCCAGCGTTGCGCGTCCACGTCGAACCGCAACTTCGAAGGCCGCCAGGGTCGCGGCGGGCGCACCCACCTGGTCTCTCCTGTCGTGGCCGCCGCCACCGCCATCCAGGGCCACTTCTCCTCCCCCGACGAGTTGCGCGCGTGAAACCAGTCAACGTCGTCGAAGGTCGCTGCGTCCCCTTGGAGCGCGCGGACGTCGACACCGACCAAATAATCCCCTCGGACTGGCTCAAGCGGATCGAGCGCACGGGATTCGGGCGCGGGCTCTTCAGCGAATGGCGTGACGATCCCGACTTCGTCCTCAATCGCCCGGACTTCGTCGGCGCGACCATCATGACCGCGGGGCCCCGTTTTGGCATTGGCTCGTCGCGCGAGCACGCGGTGTGGGCCCTGATGGACTTCGGCTTTCGCGCCATCATCGCTCCGTCGTTCGGGGACATCTTTCAAAACAATTCGGCCAAGCAGGGACTGGTAATCGTCCCACTGTCGGCCCGCGACGTCGAAGAATTGTCCCAACTCGTGAAGGACAAACCGACCCGTCTGGTCGTGGTCGACGTGGCACAGCTTCGAGTCGAGGTCCCCGAGACGGGCTGGCAGCGCTCGTTCACGCTCGACCCCATGACCCAGCAACGGTTGCTCAACGGATGGGACGACATCGGTCTCACCGAGCGCCGACAGGACGCCATCACGGTCTACGAAGACTCGAGCCTCGCCCCGACGCTCGACGGCATCTTCGACAGTGCCGGCCACGTTCGTTAACGAGCGCTTCGTTGTGTCCGAAAGCGCCGCTCACCTATCGGGTCCCACGAGTCGACGACTCGTGGGCATCACCACGCTGGTTCTCACGCTGGTATCGCTCGGCCTCTACGGTCCCGTTGACGTCGCGTTGGCCTCGTCCAACTCGTTGACGACCTACGTCGAGCCGGCGGCGGGCTTCGGCTTCCTCGATCACGCGATCAGCGCCGCGCGCGACAGCGTCGAGCTCTCCATGTACGAACTCGAAGACGCGACGATCGAGGCTGCCCTCGTCGCGCGCGAGCGCGCTGGCGTGAAGGTGGAGGTCCTGCTCGACTCGGACTACGGCATCTCGAGCGACAATCAGTCCGCCGCCATGAAGCTAACGCGCGGCGGCGTGCACGTCGTCTGGGCTCCGAGCTCGCAGATCTTTCACGCGAAGTACCTCATCATCGACGGCTCCCAGTTCTACGTCGGCACCGCCAACTTCACGACCCAGTACTATTCGTCGACCCGAGACTTCTGGGTGCTCGACCATAACCGCGCCGACATCGCCGCGGTCGAAGCCACGTTCTCGGCCGACTTCGCGCACCGCAACGCTCCCCTGGGCACTGGCAGCGGCGACTTGGTGTGGAGCCCCGGCTCCACCAACGCGTTGGTCGCGTTGATCAGCTCGGCGAAACACACGTTGCTGGTGGAGAACGAGGAGATGGACTCCTACAGCATTGAATCGGCTCTCGAGGCGGCGGCCAGTCGCGGGGTCGCCGTCGACGTCGTGATGACCTACGACTCACAGTGGCATGCGGCGTTAACCCAGTTGGTGCGGGCGGGCGTGCGCGTGCGCGTGCATTCATCGAGTCAGGTGTACATCCACGCCAAGGTGATCTGCTCTGATTGCACGTCGAGGGGCGGCACGGCGTTCGTGGGCAGCGAGAATTTCTCGACGTCCTCGCTCGACTACAACCGCGAATTGGGCCTCATCACGTCGGCCGCCTCGGTCGTCGCGCCGGTGCGGTCGACGGTGCTCAGCGACTACGCCGAGGGGTCCACGAGGTTTTAGATCCTGCGCGCTGGTTCGTTGCGTGGCCCTGATCGGCGGCCGTCGTGTTCGTCTTGCAACGAGAAACCCACGCTTTGACCCTCGAGCAGAGCGCCTCGTCGGGCCAGTGGTCCTCGCCCGCCACGACCTCGCCGACCGATTCGAGGCACGAGAAGGGTCGTTCGTTCCGTTGTCTGTGCTCACCACTTCGCGCTTTCTCCCCTAGAATGTGAATAGATCACTTCACTTGGACGTCGACGCGTCCCAGGAGAAAGGCGGCGTCCGTGACTGAGCACAAGGTGGCACCTGGGCGTCGGCTCGACCTGGGTCTTTACGTCTCCGAAGGCGTCATCGCGCTGGGCGCCGCAGTATTTTTGATCGGTTTCGGGGTCGAGAAGTCGTCCAACACCCCTGGGCGGGTGATCGAGGTCGCCGGCGCGTTGATCTTCACGGTCGGGCTCTTTGCCGCGGCCGCGTACGGCTACATGCTCTCGCAGTTCTTTGCGCGCTCCGCGGCCGACCCGCTCGCTCAGCAGACAAACAATGGACCCCGACCGCACTTCAGCTACTTGGGTTCTCGCATGCACCAGGCGGTCCGCGACCCCACGGCCGGATTGGTGAGGGAGGTCCGAGCCAATCCCGAGACCGATATCGCCCGGGCGCGACTCATCGAAGGCGAGCGTCAAGGCATCGAAGGCGGCGAGTAGGAATTTTCGAAGGTACGGTGCATATCCTTCGCGGACCAATCGCGAGATCCGTTGAGTGATGGTTGACGCGGCGCAACGCGAAGAGAGACCAGCCGAGCTGAAGACGCCGGGCGATCGATACAAGTGGGTCGTGTTGTCCAACACCACCCTCGGCATGTTGATGGCGACGATCGACATCTCGATCATGTTGATCGCGTTACCGGACATCTTTCGCGGCATACACATCGATCCCCTGTCGCCGTCCAACAGTTTCTACCTGCTCTGGATGATCCTGGGCTTCATGGTGGTGACCAGTGTGTTGGTCGTGAGTTTTGGCCGACTGGGCGACATGTTTGGCCGGGTGCGCATGTACAACCTGGGATTCGTGGTGTACACGTTGTTTTCACTGTTCCTGACCATCACCTGGATGTCAGGCACGGCCGCCGCGCTCTGGCTGGTGATCATGCGCCTGTTCCAGGGTGTCGGAGCTGCCCTGTTGATCGCCAACTCGACGGCGATTCTCACCGACGCCTTTACCGAGAACGAGCGGGGCATGGCGCTGGGCATCAATCAGATCGCCGGGATCAGCGGGTCCTTCCTGGGACTCATTTTGGGCGGCGTGCTGGCGCCCATTCAGTGGCGGCTGATCTTCTTGGTATCGGTGCCAATCGGACTGTTCGGCACCGTGTGGGCCTACAAGATGCTGAAAGAGATACCGCGCAAAGTCGATCGGACGATCGACTGGCCGGGCAACATCACTTTCGCCGTGGGCCTCATCGCCATTTTGGTCGCGGTCACCTACGGGATCCAACCCAATGACGGCCACTCCATGGGTTGGCTGAGCCCCTTCGTGCTCTTGAGCGGAGGCGTAGGCGTGGTGCTGCTGGCAGTGTTCTGTCGGGTGGAGGTGAAGTCGCCCGACCCAATGTTCCGCCTGTCCCTCTTTCGCATTCGCGCCTTCAGCGCCGGCAGCATCTCAAGTTTCCTGGCCTCGCTCGGGCGCGGCGGTCTCATGTTCATGCTGGTTATCTGGCTCCAGGGTGTCTGGCTGCCGCTACACGGCTACGATTTCGCCCGCATCCCCCTGTGGGCCGGCATCGCGATGCTGCCCCTCACCGTCGGATTCTTGATCGCCGGGCCCCTCTCGGGCTTCCTGTCGGATCGCTACGGGTCGAGGCCCTTCGCCACGGGCGGCATGCTGGTGGCGGCGGTCTCGTTCGCACTGCTCGAACTGCTGCCCGTGAATTTCAGCTACTGGGAGTTTGGCGCGCTGCTCTTGCTCAACGGTTTGGCGATGGGCGCCTTCGCGGCGCCGAACCGCGCGGGCGTCATGAACAGCCTGCCCCCGCAGCACCGCGGCGTCGGATCGGGAATGAACTCCACCTTCCAAAACTCCGGTCAGGTGCTCTCCATCGGCGTCTTCTTCACACTGATGATCATCGGTCTCTCGGCGGGCCTGCCAGGCGCCCTGCTGCACGGCCTGAGTAGCGAGGGCGTACCGCTCGCGGCGGCACAACACGCGGCCCATCTGCCACCGGTGTCCACTCTCTTTGCCTCCTTCCTCGGTGACAACCCCATCCGTCACTTGGTGGGAGCGCACGTGTTGGCGGGCCTGTCACCCGCGGCCCGTCACGCCGTACTCGGCCGAAAGTTCTTTCCCACCATCATCCTGGCTCCCTTTCGCACGGGCCTGCACGCGGCTTGCGATTCGGCCGTGCTCTTTTGCCTGCTGGCCGCCGGGTGTTCGTGGCTGCGCGGTGGCAAGTACGTGTACCACGAAGTCGAGGTGAGTCCGCTCTCCCTCACGTAGAGAAACACGCCCTCACCCGGCGGGCCACACCTTTTGTCGTGGCCGGTACGCTGCCAAGGTGTTTACCGTGACCGACGAACGCTTCGAGGAGCTGGCGGCCGAAGCGCTCGCGGCGCTGCCGAAGTCGCTCGCCGACGTGATGGAGAACGTCGCCATCATTGTCGAAGACGAAGCAGTAGGCCGTTCACTCTTCGGCCTCTACGAGGGCGTGCCACTCACCAAGCGCGGACCAATGAGTTACAGCGGCGTGCTGCCCGATCGGATCACGCTCTACCAAACCGCGATCTGTCGCTACTGCGACTCCGAAGAGGACGTGAAAAAACAGGTGCAAAAGACGGTCATCCACGAAGTGGCCCACCACTTCGGCATCAGTGATCCCCGGCTCGAGGAACTGGGCTGGGCCTAGTTCCTACCCGCCACAGTCGGAGAAAACTCTGATTCGCGCGACTTATTCGAACGTCACATCAGTAAAGGGGCCACCGATGAAGTCACCGCCTTGCGCGTGGTGGGAGTGGGGGTTGGCATTGATTTGCTCGGCGTAGTCTTCGGCGTCGTCGATCGGCAAGTAGCCGATGTCGTGCGCCTCCTCGAGGGACATGATTCGCCGAGTGTTGGCCGAGACTCCCCACACCACCCGAAACCCGGGAGCGGGCGTCGCGATCGCGGCTTCGAAGAGTCGCGTGCAGTCGCCGGGCGACAGCCAATTGAATAACGAACGCTGGTCAATGGGCCGCACCCGATACGAACCAATTCGCAGGCACACGACGTCCAGTCCGTGGCGATCGTGAAAGAGGCTGCACAGACTTTCACCGGCGGCTTTTGACACTCCGTACAGGCTGTCGGGGCGCGCGAACAGGTAGTCCGGAACGGTGACGCCGCTGTTGGATGGGTGGAATCCGACGGCGTGATGGCTACTGGCGTACACAACCCGCGCCACACCGGCCCGGCGAGCCGCGTCGAGCACGCAGTAGGTGCCATTAATATTGACGTCCAGGTACTGGTCCCAAGCGAAACCGCCCGTCGAAAGGCCGCCCAGGTGCAGCACGACGTCCACCCCCTGGCAGGCCTCGAGCATCGCGTCGGGGTCCGTACACGACGCCACGATGAGCCGCGCGGCCTCAGCGGTCTCGAGTTCGTTCTGGTTCTTGACGTCGAGCAAGCGCAGATGGCGATCGGGTTGACGTAATGAGAAGCGCAGCCACGAACCAATAGTGCCGGCCGCGCCGGTGATGAGGATCTGCTGGGTCACTGCGACAACTCCTCCCCAGATTCACTGGGCCGTCGGCGCACCCAATGATCCGTCGCGTACTTAGAACTGGCGTGCATCACGCGCGCGGCCGCTTCCAGGCCGGTCCGTGACACCATCCCTAGGTGGTACAAATGCAGCTCATTCAATCCGGCCCTGACGTAACGACCGATGTTGTCTTCGATAACTGATGCGCTGGACCATGCCTGGTCCAGGCGCAGGTACGCCCCCAATCGGCTGCGATCCTCAATCAGCGCGTGAAGGGTCTGCAGTTCGTACTCGCCCGAAGATGGTCCCCAACAATTGGCCACCGTCGTCGTCACACCCGCCAACGACCCGGCGCCACCCAACGCCGGAGACGAACCCGTCGCCCATGGATTCGCCGAAGCGTGCAGAGTGATAGTGGCGCTCGGCTTCACTTCATGGACCCTCCGCACAAGTTCTTCGCGTAATTGAGTATTCAGGCTTAAGCGAAACGATGCCACTTGCTCAGCCACGTCGCCCAACGCGTCGCGAACGGACGTCGCGTTGCCGTCGATGCCGGCCCGTACTCGCCGAGTCAGTTCATCGACCTCGACGCCGCCTATTTCGAGTCCGCGTTGGCAGTGCTGACAGAAGCAAAGCGAGAGCAATTGCCTGGCCGTGATGCTCCAGTTGGCGAACTCGACCTTGTCGTGCACGCCGGAGTGGTCCAGTCCCATCGCTCCGCAGGCTTCCAGGACCAGGCCACGGCAGTTGCTCAGTCGAAGGACCTCTTCGACCAGGGTGAGACAATACTCACGAACGTCGGGCGCCGAAGGACAGAGCGCGTAGGAGTACTGATCGCCAAACGCGTTACGGACCACCAGATCGGGGTTATCTCGACCGAGGTCATCGTTGTGGGTTAAGACAATCCAGGCGTCAACCTCTAGTCCCACGTAAACCAATTGGCTCCGGGCGCTCCGAAATAGGTTGTTGTCGTCGCTCCAGGCGGGGCCACTCGGGACCAGGCGATGTCCCCGCCAGGCTTCCTCGCGCACCGCCACGTAACACGCCGAGTGCGGAACCTCCATGATCCGGCGCGTCGGGTGTTGGGGGCTCACCGCTCGCACGGCGTGGTAGGACGCGGCGAGCGCGACGACGTCGACCCCTAACGCCGCGGCCCGGGGTGCGGCCAGTGGATCACCCACGTAGTCCCAGGGGTAGGAGTAGCCGACGGTCTTCACCAGCGGGCCGGCCGCGCGTCGAAGGAGGGATTGAACTGGCGCATGTAGACCGTGTCGCTACGCGTCGTGATCCCGCACGCCAGGTACTGGCGGTGCAGTTCGTCCAGCGCGTCACGGTCAAGTTCGACGCCGAGGCCCGGCGCAGTGGGGACCGCGACCGAACCGTCCTTGAAGGCGAGCGACCCGTCGACGATGACGTCCTGGTCCTTCCATGGCCAGTGCGTGTCGAGCGCGTAGGTGAGGTTCGGGACCGCGGCCGCCACGTGCGTCATGGCGGCCAGGCTGATGCCGAGGTGGGAATTGGAATGCATCGAGAGCCCCAGGTCGAACGTGTCACAAATGACGGCGAGTTCCTGGACCCGGCGCAGCCCGCCCCAGTAGTGGTGATCCGAGAGTATGACCCCGACAGAACGTTGCTCGATCGCGGCCGGCACGTCTTCGAATCCGACCACGCACATGTTGGTCGCCAACGGCATCGTCACCTGTCGAGCGACGTCGGCCATCGCACTCAGCCCGGACGTGGGGTCTTCTAAGTACTCGAGCACACCGTCCAGCTCTTGGCCCACCTTGATCGACGTGGCGACTGACCAGGCCGCGTTGGGATCGAGACGCAACGGCACCTCGGGGAACGCGTCGCGCAGGGCCAGGATCGTATCGACCTCCTGGCACGGAGTCAGCACTCCCCCTTTGAGTTTGATGGCCGTGAAGCCGTACTGCGACACCATCCATCGGGCCTGCTCGACGATGCTGTCTGGATCGAGGGCCGCGCCGTAGGCGTCGGGCTTCTCGCCCGGATGGGCGGCCCACTTGTAGAACAGGTAGGCCGAGAACGGTACCGCGGTGCGCACCGCTCCGCCCAGCAGGTCCGCGACCGGTCGAGCGAGTAGTTGGCCCTGCACGTCGAGGCAGGCCACTTCGAAGGCCGAGTAGGCCCGAAGTATTGTGCCGGCGGCGCTGATTGCGCCCGTCAAACCGTGGCCATCACGCCCGACCACTCCACGCAGCGCAGCGGCGGCACGAACGAACATCTGATTGCTCGAAAACACATCGAGGCCGACGATGGCGTCGGCGACGAGACGAAGTTGTTCCAAGTGCACGAGGTCGCCGTAGGACTCGCCGAGACCCGTCAATCCGTCGCTGGTCACGACCTCGATCACGCTGCGAATAGCGAACGGCTGGTGCACACCCACGGCGTTGAGCAGCGCGGGGTCGCGAAAGGCCACCGGGGTAATGGTTATTTTGTCAATCCCGGTTGGGCACACTGCCAGTAGCCTCACTGTCTCTTCGAGTATCGAGGGCGTTGTCGCTACTGCCGGCCCGTAGTCGAACTTTAACCCACTCAAAAATGCCTCATTGGCGCCCTAAGGAGCGACGCCGATCTCGCACGACTTTGTCAATTAAGTTCTGTGGCCATGACTACTTTCTTAGAACGGGTGCGGGCCGGCTCCCCGACGCGCGGGACCTTCCTTAATCTCGGATCCACCTTGGCGGCCGAGGTGTGCGCGCTGAGTGGGTTCGACTGGCTGCTGGTCGATCTCGAACACGGGGCGGGAGGCGAAGAGGCGCTGGTGGGCCAGATCCTCGCGGGGGCCGCCCACCACGTGCCCGTACTGGTTCGCACAGAGTCGGCCGAGCGGATTCGCACCGGTCACGTCTTAGACCTCGGCGCGTGCGGGGTGATGTTTCCGAGGCTGAACACGCCCCAAGAGGTCGAGGCCGCCGTGCGCCACCTCGCCTATGCGCCGTCAGGAGACCGGGGCATCGCTGGCTACAACCGAGCCCGTCAGTTTGGCGGAGACGATCGCGACAGTGAGCAGGTGAACGCGTCGATCCTGAGCGTCGTGCAGATTGAGACCCTGCCTGCCCTCGCCCACGTCGAACAGATTGCGGCGGTCGCGGGCGTCGACGTGTTGTTCGTGGGCCCGAGTGACCTCTCCGCGGCCCTGGGCATCCCCGGCAAGTTGGACGCCGTCCAATTCCAAGAGGCGCTGGATCGCGTCGTGCGGGCCTGCCGGGACGCGAATATCGCGGCCGGCATTCTCACGGGCGACGCGCAGCAAGTCGATCAGCTCGTCGAACGGGGATTCAGTTTTGTGGCCGTAGGTTCCGACTCATCGCTGTTACGAGCTGCCGCGAGCACGGCGGCCACGTCTTCGCCCGCAACGTAGGGGACTACGCAGGACTATCGAGGAAGCGAAGCGTCGCCTCCTCATCCGTGCATCACGCGATGCAGACTCGCCGCCCGCTCACACGAGTTTGCGCGGTCGAATCGCAATGGTCTTGGCGGCCTTGTCGTGCAGCGTCTGATTGTCCTGGTCCCAGGCCGCCCAGAGCAAGTCCAGTAAGTGCGGTACCAGGAGGGCGAACAGGATCAGGGCTTGGTGCGCCGCGTTCGTGGTCTGTTGCGGCGTCGGATTCTTATACGTCTGGAAGTGGTAGAGCGATCCGATGAGTAACAGGAAGCAGTAGGCCGCCGACCTCACCATTGACCGTTGCAGGTCAACGGGGCCGCGTCCGTCGATCGTGACGCAGCGAATGTTGACGAGCCTCATGCCCAACGTCTGACCGTTCCAGTAGGTGATGAACAGGGCCCAATAGAAGAAGATGACGATGAGCGACAGCGCCACCGTCAGATAGAAGCTGGCGTTCATAACGTGCGCCGGCAACTCGGTTACGGCACCCACGATGAGCGAATCAATAATAAAACTGAGGGCGCGCCACCAAAAGCCGGCGAGGTCAGCGAGTCCCGGTGAAAGGGCAGGGTCCGCGGCGAAGTACGGCAGGGGCGCCGGCTCAACGAAGGGGCCCGAGGTCGCGGCGCCACAGGTCGAGCAGAATTGCTGGGCCACCATTTCCTGTGTTCCACAGTTTGAGCAGTAGGGCACGGCAACTCCTTTCATTTCGTCGATCGTGTAAGTGCACTCGCCACATAACTCTAGGACTGGTGCACTTGAAGACTATTTGAGTATGGCGATGGTGATGAGGACGGCGTCGTATAAGAAGTGGGCCATGATCGGGCGGTTCAACTTATGGTGCTTCTGGAACGAACGGGTGACGAAGTAGCCGAAGGGAATGGTGAGCAGGAAGCCCAACCCGTAGTACACGTGGTAGCTGGTGCGCAGAATGAGGCTCAGAATCAGAGATTTGCGCGGCGTCCAGCCGAGTTGAGCGAGCCGAGTGATCAGGTAACCATTCACCAACACCTCTTCGGCAATGGCCGTGATCGCCGACATTGCGAGTCCACCGATGACGTAGTACTTGGGCACGTTACCCACCCCGACTGACGTGGCGAGCGAAGAGTGGTGTTTCATGAACGACGCGAAGGGAATCAGGATGACCACCTCGGTGGCGAAGGCACCCGCGGCCAGACCGAGACCCGGCCAGATGTCCCTCTTGAAGTGCGGCACGCCGAGTCCCATCACGGTGGGACTTTGGCCCGTTCGATTGAGCAGGAACAGCGCCAGTGGCACGATAGCGGCGACCGCGAGGTAGTCAAAAATACCCAGGATCAAATTGGTTACCGGGTGACCGTGGACAATGACAGAAAATCGAGTGATGTTGCCAACTTCTTCGACGTGTTGAACCAGCACGATGACCGCGCCCATGACGGCGGGAAACAGAAATGCCCACATGACGAATCGCGTCTCCCACACCAAGGACCGTCTGGCTTCGCCCTGGGGAAGCACCGTTCCCATGGCACTTTTGGCGCGACTGTTCTGCGCTGCCTCGGGCGCACCGTGCGCACCATGCCCTTCGGCGCTGGCAGACTGATCGGCCACCGCGAATGGCGGCGGTGGTAGGGCACCGAGCGCGTCAACCGGCACAGCGCCCTGCGGCGATCCCGCCGGCGGATTCTGCAGGGGGTCCGACGTCGCGGCCCCGCAGTGCTGGCAGAACGCACCCACGATCTTCGTACCGCAGCGGCGACAAAAGTTCACCGTGTCCCCGCCTTCAGCTCGAAGTAGTCGCCTCTTTGTTGGACGAAGTATTGCAGAGCGCTTTTGCCCGCGACGACATAGTTCACGATCGCAGGTCCTGCGCAAATGGCGTCGATGACCTAGGTTCAATGCAGTACAACTTCGACAGGGGCACTCCATGGGCACCACGTACCGTTCGAACGACCTCGCTGACTTTGAACGCGACCGATTCAGCGCCCGCGGCGTCACGCGCGATGTCTATCGAATGGGACACGGTCCCGCGGTCCTGGTCATCAGCGAAGTGCCCGGCATCACCCCCCTAGTCGCCGCCTTCGCCCGTCGCGTCGCCGCGCGGAACCTTCGTGTCGTGATGCCGCACCTGTTCGGCCGCGACGGTGCGCCCCCCACGGTGGGCGAATCCCTCAGAACGCTCGGCGGGATTTGCGTCTCGCGCGAGTTCACCCTCTTCGCCAAAGGCAACGCCAGTCCCGTGACCTCGTGGCTGGGCGACCTCGCCCACTTCGAGCACGAGCAAAATGGCGGCCCGGGCGTGGGCGTGATCGGCATGTGCCTGACGGGCGGCTTTGCCCTGGCCATGATGGTCGACCCGGTGGTGGTCGCTCCCGTGCTGGCCCAGCCTTCACTGCCGGTCGGTCGCAACTCCAAATCGGAGCTCGGCGTAAGCGCCAGCGACCTGGTTACCATCAAGGAACGGGCCGCCGAGGGCGTCTGCGTCCTGGGTTATCGGTTCAGCGGCGACAAAAAGGCCCCGGCGGAGCGGTTCGCCCGACTTCGTCACGAACTGGGCGACGCCTTCATCGGGGTCGAAATCGACTCGTCGGCCACCAACCCGTGGGGTTATTCGACACACGCCCACTCCGTGTTCACCCAAGATTTGGGTGAACGTGAAGGATCACCCACGCGGGTGGCACTCGAACAAGTGCTTACGTTCTTCGCCGAGCGCCTGAAGGCGTAGTTTTCGCTGACGCGGCGAGTGATCCGAAACTTGACCGCGAAGACGACCTCGCGAATCATGTCCTCGCGACCCTGGCGGTGACGCCAGTTCGCGAGCAACGCCACGGTGACGTTGGCCGCCCCCGAACTGGCGGTCGCGGTGCACGCCGACCACAAATGAAAGCCTACGTAGTAGACCATCCACGTCGATGAGCACAGGACCCCGAGCGACCACGCCCCCACCGACACGCCGTCGGCGCCGGGGTAACGAGCCAGTTTGATGATCTGGGGCAGGCGATTGCCGACCATCGCCAGGCCAACGCCCAAAACCCCGCCGTTCCATCCCCAAAAAAAACGTCGGCACGATACAGAACGAGGCGAAGAGCACCAAGCAGCGAAACGACACGTTCCAGCGCTTCCACGGTTGCAACCGAAAGATGATCGCCAGTTGCAGGGGCAGCACGCAAAGACTCCCGAGAATGATTATCCACGAGTGCACGGTGGCGTCGTAGGTTATCCAGTAGCCGCCCAGCATCACGAACATGACTCACGTCGCGAGCGAAATGCCTTCGATCCCGATGGTGAAGGCCCGACGGAACTGAGCCACCCTCGATACGAGGCCGATCAACGCCGCGGTCCACCCAATCACTGTGTACAGCGCATGAAAACTCACTGTTTCAGGTTAACCCTGGCGTTGCTCAGCGACGGCGATTGGCAGCCGAAATGACGGCCTCGAGCGAGGCGTCCAGGATCGATGAACTCATGCCCACTCCCCACCACGTGGTGCCGTCGTCGCCTTGCGCTTCGACGTAGGCCACGGCCGACGCCTCCGAACCCGGGGTCAACGCGTGCTCTTGATAGTCGCGCACCGAGAAGTGCACATCCATTTCGTTGCGCAGTCCCGCCATCAATGCGTCGATGGGACCGTTGCCCTCACCCTTGAGCGTCACGTGCTGACCATCGACTACCACTTGCGCGAAGATGCGCGTGTTGTGATTGTCGGCCGAGATCTCGCTCGACAGCAGCTGGATCTTGGGATTCTCGGGCAGGTACGTCGTGGTGAACACGTCCCAGATCTGCGCCGGTGAGATCTCGGTGCCGGACGTCTCAGTTAGCTCTTGGACGTGCTTGGAGAACTCCACCTGCATCGCGCGCGGCAGGTCGAGGCCGTGTTCGGCACTGAGCAGGTAGGCCACGCCGCCCTTGCCCGATTGGGAGTTGACTCGAATGATCGCCTCGTAGGTGCGCCCAGTGTGCTTGGGGTCGATGGGCAGGTAGGGAACCTCCCAGACGTCGTAGTTGTCGCCAATGGCGCCCATGCCTTTCTTGATTGCGTCCTGGTGCGAGCCCGAAAACGCCGTGTAGACCAATTCGCCGACGTAGGGGTGACGCATGTGCACCGGCAGACGGTTCGCGTACTCGGCGACGTGGCGGGCCTTGTCAATATCGCGGATGTCCAGCTCGGGGTCGACGCCCTGGGAAAAGAGGTTGAGCGCCAGGTTCACGACGTCCACGTTGCCGGTGCGCTCGCCGTTGCCAAAGAGCGTGCCTTCGACCCGGTCGGCGCCGGCCAGTACGCCGAGCTCGGCGGCGGCCACCCCTGTGCCACGATCATTATGGGGATGCAGCGACAGGATCACGCTGTCGCGACGATGCACGTGACGCAGAAACCATTCGATGGCGTCGGCGTAGAGGTTGGGCGTGTACATCTCAACGGTGGCCGGCAAGTTGAGGATCAACGGACGCTCGGGCGAGGGGTCGATGACCTCGATGACCGCGTTACAAATCTCCAGCGCGTACTCCAGCTCGGTGCCGGTAAAGCTCTCGGGCGAGTACTCGTAGAGGAAGTCCGTCGTGGGCGAGGTTGCTTCGAGCGAACGGCAGACGGTGGCCGCGTCAGTCGCAATCTTGGTGATGCCCGCGGTGTCCAGGCCAAAGACGACCCGCCGCTGCAAAGTAGAGGTCGAGTTGTAGAAGTGCACGATGGCTCGCTTCGCTCCGTGCAACGACTCGTAGGTGCGCCGAATCAGGTCCTCGCGGCATTGGGTCAGGACCTGAATCGTGACGTCGTCGGGAATGAGGTCCTTATCGATGATGTGGCGCACGAAGTCGAAGTCGGGCTGACTGGCACTGGGAAAACCCACTTCAATCTCTTTAAAGCCCATGGCCACCAGTTGGACGAACATGGCGTTCTTTCGGTCCATGTCCATGGGGTCGATCAGGGCCTGGTTTCCGTCGCGCAGGTCAACGCTGCACCAGCGCGGCGCCCGGGCAAGGCGATTGTTGGGCCAGGTGCGATCGGGCAGGTCCACCGGAACCGTGGGCTGGTACTTGGCGAACGCCATGGGGCTCGGTTGCTGGGTGCTGCGCGCCATGTTCATCCTTTCGCTACGGCCAAAGTGCGAGAAACAAAAAACCCCCGCGTATGCGGGGGGTCAGACGAACTCACGCTCGTCCTATTGCAGTAGTAGCTCGGCACTCTGATTGCTGGTCACGTAATCATTGTATCGCACCGAATAGTAGTGGGTCAGTTTGGTAGCTATGAGTTGCAATATGGTTTGACCTCTCTATTTGCGAGGCTCCAGTAGCCGATGTGACAACCCCCTCCTAGGTTGACGCCGTGTCCAATACGTCGCCAAAGAGATGTCGCACCTATCGCTATCGCCTGCACCCGACGGTACGTCAGGCCC
>OLLM01000053.1_pt1 | contig 147086 bp, 146 predicted proteins | sample 1604581 | NCBI WGS metagenome assembly OLLM01 (sample SAMEA104055725, study PRJEB20765) | soil metagenome | biome: Arctic tundra; feature: Polygonal ground; material: soil | place: USA | collected 2011-09 | depth 0-0.5 m | reverse complement strand
GCCGATGGTACTTGGGGGTCCCCCCCTGGGAGAGTAGGTCGCCGCCGGGATTTCTTGAAAGGCCCCCACTTCGGTGGGGGCCTTTCGCACGTTGCGAATCAAGTCGTTGGCGAGGCCTCGTAGCATCACGGCGTGACGTCTAAACGATCTGAAGTGGCGAAGACGACGCGCGTCTATCTCGAAGAGGGCAAGCACTGCACTTTCGCAGTTGCCCTCGATTGGCGCGGTTGGACGCGGCGAGCCAAGGGGGAGCCGGCCGCAATCGAGGCGTTGCTCGACTTCGCACCGCGCTACGAACGAGTTGTGGGGGGCGCTTTCGCGCCCGGTCGCATTGAAGTGATTGGTCGCGTGGCGGGCACCATGACGACTGACTTCGGCGCACCCGACGCACGAGGTATCTGGGATGAGGAGTCACTGTCTGACAAAGAAGCCAAACGCTTCATCGCGATTTTGGAGGCGTCGTGGCGCTACTTCGACGACGTGGTGGACAGTGCGCCCTTGGAGTTGACCAAGGGACCACGCGGCGGTGGGCGCAACCGTGATCAGATCGCCGATCACGTGCGCGAAGCCGAACGCTCCCTCGCTTCGAAGCTCGGTACGAAGATAGCGGCGCGTACCCCTTGGCCCGAGCAGCGCGCCACGATTGTCGAGACCCTGCAAGCGGGGGCGACCGGCGGCTCGTGGCCACTTCCTTACGCGCTTCGTCGCGGCACCTGGCACGTGCTCGACCACGCGTGGGAGATAGAGGACAAGAGCATGTAAAGGCGTCGGCAGGGGCTGCACAATCGGTGGTATGAAAAGACACAGATCCCAGACAGGAACAGATATCCATGACCGCCTATAGCCGCCTCTTCAGTCCGCTGAAGATTGGAAGCTGCACCATCAAGAATCGGATCGTCTCGTCGGGACACGACACGGTGATGATCGAGCGCGGCAAGATCACCGAGCAGCTCATTGCCTATCACGCGGCGCGCGCCGAGGGCGGGGTAGGACTCATCATCGTCCAGGTCGCCGGCGTGCACGAGAGTGCGCGCTATACGGCGCACATCTTGATGGCGATCGATGACTCGTGCATTGCTGGCTACGCCACACTGGCGACCACGTTGCACAAGAGCGGTACTAAGGTCTTCGGCCAGCTGTTTCATCCCGGTCGCGAAGTAATGGAGTCCCAGGACGGATCCAGTCCGGTGGCGCTCGCCCCTTCGGCCGTGCCCAACGAGCGTTTCCACGTCATGCCGCGCGCCCTGCGCGTTACTGAGATCGAGGAAATCATCGAAGGCTACGCGCGGGCGGCCACCCGACTCGAGAGGGCTGGACTCGACGGTGTGGAGATCGTCGCCAGCCACGGTTACCTGCCGGCCCAGTTCCTCAATCCCCATCTCAATCTGCGCACTGACGAGTACGGCGCCTCACCGGAGAATCGACTGCGTTTCCTGAGTGAAGTGTTGCGGTCGGTACGCCAACGGGTTGGCCAGGATTTTGTCGTGGGACTTCGGATCTCACTCAACGAGCACGACCCGACGGGCCTCGACGAGGAGATCGCGCTGGGCGCCTCGGCCCATCTCGACGGCGAGGGCCTGGTCGACTACGTCAGCGTGACGACTGGCACGTCAGCCAGCTTCTCGGGGTCCGGCCACATTGCCCCCGAGATGCACTTCGCCAACGGCTACACGGCCCCGCTCTCGGCGCGCATGAAAGCCGTGGTGGACGTGCCGGTGTTGGTGGCCGGGCGCATCAACCAGCCCCAGGAGGCCGAACGAATTTTGGCGACCGGCGAGGCCGACGCCTGCGTCATGACCCGCGCTCTGATCTGCGATCCCGAGTTGCCCCGATTGGCCGCGGCCGGTCTGGGCGAGGATATTCGCGCCTGCATTGCTTGCAACCAGGCCTGCATCGGGCACTTTCATCTGGGATTTCCGATCTCGTGCATCCAGCATCCCGAGACCGGCCGCGAGATCCTCTTCGGCACGCGCATCCGCACCGGTCGGCCCCGTCGGGTCGTCGTCGTGGGCGCCGGTCCCGGTGGCCTCAAGGCGGCGGCGGTGGCGGCCGAACGCGGACACCACGTCACGTTGTATGAGGCAGCCGCCCACGTGGGCGGACAGATACTGCTCGCGCAACTGCTGCCGGGACGCGAAGAGTTCGGCGGCGCCGCGATCAACCTCGAGCGCGAGGCCGTACGCGCGGGGGTAGAGATTTTGACGAAACGTGCGGCCAGCGTTGAACTGCTGCGTGACGTGCACCCCGACGTGGTGGTGGTGGCGACCGGTGCGCGTCCGTATCGCCCAGTAATCGAGGTGTTGGGTGAGCCCCACGTGCTCGACTCATGGCAGGTGCTGCGCGGCGAGAAGGTCGCCGATGGACACGTGGTCGTCGTGGACTGGCGCGGTGACTGGATTGGTATCGGCGTCGCGCGCCTGCTCGCGGCCAGGGGCCACCGCGTGACACTCTGCGTGAACGGCTACGGGGCCGGCGAGGCGTTGCAGCAGTACGTTCGCGACGCGATGCTGGCCGCGCTGCAGCGCGAACGGGTAACCGTGCTGGCGATGGTGCGCCTCTTCGGCGTCGACGATGACACGGTCTATCTACAGCACGTGCTGACCGAGGAGGCAATCACGCTGGAGCCGGTGTCCGCGCTGGTGCTGGCCTGCGGCCACGAATCGTCCTCGGACCTGCTGAGCGAACTGGCTAGTTTCGACGGCGACGTTACGGGAGTGGGCGACTGTCTGGCGCCGCGCAGTGTCGAAGAGGCGGTGCTCGAGGGGCTCAAGGTGGCGAGCGCCATCTGAGCGATGCGAATTTCAGCGCACCCTCCGCCCGACGGGACTTTCGGGCCGTCGTCGGGTGTGTTGCAGCGAAGCGAATAAGGTGAGTTTTTGAGTTCTTGGTTGCGCCTGGTTTGAGCGGTGACGATGCAGTGAACGCGAAAGGGGATCGATGACGGTAGGCCAGGAAAAACCAGCGAGTCGCGAGGGGCGCCAACGCGACCCCGAGCGCACGAAACTGGAAATTCTCGCCGTCGCCACCCAGGAATTCGCCGATCGCGGTTTCGCGGGCGCGCGCGTCGACGAGATCGCCGACTTGACCCGTACCACCAAGCGGATGATCTACTACTACTTCGGGTCGAAGGAACGGCTCTACATGGTCGCGCTGGAGAAGTCCTACGAGGCCATCCGGATCACGGAGCAGAGTGTCGACGTGGACAACCTTGATCCGGTGGCCGCGGTACGCAAACTGGCCGAACTCACGTTCGACCGCCACGAGGCCAACCCGACGTTCAGCCGCCTGGTGAGCTTGGAAAACATGCACCGGGCCAAGTACATCACGGCGGCCAGCGGGTTTCCGGGACTCGATCGCCCGGTCATAAAGATGCTGGCGCAGGCGCTCGAGCGCGGCGCGGCCGAGGGAGTGTTCCGTCGCGAAATCGATGTCTTCGACGTGCACATGCTGATTAGTTCGTTCTGCTTCTTTCGAATCAACAACCACTACACCTTCGAGGCCAACTTCGGTCGCGACCTGGTCGAACCGAGCCGTCGTGAGAAGTATCGACAGATGATTGGCGACGTGGTGGTGCAGTATCTCACCAGCGATCCCGACTGACGACCTGTTCGCCAAACGACAGTTACGTGGTGGTGAGCGGCTGATTGGTCCAGACCACTAATGAATTCTCCGATTCGAGCGGCGCACGTCCGTGGCGAACGGGTTAGTGGACGGCGCCCGAAAGATTCTGGATGCACTGGTTCAATGAGTGACGCAGTTTTGTGAGATCCGAGTCGCTGAGCCCGGCGAACATGCGCGTTTCTAGATCGTGCACCGCACTATCGCACGCTTCGAGAATCCGTTGTCCCCTGGGGGTAAGACGGGCCCTAAGAATTCGGTGATTTACTTCGTCGGGTGCGCGCTTAATCAGCTCGGCACTCTCGAGAGCGGCCACCATTTGATTGGCTGACTGGGGACTGACGAAGGAACGTACCGCGAGTTGGGCCGACGACAGTCCGGGAAGGACGCGCAACACGCTCAACACGGTGTACTGGGTCGTGGTAACGCCGTACTGTCGGCAAATCACGTCGAGGCGCGCGCGCACGGCCGATTCCAGTCGCTTAACCGTGTAACTGATCCTGGTCGCCGGCACGTCAGTCATCTGGTCGCCCTTTCGCGGTGGCTCCTCGGGAGCAACAGTGGATATCAAGTTACTTGATATAGTGAGCACCAAATATCGTGGCTATCTACCGTGACCGTAGGCCAAAGGGAGCAGGTTCCACTAACGAACACCCAGCCGCTCGCGGTCGACGGGGGATTGGTGCAATCTAAAGAGAGAGCGGAGGAACCAAAATGACATCAAGCCCGACCCTGGGAAAGGGACGAGAGCCACTAGGAGAGTGGAGCACGGTGCTCTGCGAACTTGATGACGACGGCATTGCCTGGGTGACGCTCAACCGACCCGAGAAGCGCAACGCGATGAACCCGAAGCTCAACGAGGAGATGCTCGAGGTCCTCGACGTGGTCGAAACCGAGGACCGTGCGAAGGTCCTCGTGCTCACCGGCGCGGGAGAGTCCTTTTCCGCAGGAATGGACCTCAAGGAGTATTTTCGAGAGGTGGACGCTGGCGGGCCCATCGCGCGCATTCGCACGCGGCGCGCCTCGAATGAGTGGCAGTATCGACGCCTGATGTTCTTCGCCAAGCCCACCATTGCCATGGTCAACGGCTGGTGTTTCGGCGGCGCCTTCACGCCGTTGGTCGCGTGCGATCTCGCGATTACGGCCGACGACGCCATTTTCGGTCTCTCGGAAGTCAACTGGGGGATCCCTCCCGGTTCGATCGTGTCGCGTTCGCTCGCCGAGATGATCCCTGCTCGTGACGCGATTTACTACATCATGACCGGCAAAACCTTTACCGGAGTGGAGGCCGCGGCCATGCGTTTGGTGAACGAGGCGGTGCCCGCGGCGCAGTTGCTCGGGCGCACCACCGAGCTGGCCAAGCACCTGGCGACCATGAATCGCACGGTCATCGAAGGGGCCAAGACCGGGTTCAAACGGGCACGGTCAATGGAGTTTGAGGTTTCCGAGGAGTATCTTTACGCCAAACTCGACCAGTCAATTGCCAACGATCCAGAACACGGGCGCGAACAGGGCATGAGCCAATTTCTCGACGACAAGTCGTTCCGGCCGGGTCTGGGTGCCTACAAGCGTGACTGACGGGGCCTCGGGCGACCAAGCGAGGATTTCGCAAGCGTCGCTACGGCGTCTGCTGCACCCGCGCTCCATCGCCGTCGTGGGGGCGTCGGACGCGCCCGCTTCCATGGGTGGCGCGCCGCTAGCTCTGCTGGAGCGCTTTGGCTACGGCGGCGATATTTACCTCGTCAGTCGAACCCGCGACGAAGTGCACGGGCGCCCGTGCGCGGGGTCAATTGACGACCTGCCACACGGTGTCGATGCCGCGATCCTCGCCATTCCTAAGGCCGGTGTCGCCGAGGCCGTGGAGGCGGCCGGACGTCGAGGGATCGGCGGGGTGATCGTCTTCTCTTCGGGCTACGCCGAGCTTGATGAGGAGGGCGCGGCCGCACAGTTCGCCTTGGCGTCGACCGCGACGAAGTACGACCTCGCTCTCGCCGGACCGAACTGTTTGGGTCTGGTGAATTTCGTCGAGGGTGTCCCCCTCACCTTCGGCGACTGTGCCCCGAATCGGCGTGGCGATGAGCCGGGGCTCGCCATCATCGCCCAAAGTGGCGCGATGTCACTGGCCCTCACCTACGCGGCCATGGCCCAGGACATCAACGTCACCTACACCATCTCGACCGGCAACGAATCGGTGCTCGCGATCGAGGACTACCTGGCCCTGATCCTCGACGAGAGTCGAACCCGCACCGTCGCACTGCTGGTCGAACAGATCCGCCGGCCCTTGGAGTTTCTCGAGCTGGCGCGAAGGGCCCGCGAGCGCGACGTTGCACTCTGCCTACTGCATACCGGGCGCGGGCTTCGCGCCCAAGCAGCGTCGCTCTCTCATACCGGAGCGATCGCTGCCAACCAGGACGTGTCGCGCGCGATTCTGGGCCGCGAGGGGGTACTCTTCATTGATTCGCTCGACGAACTCATTGACACCGCCGGGGTGTTGGTGAAGTGCCCTACCCCGCACGCCAGCGGCGTGGCGTTCATGACTGACTCGGGCGCGGCCAAGACGTACGCCTTGGACGTGAGTGACGATATCGGGCTCTCACTGCCCGAACTTTCGAGCGCGACGCTCACCAAGCTCCAAGGTGAACTTCCCGCCTTTGCGCTGGCCAGTAATCCCGTGGACATCACGGCCATGGGACTTAACGATCCCAGCCTGTACGCTCGGGTGGCGTCGACACTTCTTAGTGACGAAGAGGTGGGTTGTTTGGTCGTTTCATCGATGCCGGGATCCGAGGTGCAGGGCAGCGAACAAGTGCAGGCTCTCCTGCCGACCCTGGTCGCCTCGCCCAAGCCCGTCATCTATACGATCATGGGGGGCGAGTCACCCTTGCTTCTAGCCAATCGATTGAAGATTCTCGACGCCGGCCTGCCGCTTTTTCGATCGCCCGAGCGCGCTCTGCGCGCCGTGGCTCACGTGACGAACCACGCGCGCTTGGTACGCGAGGCCAACGCGAGAGCGGCACCGCGCCGTGGGAACGCGCTGGGTCTTGGAGCGCGAGAAGTGCTCGACGAGCGTGGCACCAAGGTTCTTTTGTCCCAGGCGGGCTTAGCGGTTCCCGACGGTGAAGTGGTCAGCGATCTCGAGGGCGCACGACACGTTGCGGCGCGACTGGGTTACCCCGTTGTCTTAAAGATCGCCTCGGCTTCGATTACCCACAAGAGCGAAGTCGGCGGCGTGACGGTCATCGCCAACGAAAGCGAGCTCGACACGCAGTACGAGGTAATGCTCGCCCGAGTCACGTTGGCCTACCCCGAGGCCAACGTGGCGAAGATGCTCGTAGAAGAGTTCGTCACCGGGGGAGTCGAACTGCTCGTAGGTGCGGCTCGTGACGCGAAGTGGGGAGCCTTCGTCGTCGTGGGCCTCGGGGGCATCTGGGCCGAGATCGTGAACGATGTGGTGGTCATTGCGGGCGAATGCGATCGTCACGAGATCGTGGACGCGATTCAGTCGCTTCGAGGCTTTGGCGTGCTCGATGGCGCTCGCGGCGGCGAACCCTTCGACATCGAGGCGCTCGTCGAAGCCGTCGAGTTGATCGCGGGGTTACTTCGTGAGACGCCGGGTCTGGTTGAATTAGAAGTGAATCCGCTCTTGGTGCACGCCAAGGGTAAGGGCGTGACGGCCCTGGACGCCTTGATCGTGAACCACGGATGATGACTGCCGCGAAGGCTGCGCTCGCACGGGCGTTTCATCGGTGCGCCCACCGAAATTAGTCGTCGAGCTGGTTCTGAAGTTGATCGAGCACGGCGTAGCAATCGAGCACCGAGTTGATCGAGGCGTTCGGTTCGTTGCCGTCGCGAATGGCCCTCACGAATTCACGGTCCTGGAGTTCAATGCCGTCGAGTGATACCGCGACGTCCGAGACGTCAATGGGTTCGTCGTTGCCGGTGAAGAGGTCGTCGTAGCGCGCGACGTAGGTGCCGTTGTCGCAGATGTAGCGAAAGAACGTGCCGAGCGGTCCCTCGTTGTTGAAACTCAGCGAGAGGGTGCAGATCTTTCCCGACGGACTGCGCAGTTGGATTGACATGTCCATGGGAATGCCCAGCTCGGGGTGGACCGGTCCGGCAATCGCGTTGGCCTTCACGATTGGTTCGCCGCACTGATAGGCGAACAGGTCCACCGTGTGCGCCGCGTGGTGCCACAAGAGATTGTCCGTCCAGCTTCGCGCCTTGCCCAAGGCATTGGTATTGGTGCGCCGAAAGAAGTAGGTCTGCACGTCCATCTGTTGAATCGCTAGTTCGCCGTTCGTTATGCGCTGGTGGATCCATTGGTGCGAGGGGTTGAATCGGCGCGTGTGGCCCACCATGCAGACGAGATCGGTCTCGCTCGCCACGTTGGCCACGGCTTGCGCGTCGGACCAACTGTCGGCGAGAGGTATCTCTACCAGCACGTGCTTGCCAGCTCGCAGTGTCGCGATTGACTGCGAGGCGTGCAGCTGCGTGGGGGTGCAGAGAATTACCGCGTCCACTTCCGGTGAGTCGAGCGCATCTCGGAGATCTACCGTTGCCTGTGCGGCGCCGTACTTCTCGGCGACGGTTTGGGCCTGTTCGAGAGTGCGACTGACTATCGAAACTACGTGCACGTCGTCAATGCGCGCCAACGCGTCGAGATGTTTGATACCGAAGGCGCCGGCGCCGGCTAAGGCAATTCGCATTGATGGCTACGATTCGGCCGGCGTCGGCTTTAAGACGAGGTGTCCCACCGCCGTATTCGACGCCGGTACGTGGTAAAAGCGGTGCAGCTGTTCTACCGAAGGGCCGAGCGCGCCGCGCATGATGAGCCACATCACCATTTCGATACCCTCGGAGCCGCTTTCGCGCAGGTAGTCAATGTGGGGAATCTTGCGCAGGTCGTCGGGATTGTCAACCATGTTGTCGAGGAACGCGTTGTCGAACACCTGGTTGATCAGGCCGGCGCGCGGTCCCTGGAGTTGGTGGCTCATGCCGCCCGTGCCCCAGACCTGCACGTTGAGGTCTTCGTCGAAACTCTCAATGGCGCGCCGAATGGCTTGGCCTAGTTTGAAGCACCGCTCGCCGGTCGGCGGTGGGTACTGGATTACGTTGACGGCGATCGGTACGACGCGCACCGGCCACGCGGCGGGTTGGCCGAACAGTAGCGATAGGGGCACGGTCAGCCCGTGGTCCACCGCCATCTTGTTGATCACGGTCATGTCGAACTCGTCGAGGATCAACGACTGCGCGAGATGACAGGCGAGGTCGGGGTGACCGATCACCGTGGGCACTGGCCGCGGGCCGAACCCCTCGTCTGCGATTGCGTATTCGTCGGCGCAGCCAATGGCGAAGGTCGGGATGACCTCGAGTGAGAAGGCCGAGGCGTGGTCGTTGTAGATGAGTACGACGACGTCCGGCCGTTCTTCGGCGATCCACTTCTTGGACCACTCGTAGCCCTTGAAGAGGGGGGCCCAGTACTCCGTGTCCTGCTTACCGAGGTCCATCGCCGCGCCAATCGCCGGCACGTGGCTCGTCGTGATACCGGCGGTGACCCGGGCCACGGCTAGCGGCCTTCCTTGATCGAGCGCACGCCCTCGGGCGAGCGACCGCCGTGCAGCATCATCTGCGCGTACTCCTCCACGTTCATGTCGGTCATTGACGCGGCCGCCGTCTGAAAGCTGATCCCGTCGGACGAAAAGATCTTGGCCAGGAAGTAGATATTGCCGCCGTTGGCGATCATGGCGTTGTAGTCGCGCGCCAGGACGGCGTCAACCTGTGGCTCGGTGAGCGACCACTCGTCGAGGTAGACCCGCTCGTTGGCCTTGAAGCGCTCTCGGTTCTCGGGCTTCATCAAGCTCATGCAGAACTGGTTCAGCTGGAAGCCTTGATGGGAACGCTCGGCGGTGAATACGGTGGTGCCGGGGATATCGTCAAATTCGGAGTTGTCGACCATGACTTAACCTTCCTGCCAATAGAGACGCGCGGGGTTTGCTACCAGTAACTTATGTTGCTGTTCGCTGCTTCGCGCGATGCGCGGCACAAAGTCAACGATTTTGCCGTCATCGGGCATGAAGCCCTTCAAGTTGGGGTGGGGCCAATCGGTGCCCCAGAGCACCCGATCGGGGAACTCCTCGACGATGCGCCGGGCGAACGGGAGGGCGTCGGCGAAGTTCGGCGGTCCCGAGATCGAATAGCGCTCAGGGCAGGTGACCTTGGTCCAGATGTTTTCGTGCTCATCCAGGAGCCGCACGAATCGGGTGAAGTCCGGTCCGTCGACGGGCTTGGACACGTCGGGGCACCCCATGTGGTCCACAATGACACGAGTCTCGATCGACGTAAAGAAGTCCCAGCGTTCCGCCAGGTCGGCCGCTTCGAAATAGACCACCACGTGCCAACCGAGAGGAGCGATCTTCTCGATGATGCGGCGGTAGTACTCGTCGGGTTCGGGGTCGACCAGGCGGCGAACGTAATTGAAGCGCACGCCGCGCACGCCGGTCTCGTGCATCTCGGCCAATTCGTGCTCGTCGACGTCCGGCTCCACCGTGGCCACTCCTCGCGCGGCGCCGTTGGCCGATCGCAGTACGTCGAGCATCGCCGAGTTGTCAGAACCGTGGCACGTGGCCTGGACGACCACGTTGCGCGAGACGCCGAGAAAGTCGCGCAGGGCGAAGAGCTCCTGTTTGCCGGCGTCGCAGGGCGTGTACTTACGTTCGGGCGCGAAGGGAAAGACGTTGCCGGGGCCAAAGACGTGACAGTGCGCGTCGACCGTGCCGCTCGGCAGTTGGAAGGTTGGCCGGGAGGGTCGCGGGTCAAAGGCCAGCCAGTCGGCGTCCATGTTGAACGTGCTGATCACGACGGCCCTCGCGCGTTGAGCGCCGCGCCCAGGCGCGGGAAAACGCGTCGCGCATTGGCGCAGTAGACCTGCTCGCGCTGCGCTTCGCTCAGGTCCAGCGCGTCGACGAATTGTTTGGTGTCGTCGAAGTAGTGACCGGTCTCGGGATCGATCCCGCGCACCGCACCCAGCATCTCGGAGCCGAAGAGGATGTTGTCGAGTTCAATGACGTCAAAGAGCAGGTCGATGCCGCGCTGGTGGTAGACGCACGTGTCGAAATACACGTTCTTCATGAGGTGTTGCGATAGCGGCGGCTTGTCGAGCATGTCGGCCAGCCCCCGGTAGCGGCCCCAGTGGTAGGGGACGGCGCCGCCGCCGTGGGGGATGATGAATCGCAGATCGGGAATGTCAGTGAAGAGGTCGCCCTGGAGTAGTTGCATGAAGGCTGTTGTGTCAGCGTTGATGTAGTAGGCCCCGGTCGAGTGGAAGTTGGCATTGCAGCTCGCCGACACGTGGATCATGGCCGGCACGTCGAGCTCGACCATCTTCTCGTACATGGGGTACCAGGCGGGGTCCGTGAGTGGCAGTCCCGTCCACCACCCGCCGCTGGGGTCGGGATTGAGATTGAGCCCGACGAAGCCCAACTCGAGCACGCAGCGCTCTAACTCGTCAATCGAATGCTTGATCGCCACGCCGGGCGACTGGGGGAGTTGACACACCCCGATAAAGCTCTGCGGGAACAGGCCCACCACACGGGCGATGAGGTCGTTGCAGGCCCTCGACCAGCTCTCGCTCACCTCTTCGTCGCCCACGTGGTGCTCCATGGCCGACGCGCGCGGCGAGAAGATGGTCATGTCGACTCCACGCTCACGCAGCAGCCGCAGCTGGTTTTGTTCGATGGTGTCGACAATTTCGTCATCGGAAATGACCGGGTAGTGAGGGAACGGGTCGCCGGCGTTCGCGGCGGCCACCTGGGCTTGGCGCCACAGGTCGTGCGCGGGCGGAGCGGTGGTGTAGTGACCGTGGCAGTCAATAATCATCGGCCGGACCAAATTTGCGACGGCACCAGCACCTCGCCTCGCATCAAGAGTCGCGCCGTACGAACTAGCGCGGCCGAGTTGACGTGCACGGAGCCTCGGTCGTTCGACACGTCCAACGAGACACTGAAGTAGCCCGAGGGGTGCTCCACGCCGAGCGTCACGGCGCCGCGGGTGTCGCCGACGGCGGCGACCTCGTGGGCCACCGAACCCGGTACCAGGCAGGCGGTTGCGACCGAGACCGCTCCGAAAACGCCAATCGCATCGTGCACCCGGTGGGGAATGAACGTGCGTGTCGCGACGGCGCCACCGTCCTTGGGCGGCGCCAGCAGGCAGACCTTGGGAATTGACTTAGTGGTCACGTCGCCCAGATTCATGAGCGGTCCGGCGGCCAGGCGCAACTGTTCCACCCTGGAACACACCGCGTCGTTGGACTCTATTTCTTGGCGTGTCTCGTAGCCGGTCAGATCAAGGTCGTCGGCGCGTACGCACACGACCGGCATGCCGTTGTCAATGCACGTCACCCGCAGGCCCGCAATCTCATCCACCGCGTGCCCGGTGGGCAGGAGTGATCCGCACGTCGATCCCGCGGCGTTGAGAAATTCAATGGGAATTGACGCGGCCCGGCCCGGCACGCCGTCGATGTGGGCGTCGCCGTCGTAGCGCACGAGACCACCGGGCGTCTCAATGCGCGCCACGGCCAAGCTCTGGGTGTTTTCCATCCATATACGCACATCGGTCGTTTCGTTTCCCGCGCTGAGCAGTCCTTCTTCTATGGCGAAGGGTCCCACGCCGGCCAAGAGGTTGCCGCAGTTCTGATTGTCCGAGACCTCGGCGCGATCGGGCCAGACCTGCAAGAAGAGATAGTCAACGTCGGCGTCCGCGCGCGTTGATGTGTTGATCACTGCCACCTTGGAGGTGAGGGGGTGCCCGCCACCCATGCCGTCGATCTCGCGCACGTCGGGCGCACCCATCGCGGCGAGCAGCACGTTGTCTCGGGTCTGGAGATCGCCGGGCAGGTCGCTGCGGTGAAAGTAAAGACCCTTCGACGTCCCGCCCCGAAAGATCAGGCAGCGGATGGCCGTCTGCGAGGTCACGGGGAGGGCTCGTCGACGTAGGTCAGGCCGCGCTGGGCCAAGCGCTCACGCATGTCGTAGAGGTCGAGACCCAGCAACCCTGAGGCCAACTTCGAGCGCTTTTCTTCCTCGCTCTCTTCGCGCGCCTGACTGGCCGCGCGCACCCGCTCGGCGTCCTCTCGTCGCACGACCACGACGCCGTCGTCGTCGGCAACGATGACGTCGCCCGGTCGCACGTACGCGCCGGCACACACGATCGGGGTCTGGACGTTGCCGGGCGTCTCTTTCACCGTGCCCTGCGCGCTAATTGTCTTGGACCACACCGGGAACTTCATGGCGGTCAGTTCGGCCACGTCGCGAACGCCGGCGTCGATGACGAGACCTCGCACGTCGTGCGCCAAGAGACTGGTGGCGAGCAACTCACCGAAGTAACCGTCGTCGCAGGGACTCGTGGGCGTCACGACCAGCAAATCGCCCGGTTGGGCCCGTTCGACGGCCACGTGAATGGACCAGTTGTCGCCGGGCGCCACTTCGCACGTCAACGCGTTGCCGGCCACGCGCACGGGACGGTAGATCGGGCGAAGTCGCGATGAGAGCAGTCCCGTTCGTCCCTGCGCCTCGTGGATGGTGGCCACACCGAAGTGGGCGAGCGCGTCCACCAGTTCGAGTGAGGTGCGCGGCGTATTGCGAACGACTATCGCCATGGAGGGCTCTGAGAAGCTCTGGTTGTGGTGATGGTGCGCTCCCGAGTGCGTGAGTAGATTAGGTTAATTAACTGAACAGTACACTATAGAGTCGGCGAGGATGGAGTTTTTGCAACGAAAAGTCGTGAAGGCTTCGCATCGGGGGGACGTTCCGTGAAGGAAATACGCACGCAGGTTGTCATCGTCGGTGCTGGACCGGCCGGCCTGCTGCTGGGTCAGTTGCTCCAACGCGAAGGGATAGACAGCGTCGTGCTCGAGCGGCGTAGCCGCGAGTACGTCCAAAAGCGCGTGCGCGCCGGCGTCATTGAATTTGGCGTCGCGAATTTCATCGAAGCGGCGGGGGCCGGTGCGCGCATGCGGCGCGAAGGGCTCGTGCACCACGGTGTGGAGATTCGATTCGAACGCACGTCACACCGCATTGCCTTGAGTGAACTGGCTGGAGGAAAATCGATTGTTGTTTACGGCCAACAAGAAGTGGTGAAGGATCTGGTGGAACTGCGCGCGAACTCCGGCGCGGCCCTGTTGTTTGACACCGAGGTCACGTCCATTGGTCTCAGCGACCACGAGGCGTTCGTCGAGGCGAAGGGCCCAGAGGGACCGGTGCGCATCACGGGCGACTTCGTGGCGGGTTGCGACGGCAGTTTCGGCGTCGCTAATCGGACGATTCCCTCGTCGGTGATGAAGCGGTACGAGCGTGCGTACCCGTTCTCGTGGCTCGGCATCCTGGCCGAGGCGCCGCCCACTACCGAAGAACTCATCTACTGTCGACATGAAAATGGCTTCGCGCTGTACTCAATGCGTTCGCCCACGCTGAGCCGTCTCTACTTGGGCGTGCGCCCCGACGAGACGCTCGACGAGTGGTCGGACGAGCGTATTTGGCACGAGCTCAACGTGCGCTTAGCGACCGACGAGATGCCCGAGATCAATCAGGGCCGCATCATCGAGCGTGGTATCACGGCCATGCGCAGCATTGTCATCGAGCCCATGCGCTTCGGTCGACTCTTGCTGGCCGGCGACGCGGCGCACATCGTGCCGCCCACTGGCGCCAAGGGTATGAACCTGGCGCTCGCCGACGTGCGCGTGTTGTCCGAGGCGCTGTTGGCGTCGCTGCAGCACCGCGACGACACGTTGCTCGACGCCTACTCGTCGACCTGCCTCGAGCGGGTGTGGCGAGCCGAGGAGTTTTCCAACTACATGACCCAGATGCTGCACCCTAATCACTTGGACGAGTTCGAAAATGGTGTCCAATCGGCGCGACTTCGCCAGGCCGTCACGTCGAGTGAGGCGTCAACCGTGCTGGCGCGCAACTACGTGGATCTCAATAGTCTCTAAAACGGATAGTTCGGTAGTTCGCTCTGGGCCGTCACCCACTGGGTTTCGGTGTAGGCGTCCAGGTTGGCGAGCCCGCCCACGCGCGAGCCGTTGCCCGAGACGCCGGTGCCGCCGAAGGGGATCACCGCTTCGTCGGCGACCGTCTGGTCGTTGATGTGGATGGCCCCGCTGGTGATGCGACTGGCCAGTTCGAGCGCGCGCAGACCGTCATTGGAGAGGATCCCGAGCGAGAGCCCGTAGGGACTAGCGCTCGCCATGGCGACCGCCTCATCGAGCGAGGAGTACGAGACCACGGGGGCGACCGGTCCGAAGACCTCCTCGCAGTAGGCGCGCGATGAAGTCGGAACGTGCGTGAGCACGGTGGGACGGTAGAAGAGCTCTTCGAAGGTGCCGCCGGCTAAGAGGGTGGCACCGGCATCGACGGTCTCGCTCACCAATGCGTGCACTCGGTCGCGCTGCTTGGCGTCAATGAGCGGTCCGAGGGCCACCTGGCCGCTCTTGGGGTCACCGACAGGTAGGTGATCGGCGTGCTCGGCCAACAACGCGGCGTAGTCGCCGACGATGCTCGCGTCGACGATGTGGCGTCCCGTGGTCATGCAGATCTGACCTTGGTGCATGAAGGAACCGAAGGCCCCGACGGATACCGCCTTTTCGAGGTCGACGTCGCCCATGACAATGAGCGCCGAATTGCCGCCCAGTTCCAGGTGGACCCGCTTGAGGTGTTGTCCCGCGAGGGCGCCCACGATTCGACCGGCCGCGGTTGAACCGGTAAAGGCAATGACGCGCACCCTGGGGTCGGTCACCAGAGCTTCGCCGACGTCGGCGCCCCCCGGTAACACGCTGAGTAGTCCCGGGGCCAGTCCCGCCTCTTCGAAGACCCTCGCCAAGAGGATGCCGCCCGAAACGGCGGTGCGGGGGTCGGGCTTCAAGATCACGGCGTTACCCAGGGCCAGTGCCGGTGCAACGGAACGAATCGAGAGGATCAACGGGAAGTTGAACGGGGCAATGACGCCCACGACGCCGGCGGGCACGCGTCGCGAGAAGCTCAGGCGCGGCTGCTCACTGCGCAAGATGTCGCCGGTGGGGTGCGACGCCAGGGCGGCGGCCTCGAAGCACTCCTCCGACGCGACCTGTATCTCGAGACCGGCCTTGGGTGCAATGCCACCCGATTCGCGCACGATCCAGTCAGTGAATTCGTCGGCGTTGTCGAGGAACAGTTGGCCGGCGCGGCGCAAGAGAGCGCTGCGCTGGTTGAAGGGGAGCGCGGCCCAATCTTTCTGGGCGACCGACGCGACTTCGGAGGCCTTGGCCACGTCAGCGACGCTGGCGCGACCGGTGCGGGCCAGTTCTTGGCCGGTGGCCGGCTCCAACACGGGAGCTTCGCCGTCGCCGCCCGGGTGCCAACCACCCAATGAAACATTTCCCTGCCAGTACGCCCCGTCGAGAAACGACATATGAACCTCCTAGTTCAAACTGCTTGTGTGCTTATCACAGATTTGATAGTTTGCGCTCTAGGGACCGAAAATCACGGTTTTGTCTGACAAGGATTCAGCCACTCTCTAATTGCATCGAGGAACCATGTACTTGCGTGATCAATGGTACGTCGCGGCGCTCAGCCACGAACTCGACAGAAAACCCTTCTCTCGCCAAATCCTCGGCGAGCACGTGGCTTTGTTTCGCAGCGAGTCGGGCCGGGTGGTTGCGCTGGCTGATCAGTGCCCCCACCGCGGCTATCCGCTTTCGCTGGGCACCATCGTGGGCGAGCACCTGGTGTGCGGTTACCACGGCTTCACCTTCGACTGTTCGGGCACGTGCGTCGCCGTACCCGGACAGGACCGTATTCCGAGCAAGGCGGACGTGCGCAGCTATCCCGTGGTCGAACAGGGTCTGTGGACGTGGATATGGATGGGTCACGGTGAGCCTGAGCACGCCAAACTGCCCGACACGCCGTGGCTGGTGGACACCGAGCATTGGTCGTCAGTGTCGGGGTTCGCCAAGATCGACGCGCCCTTTGATCTGCTGGTCGATAACCTGCTCGACCTCTCGCACGAGACGTACTTGCACAATGGTTCGATCGGGACCCCCGAAGTCGCGACCACGCCCATTGAGGTCGAGGTCGACGAGGAGATCAAGGTGGTGCGGGTGTTCCGTCACATGAACGCGGTCGAGTGCCCGCCGTTTTATTCACGCACCACCGGACTCGAGGGCAAGGTCGATCGCTGGCAGGACATTGACTACAGCCCGCCGGGCTACTACTTACTCCACGCCCGTTTAGCCCCGGTGGAGCAGCCCCCGCTGCCCGATGGCGGCGACGACCACGCCTTTCACATGAAGATCCTCTACGGGCTCACCCCGTCGACCGACACGTCGGTCTTCGACTTCTGGGCCCTGGCGCGCGACTTCTGCGTGGGCGACGACGAAATCGATCGGTTCTTGGACAAAATGCAGGCCGGCGTGGTCCAAGAAGATGTCGACGCCCTGAACGTTTTGCAGCGTCGAGCTGAAGGTACATTGGAGGTCAATGAGTTGAGTATCAAGATTGATCGCGGCGGTCTGGCGGCGCGGCGCTTGCTCAGCGCGATGCGCGACGAGGCGTCGCTCGGGAAGTGAAAATGTTTGCGAAGTAGCTGGATTTGAAGGATTTGGCGAAATTGAACTGTTATGTACGAAATAGTGTGTTAAGAATCAAACATCCATTATTCAGGGGGTCAATGAAATGAGTGAAGAAAAGACCAACGCCGCGAGTTCGGCGGGCATTCCAGGCTGGGGAGGCTTCGAGTTCGGTCGTCGACTTGGACTACAGGCCGCCGCCGTCATGGCAGCGGGCGGCGCATTCGCCTCGCTGGTTGACGTATCCGAAGCGGCCGCCGCGGCAAAATCAAAAACCATCAAGATCGGTTTTGTGTCGCCTCGCACGGGCGCGCTTTCGGACTTCGCGGGGCCGGACAAGTACGTGCTGTCACAAGTACGCGCCTCAAGTTACTTTCACAAGGGCATTAAGATCGGCGGCACCACCTACAAGATCGAGATCACCGAAGTGGACACCCAATCGGACCCGAACGTCGCGGTCCAGGTAACCCAGGGCTTGATCAACGGCGGGGCGGACCTCATCTTGACCAGTTCGGCGCCCGAGACCACGATCCCCGTGAGCATCACCTGCGAGGCGGCCCACGTGCCGTGTCTGTCGACCGTCGTGCCGTGGGAAGCGTACTGGGGCGGGTTCACCGGTACGTCCATCACGCCCGAGGGCGGGGCCGCCGGTACTGGTCCCAAGTACAACGCCACGTACTTCTTCGGCATCCCGCAGTTCGCCGGGACCTTCGTACCAATGTGGGAGAGGGTGCAAAAGGCCACCGGAGCCAACGGCTACGTGGCCGAGATGTTCCCGAACGACGCCGACGGCAACGCGTTCCGCGCGGCCTTCGGTCCGACGGTCGGTGCGATGTTCCCCAAACAGTTCACCTTCGTCGACGGCGGCGCCTACGCGGACCTCACGACGTCGTACACGACAATGATCGAAACGTTCAAGACGGGTGGTCCTAACGGGGGACCGTGTGACCTCTTCATCAACTGTCCATTGCCGCCCGACTTCCAGACGTTCTGGACCCAGGCGTCCCAACAGAACTACAACCCGAAGTTGGCCACCGTGGCCAAGGTGATGTTGTTCCCGACCGACGCGTACGCCTTGGGCGAGTTGTCGAACAACATCGCCACCGACGCGTGGTTCACGCCGTACTCACCCTACGAGTCGTCCTTGACCGGGCTTAAGGCCAACGCGTTCTGCGCTGCGTTCCAGGTGGCGACCAAGGGCCAGTGGGTGCAGTCCATGGGTTCGACGTACTCGCTCTTCGAGGTCGCCATCGAGGCGTTGCGCAAGGTGAAGAATCCCCACAACCGTCTTGGCCTCGCCGAAGCACTGCAGCACGTGAACTACCACGGCATGTGCGGACCAATCAACATGCGTTCGACGAGCAGCAATCCCTTGGCGGCAAGCCCCGCGCCGGGCATTGGGATCATTCAGCCCGTCGGTGTTCAGTGGAAGCCCGGTTCAACCGAGTTGGTGGGCCACAAGAAGTTCTCGTGGTCACCGTGGGTGGTGGACAATTCGCTCAACAAGGCCATTCCCACCAACGCCAATCTCGATCCGACTAACGCCTAACGAGGTTTCGTGCCGCTGCTTCAACTGGAAGGCGTCTCAAAAAAATTTGGCCAGGTGGTTGTAGGCCAAGAGATTTCCTTCCAGTTAGAAGAGGGCGCGGCGGTCGGCATCATTGGACCAAACGGCGCTGGTAAGACGTCGCTCTTCGCCATGATCTCGGGCGACGTGAAACCCGACGCCGGGCGGATCGAATTTGACGGCCACAATCTCGCGCGCATCGGCCAGGCTGCTCGCGCGCGCTTCGGTATTGGTCGTACCTACCAGGTGCCGCTGCCCTTTGAGCACATGTCGGTCTTCGAAAACGCCCTCTTGGCCGCTCAGCAGGGGGCCCGAACGCGCGGCCAGGCCGCGTATGGTCTCGCCTACGACGCACTTGGGCGAACGGGACTCGAGGACTTCGCCAACGCTCCGGCCGGCTCGCTCGCCCTGATGCACCGAAAACGCTTGGAGCTGGCCCGGGCCCTGGCGACGCGTCCGCGGATCTTGTTACTCGACGAGATCGCCGGGGGACTGACCGACCCCGAAGTCAACGAGCTGACCGAGATCATCCGGACGTTTCGTATCGAGGGCATCGCCGTCTTATGGATCGAGCACGTCGTTCGGGCACTGCTTTCGACGGTGGACCGCCTGTTGTGCCTCTCGAGCGGCGCGATCATCGCCGACGGTGCACCCAAAGAGGTCATGGCCTCCGAGGCCGTGCGTTCGATCTACCTGGGCGGCAAGATCATCAACACGGCGCTGACGTAGTGAGCGAGAACCTGCTGGACGTTAAGGACCTGACGGTGCACCACGGTCAACTGTGCGCCGTGGACGCCGTCAGTTTCAAGGTGGAACGCGGCGAGGTGCTCACGATGGTGGGGGCCAACGGCGCCGGCAAGTCCACGTTGCTGCGCACGGTCGCGGGACTGCACCGCCAGACCAGCGGCACGATCTCGTTTCGCGGCGCCGACGTGACCAAGCTGGCGCCCCAGCGTCGAGTCCGCTTAGGAATCTCACTGGTTCCCGAGGGACGCCGGCTCTTTCCCTCCCTGACATTGGAAGAGAACCTGCAGGTGGGTGCGCACCACGCGTCCAAGGGCGCCTTCGACATCAAGCGTGTCTACGAACTCTTTGACTGGATGCCGGCGCGTCGCCGCCAGCGGGCCTGGCAGTTCTCGGGAGGCGAGCAACAGGCGATCGCCATTGGCCGCGCGTTGGTGGCCAACCCCCAGGTGCTGCTGCTCGACGAACTTTCGTTGGGCCTGGCGCCCATCGTCATCGAGCGCATCTACACCCTTATCCCCGACATCGTGGCCCACGGGGTAGGCATCTTGCTGGTCGAACAGGACGTCACGCTCGGCGTGGGCGTCGCCAATCGGGTGCACTGCCTGCTCGAAGGCAAGACCTCGCTGACCGGAACGCCCGACGAATTGACGTCCCAGCAGATTGAACGGGCCTACTTCGGCGGCGATATTAGTGTGGCGCCGACGAAATCGGGTGAGCGCACTTGATCTGGCTCAACGTGATCATTCAGGGGATACTGGTCGGCGGGTTCTACGCCCTCTTCGCCTGCGGTCTCTCGTTGATGTTCGGCGTCATGCGGGTTATCAACCTGGCGCACGGCGACCTGGCCGTGGTGGCGGCCTACGTGGCGGTCTTCCTCACGCCGCACGCGCACATACCCGAGGTCTGGGCCTTCGTGGTGGTCGCGCCGCTGTTCGGTCTGGTGGGCTACGTTGTCCAGCGCACGCTGATCCAAAAAAGCATTGATCGAGATCCCTTCACCACCTTGCTCGTCACGTTCGGGCTCTCGGTGATCATTGAGAATCTGCTGCTCGAGATCTACTCGTCCAACGGCCAGATTGTCAACATTGGAGACCTCATCGTGAAGTCCTGGCACCCGCAGGCAATTATCTACATTTCGTACGTGTCCCTGGCCGTGTTGGCCGCGGCCGTGTTGGTGCTCGCCCTGCTGCAGATTTTTCTTTCCAAGAGTGGGACCGGTCGCCTCATCCGCGCGGTGGCCGACGACCGCGAGGCGGCGCAGTTGAGTGGCACGAACTACCGACACATCTTCGGCATCGCGGCGGCGATTGCGTTCGCCACGGTCGCCCTGGCCGGTATTGCCTACGGGATGATGAGCGAATTCGCCCCCACCTCGGGCGGCATCAACCTGCTCTTCGCCTTCGAGACAGTGGTGATCGGGGGCATTGGATCGTTGTGGGGCACCCTGGTGGGTGGCATCGCCCTCGGCATCGCCCAACAGTTCGGTGCGCACATCAATCCCGAGTACCAGGTGTTGTTCGGCAATTTCCTGTTCCTCATTGTCCTGGCCGTTCGCCCTCAAGGTCTGTTCGGCAAGAAAACGGCGCTGACGTGAGCGCCGTCACCAATTCCACCGACGCCGGCAACGGCTTGCTCCGTGTTCGCCGCTCCACCCATTCACCGGCCTACACGCTGGTTGGTTCACTACTCATCGTGGTGCTGTTGAGCGTCGCGCCGTGGGTGGTGCCGGCCGAGTGGTCCACGGTGCTGCAGAACTTCTTCATCCTGGTGACCATGGCCACGATGTGGAACCTCCTGGCCGGCTACGCCGGCATGGTCTCGATCGGTCAGCAGGCCTTCGTTGGTCTGGGCGCCTACGCGACGCTCTTCTTTGCCCTCAAGGGCGTCAACCCCTTCTACACAATTCCCTTGGCGTCGATCACCTGCGTGGTCATTGCCTACCCGATCACCTACCTACTCTTCCGCCTGCGCGGCGGTTACTTCGCGGTCGCGACCTGGGTGGTCGCGAGCACGGCCGGCATCATCATTGTCAACGAGGCCTACCTGGGCGGAGGCACCGGCAAGCTGCTGCCCGGCATGCCCAGCATGAACCCGACCTCGTTGCAGCATTTGGTCTACCTCGCTACCTGGGGGGTGGCCCTCATCGTGGTGGCGGCGACGTATTTCTTGCTGCGCAGTCGCCTCGGATTGGTGCTGGCCTCGATCCGCGATAACGAGGTCTCCGCGCGCAGCGCCGGTACCAAGGTGACGTCGGCGCGGCGGTTGGTCTTTCTCATCGCGGCCGCGGGTACCGGCGCCGCCGGCGCGGTGCTGGCGCTCAGCCAGACCTACCTGCAGACCGGCAACGAGTTCAACCTGCAGTGGGCCGCCGAGATGTTGTTCGTCTCGATGATCGGCGGACTGGGCACCATTGAGGGTCCTATTCTCGGTTGCATAATATTCTTCGCGCTCCAACAGTCCCTGGCTCAGCAAGGTGTCTGGTACCTCATCATCTTCGGCACGGTGGCCGTGGCCGTGGCCATCTGGCAGCCGCGCGGGCTCTGGGGCGCCTTTCGCGATCGCTTCCACGTGGAGTTGTTGCCGGTGGGCCACTGGGTGGGCGACCGCAAATCTGAATTGAAGGTCCGCCGTTCGTTCTTCGCGCGACTGATCCCCTCGCGCAAAAAGAAGCCCCTTCCCTAATCACGGGGCGCAAGTAGGATTAACGGATGCCTTCTGCCAAGCCCGCACCCCGTCGCGCCCATGGCGCCGGCCGATCAGCGGGCAGTGGCCGTCGCGACGGGGCCGCGCCAAGGTCGAGCACGCCACGAGCGAGCACGTCACGGCGCGTGAGTCAGGGCTCGGCCAGTGCACGACCGCCCCGTGATGGCGCGGAGCGGCGTATCGAGCGCACTACGAACCCCTCGCGGACCAACCCAGCGCGCGGGCCACGCCGCGCACGCGAGGACGATCCGCGTAACGCTCGTCCGTCCGAGGCTCGCTCAGCCTACGAGCGCAGTGACCGCGACCGACGGCCCCGTCCCGACGCGCGACCCGCGCGCCGCGACGAGCGACCCACGAATCCGCGACGCGAAAGCGGTCCCGTGACGGGACGGGCGCGAAGTGACGCGCGTGATGGCTCCGACGGTCGTGATCGACGTCCCCGTAGCGCAGGTGACGGCCCCAACCGTGGCTCGTACGCGCGACGTACCTCTGAGCGATACGAGCGCGACGAGCGACCGACCCGACGGCCCGATGCAGCTCTATCCGGACGGTCCTCAACGCGACCAGTGGAACGCGACGAGCGCGTCTCGAACGACCGTCGCCCCAGTGCAGCGCCGCGCGGCGGTCGCGGCGCATTCAACGATCGACCGCGATATCCCACCAAGGGTCGCGCCGTCAGGCCCGCACCGCGCGAACTCACCCCCGAAGAGGTAGAGCGCCAGCGAGCCAACACCTACGGGCAGAAAAAGGGTTGGGGTGGCGTGGCGCGTCGTGGTGCGGTGAGCATTCGCAGTGAGGGACCTTCGATGGAGGCCACGCCGAGCGCCGGGTTCGCGCCCGACCCGCTGGCGCAGTGGGTTCAAGAGGTCCGTCCTTCGAAGGGACCGGCGCCCACCAAGGCCAAGGTAAAGGTAAAGGTCAAGTACGCACTGCCCGGCGATGTCGCCGCCGACGTGCGTAGGGCCTTCATCGGCACCGCCTACATGCGCGAGAAGATGGTAGCCACCCTCACGCGCGCGGCCGAGGCCTACGATCGCAAGCGCTACGAAGAGGCATTGCGCCTCGGGCGAGTGGTCGCCGACGCCACGCCGGGCGTGGCACCGGTGCGCGAACTGACGGGACTGGCGGCCTACCGCGCCGAGCGCTGGGCCATGGCCAAGATTCACCTGAAGGCTCACTTCACCATCACGGGCGACCCCGAGCACTTACCGTTGGTGATGGACTGTGACCGGGCCAACCACCGCTACCGGGCCGTCGAAAAGGACTTCGCGCAACTCGAAGAGAGCGAGCCCACTGCGGAAGTCTTGATCGAGGGACGAATCGTCATGGCCGCGGCCATGGCGGACCAGCAACTCTACGCGGAGGCGATCGAGCTACTCACCCGTGCCGGGGGAACCAAGCAACTGCGCAACCCTTCGTTTCGCCACGTTCGACTCTGGTACGCCCTGGGCGACGTGTACGACCGCGCCGGTGACGTAGTGGCCGCCCGCGAGCTCTTCGCGCGCGTGGTGATTGCCGAGCCCGAGGCCTACGACGCGGCCGCGCGATTGGGCGAGCTGGGGGCCAGCGCCCCGCGGAAGAATCGCAAGCGGCGCACGACACCGGTGTCGAAGAAGAAGAAGGTCGACTAGCGCATAACTGCGTTGAAGGCGCCGCCCGCTCCCTCGAAGCGCGTTTGCGCATCTTGTAGGATTGTTGCATGGACACTGCCGCACTCTTAGGTGACGAAGCTTCGCTACTGCTCAATCACAAGGCCACCGCGTTCTCCAAGGACCTGCTGACCCTACCCGGTCCCGACTACTTGGGCGACGTGTTTGCCTTGAGCGATCGTTCTCCGACCGTGCTGCGAAACTTGGGCTCGGTGGTACGCCACGGGCGCCTAGCCAACACCGGCTACCTCTCGATCCTGCCGGTGGACCAGGGCATCGAGCATTCGGCGGCGGCCAGCTTTTCACCCAATCCGAGCTACTTCGATCCCGCGCACCTGTGCGACCTGGCCATTGAAGCTGGTTGCAACGCCATTGCCTCCACCTTCGGCACGCTGGCGTCGGTCTCGCGTCGCTACGTGCATCGCATCCCCTTCATTGTCAAGATCAACCACAACGATCTGCTCAACTACCCCAATACCTACGACCAGATTCCCTTCGCCTCGCCCCAGCAGGCCGCCGACCTCGGCGCGGTGGCGATCGGGGCCACCATTTACTTCGGATCGCCCGAGTCCGGTCGCCAGATTCGCGAGATTTCCGCGGCCTTCGCCGAAGCGCACCGACTGGGCATGTTCACCGTGCTGTGGTGCTACCTGCGCAATCCGGCCTTTAAGACCAAGGACGTCGACTACGACCTCAGCGCCGACCTCACGGGCCAGGCCAATCACATTGGCGTCACCATCGGTGCCGACATCATCAAGCAGAAGCAGCCGGAGAATAACGGTGGCTACAACGCGCTCAAGTTCGGCAAGACGGATCCGCGGGTCTACTCCGAACTCACCACGGACAACCCGATTGACCTGTGTCGCTGGCAGGTCGTCAACTGCTACGCCGGTCGTATTGGCCTCATCAACTCCGGGGGCGAGGCCAAGGGGGACAACGATTTGGCGGCGGCCGTGCGCACGGCGGTCATTAACAAGCGCGCCGGCGGCACCGGTCTGATACTCGGTCGCAAGGCCTTCCAACGTCCAATTCACGAAGGCGCGGCCTTGGTGCAGGCCGTGCAAGACGTGTACTTGGATCAGTCGATTACGATCGCGTAGCGGCCGGCGGCCATGAGCCCCGACGAGGTCGACGACGCCGGTGCGTGGACGTGGCCCAATTTGGTTACCGCGATCCGCCTGGTCCTGCTGCCGGTCTTTCTCTGGTTGCTCTTTTCCACCAACCACCGCGCCATCGCGGCGTGGCTGCTCGCCTCCCTGGGCGCGACGGACTGGATCGACGGCTTTCTCGCGCGCGCCCTGCACCAGGTGTCGACAATCGGCAAAATCCTCGATCCGGTGGCCGACCGACTCCTGGTCATCGTAGGTCTGCTCGCGGTGGCGGCCGCCGCTGGGGTGCCGTGGTGGTTCGCAGTCGCCACGTTGGTGCGTGAACTCATCGTCTCGATCTTCACCTTGGTGCTGGCCGCGTTGGGGGCCGCGCGTATCAACGTCCTGTGGTGGGGCAAGGTCTCGACGTTTGCCCTGATGACTTGCTATCCGTGGTTTCTGCTCACGACGAACCCTCACCATCGCGCCCTCGCGACGTGGCAGCACGATTTTCGCGACGCGACGTGGGTGGTGGGGATCTTGGGACTCACGCTGGCGTGGATCGTGCTCTTCGCGTACATCAAGCCGTCGCTCGCGGCACTTCGGTCCGGGCGACAGGGTCCGAGAACCTTGTAGATTTTGCACATGCAGATACCAGACGACCTTCGATATTCCAGCGACCACGAGTGGGCGCGAGCCTCGAGCGACGTAGTGCGTGTCGGCATTACTGATTACGCCCAGGACGCCCTCGGCGACGTGGTCTTCGTCGATCTGCCCAAGGTCGGTAGCGCGGTCAGCGCCGGGGGAGCGATCGGCGAGGTCGAGTCAACCAAATCGGTCTCGGAAATTTACGCGCCGGTGTCGGGCACGGTGAGCGCGGTCAACGAGGCGCTCTCGAGCGCGCCGGAAACGGTGAACGCCGACCCCTACGGCGAGGGTTGGATCTGTGAAATCACGACGAGCGACAGCTCGGAATTTGACGAACTGTTAGACGCCGCGAGTTACCAGTCGCTCACGAATAATTAGCCTCGACGCGACATAAGAAATTTCTGTAGGGTGAACTCGTGAACTGTCGTCGATGCGGGGAAATCCTCAACGCCAACGCAAATTTTTGTTGGTACTGCGGGGCTCCTCAACACGACGCCACGTCGCCCGAAACCATCGCCGTGCCGGTCATCAGCGCGCACGAATCGCTGAGCCCCGACGCCAACAAGGATCCCAAAGGTGAGCACCGTGACGAATTGGTGATCGCATCGGGGGCGCTCGCCGGCACGAGGTTTGAACTCACCAACGAGATCACGTCGACCGGCCGCCACGAAGCGAGCGACATCCTGCTCGACGACGTCTCGGTGTCGCGCCACCACGCCATCTTCACGCGCACCGCGAGCGGGCGCATTACGTTACGGGACCTCAACTCGCTCAATGGCACCTACGTCAACGGCGAGCGTGTCGAAGAGACGGCCCTGCACTCGGCCGACGAGGTGCAAATTGGCAAGTTCAAGTTGGTTTTCTGGGAGGCAACGTTATGAGCGTGAATGTGGGGAAATTGCGCATTGGCGAAGTACACACGCTGCTGCGCAAGGACTTTCCCGACATCGAGCTCTCCAAGATTCGTTACTACGAAGACAAGGGACTGGTGCTGCCGTCACGAAGTCTCAAGGGGTACCGGCTCTACTCCGATCGTGATGTTGCTTGTTTACGCGAGGCTATTCGTTTGGCCCAGGAAGAGTTTGTGCCGCTGCGCGTCGTGCGACTTCGTCTTATTGAGCAGGGCCTGCTTGACGACGACGATCCTTCGCACAGTGCACGACACGCGGCGCGCGAGACGGTGGCCAACGTCATCTCGATGCCCGCGCCCTCCACGAGCGTGGCGCCGACGCCGCGTCCCAGCTTGAATGTGCTGCGCACCGGCGTCCCCGCGCGCGACGCCGCACCACCACCACTCATCGCGTCGCATTACTTAACGTTGAATGAGTTTCTCAAAATCACGGGACTCGACGAGGACAGTGTCATGGACTTACAGTCACTCGGTCTACTGACGCCCGCACTAGTGGCCAATGCAATGATCTTTACGAACCTCGACGTTCGCGTCGCGAGCGCGGTCAACGTCTTGCTCACGCGCGGGGTCGAGGTGCGACTGCTGGGCTCACTGCGTCGCAACGCCGAACGAGAAGTGTGCGTGGTCGAGGACTTGACCCAGCCCCTTCGTGCACCGGGTAGCCACGTGTCCACCGAGCACGCCCACGTCGTCGTGGCCGCCGTAGCCACGGAGGTGGCGGCGCTGCGCGCGCTGCTGCTCGAACGATCGCTGGGCGAGTACCTCGGGCGCTGACGCCACCCGAATTCTGCGAACCCGGTCTAGGCTGGACGCGTGATAGAAGTCGTTCTACGAGCGGTGAGGGTGGACGTGGGCACGTCAACGCCCTTGTTGCTGCTCGAAGAGGTGGGCGGCGAGCGGGTGCTGCCAATTTTCATCGGTGCGCCCGAGGCCACGGCCATTGCCTACGCCTTGGGCAACGTCGAGACCCCCCGACCAATGTCGCACGATCTGTTGGGCAACGTGATTGGTTCGCTGGGGGCCCAACTCTTTTCCGTCGAGATCACCGAACTCGTCGACAATGTCTTTTACGCCAACCTTCGACTACTGCGCGAGCGTGAGGAGATCAGCGTCAGCGCCCGCCCGAGCGACGCCGTGGCCCTGGCGCTGCGCGTGGGCGCCCCGATCCTCGTCAACGATGAATTGATGGCCGAACAGGGCCGAGTGATCAGTATCGAAGATGATGACGAAGACGATGAGGCGGAAGTGGTTGACGAGGACGACGCTTCGAACGAAGCCGAGCTGGTCGCCGAGTTGCACGATTTCCTCGAGACCATTAAACCCGAAGACTTCAATCAGTGAGTCGAACTCTCAAGTTGCTCGCAGTATTCGCCGCCCTCGTCGTGATCTATACCGTAAGTCGCCACGCGGTCGATCCGGGCACGACCACGACCACTACGACCAGTACCACCACGACTTCGAGCACCACCACGACCACGCAGGCGGTGGCGGCCGGCTCAACCTGCACGGGCGGCGATTTCACGGGGGTCTTTATCGAGGGTCAAGGCGCTGCTGGCACGATAACCGCTAGCGTGACGCTCACGAAAGCCACGGTGGGAACGTGCGCGCTAAAGGGTTGGCCCCTCCTGACCCTGCAGGACACCGACGGCGCGCTGCTCGCGTCGACGGTCATCAACGAGAGCCCGAGCAACGATCCGATCCGGTTCCCCGGGACCCGCGCCAACCAGGCGGCGACGCTCTTGACATTGGTCCCGCACTCGACAGTCTCGTTTTCGCTGGCCTACTCCGACGTACCGACCACGGCGGCCGCCTGCCCGACCGCGCGCACCATCAGCGTGCAGATCGCCAAGGGCGGATCCTCGGCTATCGTGACACCCTCCTTTGCTATCCAGCCGTGCAATCGCGGCACCATCTGGGTCAGTCCGTTCTACTAAGTGTCCGACAATTCATTACTTTCGCGTAGGTAACGCGGTCGTGGGCGGCGAAGAACTTTCTTAGTTTTTGTCGACACTGATTATCCGCTATTTTCACAAGAGGTGTTGTAACGTCACTACCGGCGACGCGGCAACGTGTCGAACCGGTGAAGAAATAGGGGGAAGTATGAGCGAAGGATTCACGCCACAGTCACTCGGCGCCAAGACGCCGGTGGTGCAAGGCGAGCACGAGCGACTTCGCCAAGGCGCGCTGGGCTTGATTGATATCGCGGCGGCGACCATGGCCAACATTGGACCGGCCATGAGTTTCTACTTCGGCTTCGGTTTTCTTGCTTACACCGCCGGCCTGGCCTCACCGCTCACCATCGTGGCGGCCGGTATCGCCATCTTGTTCCTCGGCAACACGCTTTCGGAATTCACCAAGGTGCTGCCCTCGACGGGTGGCTTCATCTCCTTCATTGGTAAGACCTTCGGTGGTCGCACTGGCGTGACGACCGCCATCTTGGTCGGTCTCGGCTACATCGCCGCAATGGCGTCGGTAATCGCGATTGTCGGCGGCTTCTTTCAAATGATGCTCCAGCACTACAACATCAGCGGTTTCGAAAAGGTGCCGTGGATCATTTGGACGCTGATCTTCTTGGTCCTGGCCGCGCTGATGATGGTGCGTGGCATCTCGATCTCAACCAAGATTGCGGGATTCTTCTTCGCCTTCGAGATGACCATCCTGCTGGTGGTGAGCATCATCACGCTCGTCAAGTTCCACGGCTACATCAATTTCAAGCCCTTCAATCCTCATAACATCACCCATGGTTTCACGGGGTTGGCCGCAGGATTCCCGCTGGCCATCTATCTCTTCATTGGTTGGGAGAATTCGGCGGCGTTAGCCGAGGAGACGAAGGACCCGCGCAAGAACGTGCCCAAGGCCGTCTACACCTCGATCGCCATCATGCTCGTGGCGTACGTGTTGTTCGCATTTTCGACGGTGGTTGGTTTTAAGGACAAGTTAGGAGCGCTGACGACGGCCCCGGTGCCGTTCTTGACGGTGGCCGGTGAAGTTACCGCCTTCATCTTGTTTTTTGCGTTCCTCGCCGGCATGACCTCGACGTTGGGTGCGCTGATCGCGGGCACCAATTCACAGGCCCGCCTGATCTTCAACGCCGGGCGTGAGGGACTACTGCCCAAGTTCATGGGCAAGGTCGACGCGAAGTGACGCACGCCGGTCAACGCTCTGTTTGTCTTTCTGGGCTGCGGTCTCTTGATCATTGGAGTGTGGGGACTCGGCCACATCATCGGCGGCCACGCCACCTCGGGCACGATGAGCGCCCTCACCATGTTCGTAGAGTCATCGACCTTCGGCACCATCCTGCTGCTGTTGGTCTATGGGCTAAGCAATCTGGCGTTGCCGTTCTATTACAAGAAGCATCACCCCGAGCTCTTCAACACGTTTCGCCATGGTGTCCTGCCGTTCTTGGGTGTCCTTTCGATCCTGGTGCCGATTTACTACCTCGCCAAGCCCGGCCAGCCGACCCCCTATAACTGGTATCCCTACATGGCGCTGGGCGTGGTAGTCCTCGCCGTCATCTACGCCTCGTCCCTAGTCGCACGCGACCCCGGCATCGCCGATCGCGTGGGCTCCATCGTCGCCGACGAATAAGTTGTCTCCCTGGCCTAGCCCGGGGTTGGATCCACCAGGATTCGCCCCCGGGTTTCGCCCTTCCTGATGACCTCGAGCGCGTCCGCGAGTTGCGCCAACGTCACCACGCGGTCGACGAGGGGAGCGAAGTCGACCGTCTCGGCGATCACGCCCAGGGCCGCCCACACGCGTTGGCGAGTCGCCACGGTGGCTTCGACGACGTCGATGCCCAGCAGGCTGACTGAGCGTGTAATGAAGGGATAGATGGTGGTGTTGAGTTCGGTGCCGGCGACCAATCCGCTGGCGGCAACGCTCGCGCCGTAGCGCAGCGAGCGCAGTACCTGGTGTAGCGTGTCGCCGCCGATGCAGTCCACCGCTCCAGCCCAGCGTTCACTGCCCAGTACCCGCTCGGGCCGGTCGCTGATCTCGTCGCGTCCGATAATCCGAGTGGCGCCGCGCTCTCGTAGCCACGCCGACTCCTTGATCGAGCCGGTCGAGGCCACCGGGGCGTAGCCGCGCGCTGCGAGAAAGGAGACCGCCAACGAACCCACGCCCCCGGTCGCGCCGGTGACCAGCACTTCGCCGTCTCTCGACAGGCCGCGCGCTTCTAACGCGAGCACGCTGGCCATCGCGCTGAATCCGGCCGTGCCGATCACCATGGCGTCACGGGTGCTGAGGGAGTCGGGCAGGACGTTGATGAATCTCGCGGGTGCGTAGACGAACTCGGCGAAGCCTCCGTCGCGCGCCACGCCAAGATCGCTGCCGTGCACGGCCACCCGCGAGCCCACGCGCAGTGCTGCGTCTGATGACTTGACGATGACGCCCGCGGCGTCGACGCCGCCAGTGAGCGTCGCTACCCGTCGCACGCGGCTGGCCGGCGAGGCGACCAGGGCGTCCTTGAAGTTGACGCCGCTGTAGTCCACTTTGACCAGTAGATCGGTGACGTCGCTTGGTTGAGCCTCGACGTCAACGGGGCCGCAGCTGAAGTGGCCGTCGAGTTCGCTCACCACAAATGCGCGCATGATCCAAGGTTACGACGGAGCCGCGCTTGAGGACTAATACCATGGCCCCATGACCAAAGTGATGCTCAACGGACACCCCACCTGGGCCCAGATCGCCCAGAAGAGCTCACCGACGGTGGTGTTGCTGCACGGCGCCATGAGTAGCAGCGCCAGCATGCTGCGATCGATCGGTCCGGGGCTCGCCAAGTACTACCGCGTCGCCGCCTTCGACCGGCGCGGTCACGGGCGAACGGCCGACACGCACGAGCCCTTCCACTTTGACGCCATGGCCGACGAGACCATCGCGTTTCTCGAGTACCTCGGTCGACGGGCCCATCTGGTGGGCCACAGTGACGGCGCCAACGTTGCGCTACTGGTGGCCATGCGTCGCCCAGAATTGGTGCGGCGCGTGGTACTGGCGGGCGCGAACTATCACTTCAACGGGCTGCGGCCCATGGAGGATTTTCCTGTGGAGGGACCCGTCTTTGACGCGTGGGCCGAGTCCTACGCGAAATCCTCGCCCGACGGCGTTGGCCACGCCCGGGCAATCGTGGAAAAGACGAACACACTGATCAAGACGGAGCCGACCTTAACGCCGAGCGACCTCGCGCGCGTCGACGTACCGGTGCTGGTGCTGGCGAGCGACGATGAGCCCATTGAACTGACCCACACCTGCTCGCTCTACGAGTCGATCCCCGGCGCTGAGCTGGCCATCGTGCCGGGGACCTCGCACTCGATGTTCAAGGAGCGCACGAAGACGAGCGTGGGCATCATCCATCGCTTTTTCCAGTCGACGTGGCCGCCAGTGACCGAGTCACCCAGCCGTCGCACACCCCTAGAAGGGTAAGGGTAACTCAGGGTTAACCCTCGGCAAGTTCTGATTTTTCATTGGCTCATTTAACTACACTGAGACCAATGTTGGCGCGGCTCACAATCGTGCGTACTTCCCTCGTGAACCGGTGGACGGCGCTAAGTGGCTTGCATAGTGACGCCCTGCTCTACGCGCTCTCCGGGACGTTTGCCCTGTTGCTGGGCGCGAGGTCCGACCAGGCGGCCCAGTGGCAGTGGGGCTACCTCGCCTTCGCGCCGTACTTCGCGGCGGCCCTCGCGGCGTGGCTCCTGCGCGGTCGTGTCGTGCGTCGCGTCATCATCGCGCGTCTGATGTTGCTCGCCCTGGTCGTTCTGGGTACGGTAGTGATCCCGCTCGGCCTCGAGGCCCACTGGCGTCACGCGCAACCCGAAGTGGGCGTCATCGCCCGTTCGGCGACGGCGGTGAGCAAGGGCAAGGACCCCTATCACACCTACATGCACGACGGGCATCTGATTGGTGTCACCCCCGGCCGACCGACCTACGAGTCCTTCTTTCCGTACCTGCCGTTGATGAGCGTCTTTGGGATGCCCTCGGCGCTCACGCACAAGAGCAAGGGGCTCACCGATCCCCGCATCGTTATGTCGCTCATGACGTTGCTGGCGAGCGCGTTGGCGCTCGGACTATTGCGGGCCACGAAGGAAAAAAAGATACGTATCGCCCAGGTGCTGATGGCGCTACCGACCGGGGCGCTCTTTCTCTCTACGGGCGGTGACGACATGCCCATCCTCGCGTTGCTGCTGCTGGGTGTCGTTGCGTTGCAACGGCGGTCTAACTACCTGGCGGGCGTTAGCTTTGGACTGGCCGCCGCAATGAAGTTAACGGCCTGGCCCATGGCCGCTGGTGCGTTACTGGTGGCGCGCGAACGCGACGGTCGTCCCGCGTGGCGAAAGGTTGGTTTCATGATCGTGACCATCGTCGCCGTGACCATCACGCCCTTCGTGCTGCACGCGCCAGGTGCCTTCGTATCGAACGTCTTCGCTTTCCCACTGGGTCTGGCCGGTGTCGCCTCACCGGCGGCGAGCGCACTGCCGGGCCACATCCTTGCCACGTGGTGGCCACCCTTCAAGCACATCCTCGCGCCGGTCACCTTCGCGCTGGGCGGTTACTTCGTCGCCGGGTACTTTAAGCGTCACTGGCCGTTGAGCCTGTCGCAACTACTGGGCATTTTGAGCATCGTCATGCTGGCCCTGATGTGCGTGGCCTCGGCGACGCGCGTGGGCTACGTCATCTACCCGCTCAACTTCGCCCTGTGGTCGTGGGTCTGTGTGGAAAAGCCCGCCATCACGCCCGAACTGGTTCACACCGCACCGGAATTCTGATAGATCCTGAAGGTCCAATGGCACGAGGACTTCGTCGAGGAGTTCACGGTGATGCCGACCACCCAATAGAAACTGTCCGAGCCGGCCTTCTGGAAGAGTGACTGGGGCGAACCGTTTGCGGCGCCCCTGGAGAAGAGATTCCAGCCGCGCGCTTCGAGTTGGGTGGCGTAGTAGTTGAGCAACTGCGCCGCTCCGGCCCGGGTGAACAGCGGCCGCAGGCAATCGAAGTCCCCGGCCCCCTCGTTGGGCAACTGCGTGGGCCCGGTCGACTGGGTGGTGGTCGGCACTAAGAACGCGTCGGCAATGTTGGACGGTGGATTCTCCGGCTGCTGGCAATTCTGCAAGACACTGCTCGTCGCGTCGGTCGCCAATCCGCCCACGACATTGGGCACGGTGGTGGTGGTGGCCGGCACGCCCTGATCCGACATCACGTTGATGATCAGGAAACTGGCCAATATCACGACGGCGAGGATCACGACCGACGCGGCGGGCCAGATGCTCGTGGTGGTGGTGAGCGGCGGCTTGGGAGGGTCGCTCACGAGTTCCAGCCCAGGTGGTCGATGGGCCCGTGGCCCGAGCCCAAGTGCCAGGTTGCGGCGCCGTTAAGGGCCGCGAGCACGTACGACTTGGCGTCGCGCGTCGCGTCGGGCAGCGAACGTCCAAGTCCGAGACCCGCGCACAGGGCGGCCGATAACGAACAGCCGGTGCCGTGGTCGTTAAGGGTATCGACCCGCGCGGCGTCAAAGACCGTGATGTCACCGTTACCTACGAGGACGTCGGGGGCGCGTTCTTGGGTCACCGATGAGAGCGCGAAGTGTCCGCCCTTGATCAACACGTAGTCGGGTCCCAGGGCGAGCAGGGTGTGTGCGAGTTGCACCATGTCCTCGAGGCTGGTCACGTCGTTCACATCCACGCCGCACAGCACGGCGGCCTCTTGAAGGTTGGGGGTCACCACGTGGGCGAAGGGTAACAGGGCCTCGCGGTAGGCCTCGGCCCCGCCGTCCTGCATGAGGCGGTGCCCGCTCGATGAGACCAAGACCGGATCGACCACCAGGTGGGGGAGCAGACCCTCGCGGGCCATGTCGGCGACGCGCACCACCGTGCTCGGTTGGGCGAGCATGCCGGTCTTGACCGCCGTCACATTGAAATCGCTCACCACCGCGTTGACCTGAGCGGCGACCAGGTCGGGCTCGAGCGCGAGCACGGCCGTCACGCTCAGGGTGTTCTGCGCGGTGATCGCGGTGATGGCACAGGTCCCGTGCACCTCGAAGGCGCTGAAGGTGCGCAGGTCCGCCTGGATACCGGCCCCGCCGCCGGAGTCGGATCCGGCGATGGTGAGGGCGGTCAGGGGTTGCACTTAGTCAACCTTACAGATGAGGTTGGATTGGTTAGTACGCTTGTTTCGTGTCCGCAGACTTCAAAATCGGTTCGCTCTGTTCGCCGTCGCGCCTCGTCATGGGCACGGGTGGCTTTCGTTCGATGGACGTCTTGGAGGCCTCGTTGGTCGTGAGCGAGGCAACGATCGCCACCGTGGCGCTGCGCCGGGTGGACCCCAACGTCGAAGGTTCGATCTACGACCTGCTCGAACGTCTCACGTTCTCCCTGTTACCCAATACCGCGGGCTGTTACAGCGCGAGCGAGGCGGTCAAGGTGGCTGAACTGGCCCGCGAGGCATTCTCCACCAATTTGGTCAAGCTCGAGGTGATCGGCGACGACGTCACTCTGTTGCCCGACACCTCCGAGACGTTGGTTGCGGCCGAACAACTCGTTCGCAAGGGATTCGAAGTGTGGGCTTATACGTCCGACGACCTCATCGTCGCCCAGCGGCTCGAGCAAGTGGGCTGCGTTGCCGTGATGCCCCTCGGATCGCCCATTGGCTCCGGTCTGGGAATTCGTAATCCGCACGCCATTTCGCTCATCGCCGAGCGAATCAGCGTGCCGGTCCTGCTCGACGCGGGCGTGGGTACGGCCAGTGACGCGGCCCTGGCGATGGAGTTGGGCTGTGACGGGGTCCTGGCGGCGTCGGCCATAAATCGGGCGCTTGACCCGGTCATGATGGCCGAAGCCATCCGCGACGGCGTACGGGCCGGCTTCCTGGCCCAGCGCGCGGGCCGTATTCCGCCCCGACTTCACGCCGAAGCGTCCTCTTCGGCGCTCGGTCGGCCAGATTTATTCGTCGAGTAGGCCAAAGCGAAACTACACTCGTGTAGTACATCGCGGTACGGTGTTCATGCCTTGGTCGGGAGGGGCGTCGAATGAAGGATTCTATGGCAACGGGATTTAGCGGTCCGACGGTATGTCGCCTCACCGGCGTGACCTACCGTCAGTTGGACTACTGGGCGCGCACCAATTTGGTGACGCCCTCGGTCACGCCCGCCAACGGCAGCGGTTCGAAGCGCGCCTACAGTTACGGCGACGTCCTTGAAGTAAAGGTCATCAAGTCCCTGCTCAACTCCGGTCTTTCGCTCGCGCGCACCCGCCAAGCAGTTGAGTGCCTGCGCAGCGCCCTCGGCGCCGATCTCGCCTCTTCCAGCCTCGTGATGAGCGACGCCGGTTCGGTACTCGCCAAGAGTGACGGCGACCTGGTGGACCTGCTTCGCGGTGGCCAGGGCGTCTTTAATATCGTTCCGCTGGCGGGCGTGGTCGCCGAACTTACGACCATGATTCGTCAATTCCAGATCGTGACGTCGGAGAAGGGGACTCGTACGGCGTGACCCATCAGGCCCCGAGCGAGGAGTCTCGCCGCCGACACCCCAGTCTCATGGTTTCCGAGAATGCGCAGTTTGCCCACCCCAGTGAACGGGTCTTCGCCAGCCTGTTGAGCCTCTACGGCCATGACTGGGTCTACGAGCCAATCGAGTTTCCGCTGGCTTGGGATTGTGATGGACATCCCACCCGCGGGTTTCGTCCAGACTTCTTCCTGCCCGAGCGCCATCTCTTCATCGAGATGACGGTGCTCGACCAGCGACTGGTGACCAAGAAGAATCAAAAGATTCGACAGTTCCGCGAGCTCTACCCCGAGGTGGAACTCATGGTTGTCTACCAGCGCGATTTCAACGCGCTGATCCGCCGCCACGGTCTTCACGTTGTCGCTCGGCCCGCCGCATAGAGTGAACGCATGAGTGATCGCCGCCCGTTTTTGTTCGACGCTCACGTCGAATTAGGGGCCAAGATCGTGCCGTTTGGCGGCTGGGAAATGCCCCTGGCGTACGCGACGGGCACCGTGGCCGAGCACCTGGCCTGTCGGCGCGACGCCGTGGTCTTTGACGTCAGCCACCTGGGCACCGTACGCTGCGACGGGCCAACCATGTTCGACGCGTTGCAATCAACCCTGACCAATGACCTCCACAAGATCGCCCCGGGCCGCGCGCAGTACACCCACTTGCTTAACGACGACGGTTTTGTGGTCGACGACATCATTGTCTGGTGGGTGAGCCCGAGTGAGTTCGACGTCATGCCCAATGCCTCGAACACCTCGGGCGTGACGTCAGCGTTGCCGGGCGAGGACGTGACCTCCCAGCGCTGCGTGTTGGCGGTGCAGGGTCCCAGGGCCCGGCAAAAAGCGGCCACCGTCGACGTCCGCTTCGGCGAGGTCGATCGCTTTCGGGTGACTCGCTTCGACTACCAGGGCGCTGAGGTGCGGGTGGCCGGCACCGGCTACACCGGCGAGGCCGGTCTCGAGATCGCGGCCCCCAACGACGTCGCGGAAGAGTTGCTGCGTGCCCTGGTAGCGGCCGACATCACGCCGGCCGGCCTGGGCGCGCGCGACACGCTGCGCCTCGAGGCGGCGTTGCCGCTCTACGGCCACGAGCTGAGCCTCTCGTCGACCACGTTGGAGGCACGCCTCGGCTGGGTGCTCGGCTGGGACAAGGAGACCTTTCGCGGTCGCGCCGAGGTGCTCAAGGAGCAGGAGCGCGGCCCGGGCCGCCAACTGGCGGGCGTGATTGCCAATGGCCGTCAGCCCTTGCGCGACGGCGGCGAGGTGTTGATCGACGGAGAATCCGTGGGCCCGCTCACGTCGGGAAATTTCTCACCGGTCCTGGAGCGCGGCATCGGCATGGGACTCTTGGCGCGCGAGTTTGAAGAAGGGTCGCCGGTTACGGTGGCGCTGCGCGGTCGTGAGGTCGCCGCGAGCATTGCGGCGCTGCCCTTCGTGCGAAAGGTGAAGTGACGTGGCTGATTATCTGCCCCACACGAGCGACGAGGTCGACGAGATGCTCGAATTTCTCGGCATGGATTCGCTCGAGCAACTCTTCGCCCATATTCCCTCGGCCATTCGGCTCGCCCAGGGTCTGGAACTGCCAGCCGGCGTGAGCGAGCCCGACGTCGCGGCCAATTTCGTCCATTTCACGGACGCCAATCGGGCCCAGGCGAGCCGGATGCTCTGCTTCGCCGGCGCTGGTGCCTACGACCACGAGGTGCCGGCCGTCGTCACGATGCTGAGCAGTCGCAGCGAATTTGTCACGGCCTACACGCCCTACCAGCCCGAGGTGGCCCAGGGTGTGCTGCAGGCCATCTTCGAATACCAGACGCTGGTGTCGCGTCTCAGCGGGCTGCCCGTCGCCAACGCGTCACTCTACGACGCGGCGACGTCGATGGTCGAGGCGCTCAACATGGCGTCGGCGGCCACCGGTCGCCAAAAGATGGTGATCTCGGCGGGCGTGCATCCGCACTGGCGCGGTGTCGTGCGCACCTTCGCTCGCGGTACCGGTCACGAAATCGTCGAAGTGCCATTGAAAGATGGTCTCACCGACTGGGCCAGCGTCGACTGCGCCGGCGCGGCGGCCATCGTCGCGTCCTACCCGAATTACTTGGGTGTCATGGAGGACATGAGCGAGGCAAAGAAGTTGGCCCAGGCGAATGACGCGCTGATGGTGCTCGGCGCCGATCCGGTGGCGGCCGGGGTACTAAAAACGGCCGGGCAGTGGGGCGCCGACGTCTTCGTCGGTGAGGGTCAGGCCTTCGGCACGCCCTTGGCCTACGGCGGTCCCTACCTCGGGCTTTTCGCCTGCACGAGCGAACTGATTCGACGCTTGCCGGGGCGAATTGTTGGTCAGACCGTGGACTCCAACGATCGCCGCGCCTTCGTCACTACGCTGCGCGCGCGAGAGCAGGACATCCGTCGTGAAAAGGCCACGTCCAACGTATGCACCAATCAGACTCTGATGGCCGTGACCGCCGCCATTCAGCTCGGTTGGCTCGGCACGTTCGGACTGCGCGAGGTGGCGACGCGTTGCGCGCAGGGAGCACACTTCCTGTTCGACGAAGTGACCAAGATCAAGGGCGTGGAGCCGGTCTCGACCCAACCCTTCTTTCGTGAGTTCGCCTACCGGGTGCCCAAGAAAGCGTCCAAGGTGCTCTCGCGCATGGCCGATAACGGCATTCTCGGCGGCCTCTCGATCGCGGCGCTCAACGCCGATGGACACGCTAGCGCGATGGACGAGAACGACCACGTGATCCTGGTCACTGCTACCGAGCGGCGCACCACGTCCGAGATCGAGCTGTACGTCGAGACGCTGGCCAAGGCGGTCAACTGATGTCGCACCGGGCCCACCCCGGGGGTCGTGCCGCCTCGGCGCCGCTGCTCGGTCACGAGGTGGAGCCGACGATTTTTGAGATGTCGGTGCCGGGCCGTTCGGCCTACCAGTTGCGCACCACGGGCATTGCCGAGACACCGCTCAGTGAACTTTTCGATGCGCAACACCTCAACCCCGACGTCGTGGCGCTGGCCGAAGTCTCCGAGCGCGACCTCGTCGCCCACTTCACGCGCCTGTCGCATCGCCAGTTCTCGGTCGACCTCGGCGCCTATCCTCTGGGTTCGTGCACGATGAAGTACAACCCCAAATTCTGTGACGCGGTGGCCGCGGACCCCGGACTCAATTCGGTGCACCCCGGCGCCCCGGCCGAATTGACGCAGGGCTGGCTGGAACTGTTGGTCACGCTGGAGGAACGTCTCTGCGCCATCACCGGCATGAGCGCGGCGACGTTGCAGCCCGCCGCCGGCGCAGCCGGGGAGTTGACCGGTCTGTTGTTGATGCGCGCCTATCACGGCGCCAACGGCGACGCGCGCAAGCGGATCCTCATTCCCGATTCGGCCCACGGCACCAACCCGGCCTCGGTGACGTTGGGGGGTTACGAGGTCACGACCATTGCCTCCAATGATCGCGGACTGGTCGACCTGGTGGCGCTCAAGGCGGCGTTGGGACCCGACGTGGCGGGCATCATGCTGACCAATCCCAACACCGTTGGCCTCTTCGAAGAAGAGATCACCGAGATTGCCTCGGCCGTGCACGACGTCGGCGGTCTGCTCTACTACGACGGCGCCAACCTCAACGCGATCCTGGGCGTTGTGCGACCGGGCGACATGGGTTTCGACATTGTCCACATGAACCTGCACAAGACGTTCGCCACGCCCCACGGTGGGGGAGGCCCCGGCGCGGGTCCGGTCGCGGTGTCGCAGCGTCTGGCGCCGTTCTTGCCCGGACCCAAGGCATCGCGCACGGCCACGGGCACGTACGAATGGGTGCGACCGGAACAGTCAATCGGTCGGGTGCACGGCTGGCACGGCAATTCCATGGTCCTGGCGCGCGCGCTGGCTTACATCGACGTCCACGGCGGTGACGGCCTGACCCGGGTGGCCCAACACGCAGTCCTCAATGCCAACTGGTTGCGACAACGACTACGCGACACGTTGCCCGCCGCGTACGACCGGGTGTGCATGCACGAATGCGTGCTGACCGCGGTGCCGCTCAAAGCGAAGTACGGTGTGCGCGGGCTGGACGTCGCCAAGGCCCTGCTCGAAGAGGGCTTCCACTCACCCACTGTGTACTTCCCATTGATTGTCGAAGAGGCGTTGATGTTCGAGCCAACCGAAACCGAAAGTCTCCAGACCCTGGAGTCGCTGGCCGAGGCGATTGAGCGCATTGCCCAGCGCGCCGTCGACGATCCCGAGTCACTGCACCGCGCCCCCCAGACTACGCCGGTGTCGCGGGTCGATGAGGCTCGCGCGGCTCGGCATTTAATTGCGACCGAAGACGCGGCCATGCGCGGCGACCCCCAAGAGGTTTCCAGGTCCGCGTAGTTCTCGCCGCGCAATAAGTCACTCCAGCGGACGGAGTGGTCCGAGGGTGCTTCGGGCGTGATGTAACCGGGCAGGTCTATCGTAGTTGGTCGTAGGCCACATGCGTAAGGAGAGACCATGACCACACTTGAGAACCGGCCGAACACCGCGCTCCTCGTCGTCGACGTCCAAGAGGGCGTCGTCGAGGGAGCTCACGAGCGCAACACCATCGTCGCCAACGTCGCCAGCCTGGTGGAGAAGGCTCGGCAGGAAAACGTCCCCGTTGTGTGGGTCCAACACTCCGGCGAGGGATTGACGCAGGGGAGTGATGCCTGGCGCATCGTACCCGAGCTTTCTCCAAACGACACCGAGCCGCTCATCGCGAAAAACTACGGTGACTCCTTTGAGGACACCCGCCTCGAGTCCGTGCTGTCGGACCTCGGGGTAGGCAGACTCGTTGTCGTCGGCGCCCAAACCGATGCGTGCATCCGTTCAACACTGCACGGTGCCTTCGCGCGGGGCTACGACGCGACGCTTGTCAGCGACGCGCACACGACGGAGGATCAGTCCGAATGGGGGGCACCGCCTCCGGACTTGGTAATCGCGCACACGAACCTGTACTGGACTTATCAGACCGCGCCAGGACGGACCGCCGGGACGGTCGAGACCAAGGACGTCAACTTCGCAGGCACGCCCTGAGCGTCGTGCTTGCGATTCACGGCAACACCACCAAGCCCGGCCCCTTTCATCCACTCAATTAGAAATCATGGAGTGCGAACGGGCCTCCAAGAAAGCTCAGCGGGGAGCTTTCCACCATTCAAGGCGATGGTTCGACTTCCAAATCTTCAGAATGAATTGCTAAGGCGTTCTCTCGAGATTCCATTAGTTCGTCGCGTTGCGAAAACCAACTTTTGCCGGGCCAAGCTGAGACTAGAACAAAGATCAGAAGGCCGATGACTACTAGGTAATAATGCCAGGGGCTCATGCGGCGGTAGCTCAAGTAGTTGCAGGCGCCCGCAGCCAGCACGATGACGATCAGTCGAAAAGAGCTCAACATTGACGCGACAACGAGGACAATCGCAAGGCCTGGCATCAAGTAATAGGGGTTCATAACGCTCTCGAAAACGCAGCGAAGTGAGAGAGCCAGGGCCACCCACCATACGACGCGCTGAAGCGGCGGTTTCTTCTTGGCCACCCAAACACCAATGCCGCAGGCCAGCACAATGGCTATTAGTCGTCCAGGACCAGCCGACACAATGGCACTGTGTCGAACAAACACCAAAACCTCCTCAAGTTTCTGCTTCCCGTCAGGCTGGGTCACGATCTTCGCGATACGCGCAGCTCCGAAGTAACTGCGTCGCAGCACTGGCGCCAGGGAGAGCCACGGCGTTGCATGATCCCCGATTGGATAGTTCGGTTGGCGTAGGAGGGTGTAGGTCGTTGCGCTCCACTCTTTGACCAACGGAGGAATCAGGAGCAACGCTGAAGGCAACGCAGTAATCGAGGCGACCCGAATCCATCGGCGAGCGGGGATATAAGAGATCGCGACAGGAAGCATCAAGAGTGTCAGTGGCTGGAATAGGAGGGCGAGGCCAAAGAAAACACCAACTCGAACCCACGATTTGTCAAAAGCAGCGAGCAGACCGTAAACGCCAAAGGCGAGCGCCAATGTGTATTCGGGATGGCCCCAGAGGACGACGACGGGCCACACCAGGGCCGCCTCTAGCCACACGAGCAGTACTCGGCGTTTCGCCGGAACCGAGAGACGCCGTGCCAGCGAGTCGAGAGGGAAGAGAAGTACTCCCCCGCAGATCAGATTTGCGGGTCCGAGAATGAACCACGCCGTTGGCATGTTGAGAGGAATTGGAAATCCCACGGACAGATGCAAGAGGCCCGAGAGCTTCGCAATGGGGGAGAGAAGCACCGCTATCCCTGGGAACGTGTCGAATAATGTCTGAGATTTGTAGATTTCTCCTTCAAATCCCCAGCCAACGTATTGAGATGCTCGGAACGTACTCCAAAGATCCGTTGGCGTATACCAAGCCGATCCGTGATGCGTGAGTGGGTACCACAAAAAAGAGAACGCCATACCAGTAATTAATATTGCCAACGCTCCAGCAAGAGTCCAGGTGTGTCGGCGCCACCATCGTGGACTATCGACCAGGTCGGAAGGCTGCACGTCGGACTCTTCGTGGCGAGATTTCAAAAGGTGCCTGTGAACTTGCTGTTTTGATGTTCGTTCATGCGAAGCAGGCCGACCCTCCGTGACGCTGTTTTGACTCTACACTTCCCGTGTTAGCTCAGATGGTATGGGAAAAGATTGCGCGCCCATGATTCCATCAATTCCAACTTTGAATCCGCCAATCGAAGATTGTGAGCGTCGGTCTGGCGACACGAACCCGCGCGCTGTAAATTCAGCACCTCACACATTTTCGCACGTCATCGTAAGTTTGAAACTGGTTCGCGTCTTCAATTGAGCGTTGGATCCAAATATTCTTTCTTCCGGCATTCAACTGGGTCAATTTGAGTCTTCGCACGTTGGCGTTTCTCAATTGTCAGCAGCGTCGACGGTTCCGATGCCGCCAAGAACGAGACGCAAAAGACGGGCCAGTTCCAGTTGCTCGCTGCGCGATAGGGCGCTGACGGCCAATGTTTCGTGCTGATTGAATTGAGGGAAGACTTCTTCAATGAGTTGAACACCGGACTTGGTCAAACCTATTGACACGCGGCGCCGATCGTCCAGATGGGGTGTGCGCCGTAACAGTTTTCGTCCAAGGAGAGTCTTGATTACTCCGGTGAGGGTGCCCTTAGTGACGCCCGTTTCGGCGGCCACGTGACCCGTCTCTTGGTCACCCCATATCCATAGGACCCATAACACGGTGAAGGCGACCCAGCTGAGGTCGTAGTCGCTGAGGACCGCCCGTTCCATGTGGTTACGTACCGCCGATCCCGATCGGTAGATGTTCGAGACGGCGCTCATGGCGGTGAAGTCGAGTTCGTTTCCACGAAGGCGACTACGAATGTCACGCTCCGCGTCCGACACGATGGAGGCCCGCGAGCTGGCGATTCGCTTGGACATTCCTACGCCTCGAGCGTCCTGCCACCGGCAAATGTGGTGCCGACGCTGCGAAAATAGCCGCCGATGATCTCTCGCGGGGCGAGCGCGAGCAGTTCCTCCGTCGGCGAGTCAAAGAGTTCCAGAGTGGCGTCCCCGGCGTACGCCGGACCCAGGTCGACGTTCACGCCGGACATGGTCACGACTTCGGCCAGGCTGTCGCGACCGTCCAGTTCGATACCGGGAAACCAGCGATGGTGAAGCATGGCGTGGCCGTTCACGAATCCGCCGGTCGCTGACTCTCCTGCGAGTGTCACCGTTGCCTGGGCCAATCTCCGGTCATTGGCCGCCAAGGTCATGCCGAAGGTGGCACCGGTCTGCAGACGGGGGCCGGCCTGACCGCGGGTGACCGGACGGGTCTGGTGGATGGAACCGAACTTCTTGGGATAGCCCTGCAGGTAACCGCGCACCAGGGCAAAGTCCTTGTCGACCCATATGAAGAGGCATCGGCTGTAGAGCTGATCTGCGTACCGGCAGCGCACGACCACGAAGGCCTCGCGATATTGGGACCTGATCGGATCAAGTAGTTCCGCGCCGTCAGCGCCGCAACTCTGCCAGTCGGCCCAGATGAAGGCGACCGCGCCGGGATCCTCGTCGTCGTGGGCGAGGGTCACGCCCGGTGGTAACAACGCAGCGATGGCCGAAGGGTCGGTGCGGTACTCCACCGTCAGGAGGTCACCGGAGTAGTGCCAGGGCGTTGGCGGCAGCAACGAGGCCCGGCCGCTCGGAGTGCGAGGGTACGGCAGTCCCGTAAAACTCATTCGTGCTCCCTTGTCCACCCGCCGACTGGTTGGTCAAACCATACGTGGATTTGCCCGGTGCCGATGGCATTCTCGTACTTGGAGAACAGCCGTCCTTTGGCCACACAATCTTTGCCGCCGATAGCGGCCACCATAAGTTGGTAGTGACCGAAATGGGCCTCGGGCCTCACCAAAAAAAACGAATCGAATTGATCGATAACGGCCGCGTGGTCGCCACGTTGCCAGGCCTCGATGACGCCATGATCAGCATCTCGGGCCCGCTGAGAAAAGATGTGCTCTTCGCCGGCCGCCTCGTGATCACGCAAATTGCGCAGAGAGTGAAAGGTGTGGCTGAGGGCACCCGAGGCGATGAGCACCACTCGTAGGTCACTCTCAGCGATCGCTTGAGCGATTACGCGGCCCACTGTTTCGAAGTCGGCCGCCTCGGCGGTCTGACAGACGCTCACCGAAATCCACGCCTCGACGCCTTGCAAGAAGGGCATGAAGTTGGTGGTCGCGTAGGTGATGGGCAAGTGCTCGTTGTCAATCGGGGTGACCCAACAGTTGGGCGTTTCGTCCGCGATGCGACCGACCAGCTTGGCGAACTCGGGGTTGCCGACGATGTCGTAGGGCACGCTGGACATGCCCCGTGGGAGCTCGTCGGACGTGAAGAGACCCTTGCGCCGATCGTGTGAAGTGATAACGAACTCGACTGTCGTGAACCAATGACTGTCAAAGACAATGACCAGATCGGGCCTCAGTGCATCGAGTACTTCACGCTTCAAATCGTGCAATCCGGAGTGCAGCGTGCTCTCGCGTCCGTCATTGAGCGCCAGACGCTCCTTGTCGGGCATCACGATGGTGGGAACATGTGCGAGCACGGCGGCGCCAACTATCTCACCCATGAGTGGTGTCCTCTTTCACTTGGTAGGTCTTGACGTCACTGTAGAAATCGAGGGCGTAGTCGCCGCCCTCGCGCCCGATGCCACTGATACCGGTGCCCCCAAAGGGCGCGGTCAGGTCACGGACCAAGAAGCAGTTGACCCAGATGGTGCCGGCCCGCACGCCGTCGGCGAAGCGGTCGGCCCTGGCCTGGTCGCTGGTAAAGACCATGGCCGAGAGGCCGTAGGCGGTGGAGTTGGCAAGTGCGACCGCTTCATCCTCGGTCTCGAAGGTCTGGAGCGTCAACACCGGACCAAAAACTTCGTGCTGGACAATCTCCGAATCATTGGACTGGGGTTCGATCAACGTGGGCTCGAACCAGAGGCCGTCGTCCTTGAGGCGGTGCCCGCCAAAGACCAGGGTGTCACCGTGGGTCTTGGAGCGATCGACGAAGCCCTGCACGCGGGCCAGATGCTCGGGATGAATGAGTGGCGATACCGTGGTGGCCGGATCACGACTGTCGCCGAGCACGTGGCGATTGGTGGCCGCGCAGAAGCGCTCGAGAAACGCGTCGCGGCAACTGGACTCCACCAACAGTCGAGTGCCGGCGAGGCATACCTGTCCCGCGTCGTCGTACATCAAGGCGGCCTTCTGCGCGGCCAGATCCAGATCGGCGTCGGCGAACACGACGAAAGGGCCCTTGCCCCCCAATTCGGCGGTGAAAGGAACCAGGTTCTTGGCTGCGGCGACGCCGATCAATCGACCGGTCTCCGGCGAGCCGGTAAAGGAGATTCGACGAACGCGAGGGTCGCTGACCAACGCGGCGCCGACCTCTTCGCCGAGACCCTGGACCATGTTGAAGACGCCCGGGGGAAATTCCGCCTCATCGACCAGGTCCATCAGGAGTGAACAACTGAGGGGCGACCACTCGGCTGGCTTTAAGACAACGGTATTGCCGGCGGCGAGGGCCGGCGCGCACTTCCACGTCGACAGCATGAAGGGAGCGTTCCACGGCGTGATGACGACGGTCGCACCAGCCGGCATGCGCAGCACAGTGTTGTGGGTGCCGTTGGAGTCCCAGCGGCGGGGTTGGTAGTTGACAGCCAAGTCGGCGTAGGCGCGGAAGTTTCTCGCGCCGCGACCAATGACCCGCAAGCGCAGGCTCTCGAGCAGCATCGCCATGTCGAGACTTTCCACCGTGGCGATTTGTTCAATGTGCTGATCGATCAGATCGGCCAGGCGGTGAAGGTAACTCTGGCGTTCCGTGGTCGCCAGGGCGGCCCAACCGGCGAAGGCGTCGACGGCGGCGGTAATGGCGCCCCGCGCTTCGAGCAGTCCTCCGCGAGCCACGTCGGCCAATTTTGTGGACCAGTCGAGCGGGGAGCGGTCCTCAAACGTCCTCGCCGACGCCACGCGCTCACCGTTGATGTAGTGCTCGGGCGACACCTCAATACCGCCCACCAGCACGCGATCACTGCTCATGATTGGTACCGCGGGTGTACGAGCGGGAACGGGAGCGCGGAACGCTCAGTTGGGTTCGGACGGCGCTGGCCGCGAAACTCCCAGTCGCCACCTAGCGCGGTGGAGAGTACCTCTTCGGTGGCCGTCGGTTGGGCACCGACTTCGTTGCTCACCGGCTCGCTCGAGCCAACGATGTGATTGGTGAGGGCGCCGAGTCCCTCCACCTCGACCGTCACGACATCGCCTGGTTCGACGGGGCGCGAGTAGGCCGGTGTACCCGACAGGATGACGTCGCCCGGAACCAGGGTGATCAGGCGCGCGATGTCGGTGACCAAGTAGTGCATGTCCCAGGCCATCTCGTCGGTGGAACCATCCTGGCGCACCTCGTCGTTGACCAAGGTGCGCATGGCCTTGTGGTGAAAGTCCCAGCCGGTGGTTACGCCCGGGCCAATGGGGCACAGGGTGTCGGCGCCCTTCACGCGCAACATCGAGCCGGCGTCGGTGTCGCGAAAGTCGTGCAGCCCGAAGTCGTTGGCGATGGTGTAGCCCGCGATGTAGTTGGGCGCGTCGGCCAGCGCGATGTTGCGTGCACTGCGACTGATTACGATGGCGATCTCGCCCTCGAAGTTGAGGTAGTGACAGTTGGCCGGGCGCACGACGTCGCCGCCGTGGGCGTTGAGCGCCGAGACCGGCTTTTGAAACCAGGTCGGGGCCGGGGGAAGTTCGATGCCGAACTCGCGCACCCGCGAGACGTGGTTGAGGTGACAGCACAGGATCTTGGAGGGCAACACGGGCGGTAGGTGGACCGCAGTGGCGGCCTCGACGCGTCGGCCGTCGCTCGAGACGAGCGAGTCGCCCTCGACCGTGACGTCAACGGTCTGGTTATCGAGAAGAATGCGGCGATACTCCACGGCCCTCCAAAAGTCGTTTGTATTCAAATGATTGTTCTACCTTACAAACTGGTATCTATTATGCGTGCTATTTTGCGCGCAGGTCACCGTGGAGGCAATTATGAGCGAATCATTCGACCGGGTACGGGTCTTGTGGCCCGACCACTTGGGCTTAGCGCGCGGCAAGTACGTGCCGGCCAGCCTGGCCGACAAGGGCACCCACCATTGCACCGGCACGTGGTCCCTGGGCTACGACCGAAGCATGACGCCCGGCACGGTCGGTAGTTTCTGGGATGAGGGACTGCCGGACTTCGACGCCACCTACGACATAGCCGATCTTCGTCCCAGTTGGGAGCCCGGCACCCGGGTCGTGGTCGCCAATGTCGAACGTCACGGCGAGCCCTTTTCGGTCTCGCCACGGACGGCGCTCGCCAAGGCAGTCTCGGACTGGCGCGCACTGGGCTACGAACCCTACGTCGGTCTGGAATTCGAGGCCTACATCTTTGCCCCCGACGGCCAGGGCGGCTGGAAACCTTTGGAGACGCCCGGCGCGTACGTCTACGGCACCGGACCGAGCGTCGACCCGCTCGGTCTACTTGACGCCATTTGGGCGGCCTGCGCGCAGTCGGAAATTCCCTTGGAGTCAGTCAACTCCGAGTTCGATTCGCCCCAGTTCGAGTTCACCCTGCGCTACTGCGACGCGATGCGAGCGGCCGACGAAGGATTCCTCTTCAAAGTCCTGGCCCGAGAGGTGGCCCACCGCTTCGGACTGCTGCTCAGCTTCATGGGCAAACCCATGACTGACCGCGGCGGCTCCGGTCTGCACTTCAATTTCTCCTTCCGCAACGAGGACGACGAGAACGTCATCAATGACGTCGACGCGAAGGACGGCCTCTCCGAATTGGCCAAGCATTCGATCGGCGGCCTGCTCGCGCACCATCAGTCGTTGGCGGGACTATGTGCCCCCACGGTTAACGCGTACAAGCGCCTGCGTCCGGCATCGCTGTCGGGTTACTGGGCCAACTGGGGCTATGACCACCGCGGGGCCACGATCAGAGTGCCTAACGAACGCGGAGCGCCCGCCCGCCTGGAACACCGCCTGAGCGACGGCGCAGCGGTAGTTCACACTGCGATGGCCGCCGTGTTGCAGGCGGCTCTCTTAGGGGTCAACGCCAAGACCGATCCCGGCCCGGCGGAGGGCGGCAACGGGCTCGACACCATCGACGCCACGATTGGCGTTCCACACTCACTGGCCGACGCCCTCGACGCCCTGGAAGCCGATCACGATCTCGTGGCGGCGGTGGGCAGCGACCTGGTCGCCCAGCACCTCGCGGTCAAGCGAGCCGAGTGGGAGCGCTACCTGAGCGCGACCACCGACTGGGAGCTACGCGAGTACTTGCCCTTCCTTTAAATCCACGTCACACGAATAGGCAACTGCTTCATGCCACCGATGAAATTTGAACGCAGCCGTTCTGGCGTGCCGGCCAGTTCAACCTTTTCCCAGCGCTTGACGATCTCTTCGAAGACCACGCGCATCTCGAGTCGGGCTAGGTGCGCGCCGAGACAGAGGTGCGGACTGCGTAGTCCGAAAGCCACGTGGTCATTGGGCGAGCGGTCCTCGCGGAACTCGTAAGGGCTCTCGAAGTGCTCCTCGTCGAAGTTGGCGGAGGAAAACCAGAGCACCACCTTGTCGCCGGCCTTGAGAACCTTGCCGCGCAGATCGGTGTCCTGGGTGAGGGTCCGGCGAAAGTGCATCGTCACGGTCGACCAACGCAGCATCTCTTCGACCAGCGCCTTTCGCTCCTCCATCGTCATCGTGGGAATTCGCTTATAGAGTTCGGGCCGCTCGATCAGCACTCGCAGTCCGTTGGTCAACGAATAGCGGGTCGTGTCATTGCCGGCCGCGACCATGAGGGTGAAGAAGTTCTGGAGCGCGAGTTCGTCGAGCGTGTCGCCGTCGATCGTGGTTTCCAGCAATGCTGACAGCACGTCGTGGGTTGGTTCGATGCGCCGCTGGTTCAGCGCCTGGCTCGCGTATTCGAAGAGTTCGAGGGCCACCGGACTGCGAAAGGGCAGCAGTCGGTAGTCCGAGGTGTCGACCTGGTCCACCACGTAGTCAGTGAAATCCGGGTCGGTATTGCCAATGAGGGCGTCGCCGCGCTGAACGAGCCATTCGAGGTCGTCGTCGGGTAGGCCCAAGAGGCGACCCAGCATCCGCATGGGTAGTTCGCGCGCCACCGTGGCGACGAAGTCGAACTCCGTTTCGCCGCGCTGCTTGTCGAGCACCTGGGCCGCGAGGTCGCGCACCGCTTCTTCGTAGCCGTTGATCGACTTGGGCGCGAAGGGCCGGCTCACCAGGCGACGCAGACGCGTGTGCTCGGGCGAGTCCATCTCCATCATGGTGCGTCTCGCTTCGGTTTCTTCCGGGTCCATGTCCTCGAGGCGGATGCCGAGACGACTCGAGAAGATCTCGGCGTTGCTCGAGGCGAAGAGCACATCGTCGTACTTGGTAAGACTCCAGAAGCCGCGACCGCCATCGCTCTCCTCGGTCCAATGCACGGGGTCATTGGCGCGCAGGTACGCGAAGGTGTCGTGGGGGACACCTTCGACGTAGGTGTCGTGCGACGTGATATCGGCGAGCGGCGTGGCCATAGCTTCCCTTCCATTCCCATACTTGTTTGCAACCAAACGAATAAGCCAGTCCAGCACAACTGGAGTGTTGCCCGTAGTATTGCAGTGTGAGAAAGCCCCTGATTGGCGTGACTGGCCGGCGCTGGCCCGCGACGGCGCTGGGCACCAACGTGCCGCCCGCCATGAGCGGACTCCGCTTTGACCTTCATTTCTCGGACTACCCGAGGTCGATCGCCGCGGCCGGCGGGCTCCCAGTAGAGCTGACGCGCGACGCCGACGTCGAGGGCGTCATTGAACGACTCGACGGATTGGTGCTCAGCGGGGGAGCAGACCTCGATCCCGCGCTCTACGGTCAGGAGCCCGAGGAAAACCTTCAGGTGCCAGAAGTCGATCGCGACGAGTGGGAAATGGAACTCTTTCGCGCCGCGCGCAAGCGCGAGATGCCAATCCTGGCCATTTGTCGGGGGCTCCAATTGGTGAACGTGGCCTTCGGCGGCACGTTGGTCCAGCACGTGGAACTGGAAGATGGCTCCGGACACCCCCAGTGGAACGTCGACGGCCATACAGCCACCCATGAGGTACACGTCACGCCCGACACGATGGCCGCCACACTTCTGCCCTCGGTCTGGGCCGTCAATTCGCTGCATCACCAGACGGTCGAGACTGTCGGCGATGGTCTCACCGTGTCGGCGACCGCCCCCGATGGCGTCGTCGAAGCGCTCGAGACGCCGGACGGTGATCTGTTGGCGGTGCAGTGGCACCCAGAACTTTTGGCCGCTCCCGATCCGACGTTCGTCTGGCTGGTGCGCCAAGCCAGCGACAGATTCGTTTAGGCACTTGACAATTTTCGTTTGAACCCGTACGGTTTGCGCACGGCTGAATGGCGCCGGGTAGTGCCAACAACTTAACGGGGGGAAGCATGGCGAGCGACAAGACAACCAAGACGATGTTGGGCGGCAAGAGAAAACTGACCCTGATCGACACGATTGCCCAGTCGGTGGGACTCATGGGACCGGTCTTTTCAATCGCCTTCCTGGTGCCACTGCTGGTAGGTATCGGCTCCGCCTCAGGCAACGGCGCCGGTGGGGCAGCTCCCCTCGCCGTCGTGATCGCGGCCGTGGGCGTGATCGGCCTCGGCTGGATCGTGGCCGAGTACACGCGCAAGATCCAGGCCGCCGGATCACTCTACGACTACGTCACCGACGGACTGGGCAGCCGGATTGGCACCGCCGCGGGCTGGCTCTACTACACCGGGATTCTGGCGCTGGGCGCCGGCATATTGCCGATGATTGGCGGCACTATCCACGACACCCTGCTCGGCGAGTTCAACGTGCAGCCCTTTCCGTACTGGCTCTGGGACGTGCTCTTGTTCGCCTTAGTGGCGCTCATAATGTTCTTCGGCGTTGTGCTGTCAACTCGCATGCAATTGACCCTGGCCATGATCTCGGTCACCGTAGTGCTCATTTTTTCCATCTTCGTCATCATCAAGAGCGGTGGTGTGCACCACGTCGCCACCGGGTTCAATCCCCACAGTTCACCCACCAATTGGAAGGGCGTGCTGTTCGGCGTGCTCTATGGCGTGCTGCTCTTCACTGGCTTCGAGACGTCGGCCAATCTCGGTGAGGAGACCGAGAATCCCAAGCGCAACATTCCCCGGGCGGTTCTGATATCCGTCCTAGTCATCGCAGTGTTCTATGTGATCGGCACCTACGCGCAAGTGGCCGGTTACCACTTCAATATGAGCTTGCTGGGCAAAAACGCCGGCGCGCCGCTCTTTGGCCTGGCCGGCCCCACGTCGGCCGGCGGGTTCGCCTCGGTCTCAATTCGCCGCCTCGTCGAGCTGGTCGTCATCTTTGACATGATTGCCGTGTTGATCGGCTGTGCCGTGTCGGCGTCGCGGGGCATTTTCGCGTTGTCGCGCGACCGGCGCCTACCGTCGCCGCTGACCAAGATTTCGCGTCACGGTACGCCCATCGGCGCGAGCAACTTTGTGCTCGGGGTCTACGCGATCGTTATCATCCTGGTCATCAACACGTCAGTGTTCGTATTGCCCGGTGGCACGCCGGAGTACGTGTCGATGTTCAGTTGGATGTCGACCTTCGGTGGATTCGCGATTGCGGCGATCTACCTGCTGATCTCCGTGGGTGCGCTGCGCGGACTTCAGTCAGCGGACAAACGATGGGCGCTCTACGCCGCCTGCCTGGTCGGTGGACTGGTGACAGCTGGAGCAATCTTCGGCGCGGTATATAAGGCAACGTCGCCCACTAAATACGCACCGTACGCCGCGGTCGTGATCTTGATCGTCGGCTTGGTGCTGGCGGGCATGATGCCGACAGCGCCGAAGGGCACGGCTGACTTCTCCGGACTGTCCGAAGCCGATCAGGGTCCCATCAAGATCTAGTCAGTATGGCATTGATGCGAGACGCGCCGGGGGAGTAGTGAGTGACCTGCAGCCAATAGGCGGACTCTCTAGTGAGGATGCCGAGCAGCGCGCACAACGGTTCCCGATCGGCGCCACAGTTTCACTCGAAGATCTAGGCGCGAGCGATTGTGAAGTGTTGTTGGACCAGTTGCGCGACAACGAGCCGGTGTCGTGGTTGCCAGCCCTAGGCGGATGGCTGATCACTGAGCGAGAAACCGCGCGATCGCTCTTGCGCCCGCGCTCCGACGTCACGGTGCAGTCTCGTCAGAACATGGTCCGCGCATCGTTAGGTCGAATGATGCTGACGGTTGACACCGACGAACATGACCGCATGCGCAAGCCGCTGGAAGGACCCTTCCGACCCCGTGAGGTTGAGGAGCGATTCGCCTCGTACGTGCGAGACCTTGCGAACCAACTGATCGATACGTTCATTGTCGACGGAGAAGCCGATGTGGTCAGCGCCTTCGCGTCTCCTTACGCCGTGCAGACCGCCGGCAAGGTGATCGGACTCGAACTCGGCGACGTGGCGCAAATCAACGACTTCTACGCTGACTTCGCGGGAACGATGGAATACGCGGGTGATCCTGAGCCCCTGCGGCGCGCCGATCAGGCTCGGGCTCGCCTTGATGATCTTTTACGAGCGAGTTTGGCGTCGCCGACGAGCGCAGACTCGCTGGCGAAGGAGGTGCTTATCGATTCGTCGAACGATCTCAACGAAGAAGAGTTAATCGCCCAATTGCGGGTAATCATGTTCGGCGCCGTGGAGACCATTCAAGCTTCGATTACAAATACCTTGTTGTTGTTGCAGTTAAATCCCTCCGCCGAGAGAGAAATCTCGGCGGACCCGACGCTGCTCGCGAACGCCGTCGATGAATCGCTGCGGATGATTCCGCCGGTGGCTTTCATTGAACGCTGGTCGAAGGAACCGTTGGACCTCGGCGGAGTGGCGATCAGTACCCACGAGTTCATTGGAATCTCCGTTATCGCGGCGAACAGGGACCCCGGTACCTTCGAGCATCCCCACTCGTTCGACCTTCACCGATCCAATACGATCCGCGCCCTCTCCTTTTCATTTGGCGAGCATCACTGCTTGGGTTTTCATCTGGCCCGTCTGCAGACCACCGGTGCCCTGGAAGAGCTGCACCGACGACTCGGTGCGTTGACGTTGGTGGACCACCGCGCTCCCGAAGGTTTCGCCTTTCGCCGTCCGGCCTTGTTGCGTCTAAGTTGGGCGTCTCGCTAGCGACGGTCAACGTTGAAAGGCGAGTGGCCCCTTCTAGTATGAGCCCATGGATCTAGAACTGAACGACCGCGCCTTCTTGATTACGGGGGGCACCGACGGACTGGGGCTAGCCCTGGCCCAAAGATTGCTGGGCGAGGGAGCCCACGTGGCCGTCTGCGGCCGCGACGCGGATCGACTAAGTCAGGCGCAGTCCCTGTTGGGGGAGTCGGCGCTGTGCTTTAATGCCGACGTCACCCAGGCACCGCAGTTGGACAGTTTCATTGACGCCACCCTCACAAAATTTGGTCGTCTCGATGGAGCGGTGAACAATGCCGGACGCGCGTCGGGCACCGCGATAGCGAATTCCGCCGATAACGAGTGGCGCGAGGACCTCGAGCTGAAAGTCATCTCGGCACTTCACCTGTCGCGTTCGGTGTTACCGGCGCTCGAGATAACCCAAGGCGCCATCGTGAACGTGCTGGCCATTATGGCGAGAACGCCCCAGGCCAACTCCACGCCGACGACGGCCTCGCGCGCGGCCGGACTCGCGCTCACTAAGGCAATGGCCAACGAGGTGGGACCGCGCGGCGTACGGGTGAATGCAATATTGATCGGACTCATCGAGTCGGGCCAGTGGGTACGCCGAGCCCAGGACGCCAACCAGAGCCTCGAGGAGTTCTACGCCAATCTCGTGCAGGGATCACGCATTCCCTTGGGGCGGGTCGGCCGGGCGCAGGAGTTCGCGGACCTGGCGATGTTCCTGCTGTCGCCGCGCGCCAGCTACATCACCGGTGTGGGTGTGAGCATTGACGGCGGCTTGTCGCCCGTGATCTAAACAACAGCGACTTCCCCACCTAGGAAAACTAAATGGCTAGTCGCACCTTTGATACCATCTCGTTTGAGCGATGAGGCCCGCCCTTAAAAACGCTGCGTGAAATCAGCTAATGGCATCTACCAGCATAAATAGGCAGCTGGTAGGGCACGTTCCATACCCCTGCCGTGACATGAGGTAGTGATGAACGTGTATTACGTATTGGCCATTTGGATCGGCATGGCTCTGGTGGCGTCGTTCGTGAGCATTCGCATTGGCGTGTCCGTGGCGCTGGTTGAGATCATGGTGGGCGCCATCGTCGGCAACATCCCCGGCGTTAAGGAACACGTCCAACAAACGGACTACACGACGCTGCTGGCGGGCGTGGGCTCGATCCTGCTGACGTTCCTCGCCGGAGCAGAAATTGACCCGGTCTCACTGCGTCGACATTGGAAGGCGAGCCTGTCCATCGGAGTCGTCTCCTTTGTACTGCCCCTCGCCGGCGCCTTCTGCTTCGCCCGATACGGCTTTCACTGGAACCTTCACGCGTCGGAAATCGCGGGCATTGCCCTGAGCACCACGTCGGTGGCGGTGGTCTACGCGGTCATGGTGGAAACCGGACTCAATCGTCAAGACATCGGCAAGCTAATTCTGGCGGCCTGTTTCGTCACCGACCTGGGAACGGTCCTCGCGCTTGGCGGTCTCTTCGCGAACTACGGGTGGCTGTTGCTGGTGTTCATTGTGGTCACCGTGGCCGTCCTTTTTCTGCTGCCGCGAATCTTGCGCTGGACGATCGCGAACGTCGGTCACCGGGTCAGCGAACCGGAGGTCAAGGTGATTCTCGTGGTGCTTTTGGCCCTCGGTGGGTTGGCCACCGCCGCGGGCAGCGAAGCCGTGTTGCCGGCCTACGTCGCGGGATTGGTGGTGGCCGGAGTCTTCATGCACGACCGCGTGGTACTCGATCGCATACGTGCCATTGCCTTCGCGCTGCTCACCCCGTTCTTCTTCCTGCGCGCGGGCACGCTCATCTCCGGCTCGGCGTTGATCACCGGTGCGGGCGTCATCGCAACGCTGTTCTGCGTGAAGATGGTGACCAAGTTCCTCGGCGTGTGGCCGATGTCGACCGCGTTCCACCTGCCCAAGCGCGAGCGGATGTACACCACCTTGCTCATGGCCACCGGACTCACTTTCGGCTCGATAGCAGCCCTCTACGGCTTGACGAATCACCTCATCAATGAGGGCCAGTACACCGAGTTGGTGACCGTGGTCATACTCTCCGCCTTCATTCCCACTCTCATTGCCCAGCAATTCTTTCGCCCGGTCGTCGATATTGCGTCCGACGACCGCGAGGCCCTGGGTGAAGAGGACATCTCAATGCGTCACCGTCGCGGTCACGCGGAGGACGCTTCGAAGGAGCAATGATTTCGGGACGTGGCGGGCTCATCTTTCAGTTCGGGCGAGTCGTTCGAACGCGAGTGTCTTGTTGACGGACTCGAATTACACTCGGCCACAGACGTCCGAAGGGATTTATCACGACCATGGATCCATATAGCAACCTCCTGATTGAACGCGACGGCGACACCGTCACCATTTGGATGAACAAACCCGAACGACGCAACGTCTTGACGCCCGAGCACCTGGGTGAACTGATACGGGCTTTCAGTGAGGCCGGCGACAGCGACGCCACTGGCGTGATTCTGGCGGCCAAGGGTCCAACCTTTTGTGCGGGCCACGACTTCGCTGACCTCGCTGGTCAAGACCTCGCGAGCGCGCGACGTCTCTTCGAACTGTGCACGCGGATGATGGACACCATGCAGGCAATTCCCCAGCCGGTCGTTGCTCGGGTTCACGCGCTCGCTACCGGCGCGGGCTGCCAGATGGTGGCCACCGCCGATCTGGCGGTCGCCTCCGAGGCCGCGTCGTTTTGCACGCCGGGCGGCGGCGGAGGACTGTTCTGCACCACGCCATTGGTGGCCGTTGGCCGCGCCATCGGGCGCAAGCGAGCCCTCGAGATGGCCTTGAGTGGCGAAGCCATTGACGCTCGAAGGGCCGAATCGTGGGGGCTCATTAATTACGTGGTCCCCGACGACGAGCTCGAATCAGCCGCGGCAAAGTTGTTGCGGCGAGTGACGCGGGGGAGCGCCGAATCCAAGGGCATTGGCAAGCGGGCCTTTTACCAACAGATCGATCTCGGCCAGGGTGAGGCCTACGACTACGCCATTGAAGTGATGTCGAACGCGAGTCAAATTCCCGACGCCCAAGAGGGGTTCGCGGCCTTCCTCGAGAAACGGCCGCCCGAGTGGAAGAGCTCGAATCAAATAGCAACCTGATCGAAGATGAAACGGGTCGCTGCAATATTCACGAAATTGTAAAAATTTGATTAGTGGGCGAGTGACATGCCCAGCACGAAAAACGCACCGCAAAGCAGTGGGGTAGTGAGTACGAGGCTCAGCGAGAAACCCCAATGGTGCTGGCGCTGCAGGAGGGCCGGGATGGCCAGCGCGGACGAGAAGGTCGTCAATCCCCCGCAAAATCCGGTAATAATGACCGATCTCAGGTGAGCGTCGGTGGTGCCAATGAGTTGGTAGGCCACCCAACCGGCGATGCCACAGCCGACGGCGTTGGCGGCGACCGTTGCCCACGGTCTCAGGGTCGGATTGTGGCTTCGCACGAGGTATTCGGCGAGGAATCGCACGACACAACCAACCCCTCCCGCCAGAGCCACCAAAACGAGTGTCATCGAGCGTGCCTACGACCCAGACCGAGCCACGCCGCAAATACTCCACTCAGAAGTGCCGATGCGGCCACTAGAAGGCTGCCGGCAATAGAGAGGTGCCAGATAGTAGCCAAATCGACGAAAAGGCTCGAATAGGACGTGAAACCGCCAAAAAGCCCAGTAATAAGCAGAAGCCGCATCAGATCGTTGGGGTCACGGTGTCGGAGCAGGCCCCGGAGTAGCCGGGTGGCGATGAACACTCCCACGAGGTTGATGGTGAGCAGGACCCAAGGGATCCTCGAAGTCCAATCACTTCCGGTAGAGACCGGTTGCCACTTGAGAAGTAAGTCCCGACACACTGTTCCTACTGCACCGGCGCCCGCCACGATAAGAACCGCGACGGCTAGCTTTTTGTGACTCAGAGTTACGTGGGGGTGGGAGCGCATTACGGCAATGAAACTAGTTGAGCAGGAACGAGCCTCTGAACACTGGGGGAATGCTCAAGTTCGTGGAGCTCTATGACTGTATGTGCAACTTTACATAACGTACATTATCGGCGTTGTTCATTAAAATGGGTGATAACATCCCGCCATGCGTCGGTTGCTTTGGGTTGCTCTATTTTCCGCCGCCAGTATTGGGATTCTTGCGGTTCCTGCTGGGGCGGACATCGCCACGCTCAACAACCTCAATCCAATCGTCTTGTCCTACGACTACAGCAGCAATAATGAGTCTCCGGCGGTCAGCAACGGTCCGTTTAGCGTCATTGTGGACGTCCTTCCTGAGCATACCCAAGGCGTCATCAAAGTTACTGCCGTTGCCCCTGATGGCTCGGGCAGTGTGCCACTGGTGTGCGCCTACCAGCCGGTTCAGCAGAGCCGGGTCACTTGTTCATTCAATTTCACTTCGAATGGACTGTGGTCGATCCGCGCGGACTTCGCCCTGGACGCCAAATCGACAGTTGAGGTTTACGGCGTGACCGTTCTGCGGGTTGGCAGCTAGGTTGAGCCCTGCCGGGCCAGTTTTATTTCGTGTGCTCTGGGGTGACCCCTTCCGGGGTCTCACGCAGGAAATTGTCGAAGCCCACGACGTCAACGAGGCACTTGTACTCGCCCACGAACGGCGCCCCGAACTCGTTCAGCCCCGAACGGCCTACCTAGTTAAAACGCTCCCGACGTAGGCGCGGTCCTACAATCTGTGCCGTGAACTCTCTCTTCGATGTGTCGGGCAAAGTCGTACTGGTTACCGGTGGCAGTCGAGGCATCGGCGAAATGATTGCTCATGGCTTCGTTGAAGCGGGCGCGAAGGTCTACATCTCGTCGCGCAAGGCCGACGTGTGCGGCGCGTTGGCCGCGGAACTGTCAAAATCCGGGTCGTGCACTTCCCTACCGGCCGATCTCTCGAGCGAAGCGGAGTGTCGGCGCCTGGCGGACGAGATCACCCAGCGTGAACGTCGATTAGACGTGCTCGTCAACAACGCCGGCGCCACTTGGGGCGCGCCCATGGCCGACTACGACGACGCGGCCTTCGAACGCGTGCTCGCGTTGAACGTCAAGGCGATCTTTCATATGACCAAGTTCTTGCGCCCCCTGCTCGAGGCCGAGGGCACCGCCGAGAATCCGTCGCGAGTCATCAACATTGGTTCCATTGACGGTATCCACGTTCCGAGCATGGAGATCTACGCCTACTCGGCGTCTAAGGCCGCGGTGCACCAGTTGACGCGCCACCTGGCCAAGGCGTTGGCGCCCAACATCACCGTCAACGCGATTGCCCCCGGTCCCTTCGAGTCAAAGATGATGCACGCGACGCTCGAAGCGTTCGGTGACGAGATAGCTGCCGCCGCGCCGATGAAACGGATCGGTCGTCCCAACGACATGGCTGGCGCGGCGATTTTCCTCGCGTCTCCGGCGGCCAGTTACATCACGGGCGTCATTCTGCCCGTTGACGGAGGTATTGCGACCTTGGCCTAGCTCTTGGGCGTCGTGCCGAGGGTGACGCGCACCGTAAGGCGTTTCGTGCCGCGCACGATATTCAGGGTGACCGTGTCGCCCGGATGCAGGCCGGAGAGTATGCCGGTGATGTCTTGGGCACTCGTAATCGTCGTACCGTTCAGCCCCACGATGATGTCACCCTGCTTGAGCCCGGCGGTCGCGGCGCCGGTGCCAGCAATGACACTCATCACGACCGCTCCCGAGGAGATCTTGAAGCCGTACTGCTGTTGCAACGAAGGCGTCATTGACGTGATCTCCACCCCAATGAACGCTCCGTGATTGACCACGCTTTCGCCGGCCTTGAGTGACTTGAGCAGCGACTCAATGGTCGCAGCGGGAATGGCGAAGCCAATGTTCTGCGCGCTCGTGCCGTCATTGAGCGTCCCGGCCACCGCGGTGTTCATGCCAATGACATCGCCGTCGGAGTCGAGCAGCGGACCCCCGGAGTTGCCCGGGTTGATCGCCGCGTCGGTTTGAATCATGTTGTTCAATGTTTCGGTGGCGGATGTTGACGACGCCGTCACCGTGCGTCCGAGCGCGGACACGATGCCCGACGTGACAGTCGGGGTGCCCGCCGCGAGGCCCAGCGCGTTACCGATCGCCACGACGGCGTCGCCGGTCACGACCAGGTTGGAGTTGCCGAAGGTCATCGAAGGAAGGTTCTTGGCGTCGTTGATGCGAATGAGCGCCACGTCGTCAACCGGGTTGGTGCCGATCAGCGTGGCGGGCATGCTCTTGATCGAACCGGTGCGGGTCACGGTAATCGTGCCGCCGTCGCCGACGGCGGCTGCGATGACGTGGTTGTTGGTGACCACCAATCCGTTGGACGTGATGATCATGCCGGTGCCCTGATCTTCGGAGCTGTTGCCTTTGACGTCGATCGACACGATCATTGGTTCGACCTTCTTGACGATCGCCGGTATGGTCATGCCGTTGGGCAGGCGAGCGGCGCCGGGCGGGTTGGTAATGGCGTTGATAGTCACTCCCCCGGGCCCGCTCTTGGCTGGAGAGGCGTAGTGACCGGCGAGCCCGCCCACCAGCGCCGCGACGAGCAGCAGGGTGATGCGAACCGACCAGGGGGTGCGTGGCGTTCGCGCCTGCGACGACAACGGGGCGTCATCGACGATTGGTGCGTGTTCGTGGGTCGAAATCGGCGCGACCGGCGCGACGTCATCGTCGTGAGCTACGTGCGTGGGCTCTTGTTCTGGCGTGCCATTCACTACTTCATCGGGCGCCGTGTGCTCGAGCACGGGCGCAACGTACACGAGTGACGGTGCCTCTTCGACGTGCGCGCCGGGCGTCAGGTCGGGTGCGTCCGGTGGGATATCACTCACGCTCGCCATGCTAGGGGACCAACGTAAATTTGACTTAAAAGCCATGGAAATATTTGTGAGAGAGCAAGCGACTAGATTGGAGCCCTATGTCTCGGCGCATTGACATCGAAATAACCAGCCTCAATGGCGATGTCGCGACGTGGCGCGCGGCGGGTGCCAAACTGCCCAAGGGTGTGCTGAACGTCTCATTGGTTGACGGCGGCCCGGTGGTGGGCAATGTCTATCGCGCCGACATTGAACAGTACATGGAGGGGATTGAGGTCCTGTCCATCATGGCGCCCAAGACGGCCTCCCCTCTCGATCCGCGTCACGAACGGCTCGAACTAATTCCCACCGCCAAGCAGGGCCCCGACGTCATCGTCACCTACGCCCCCAAGGGCCGTGGCGCGCGTCGCGACGGTGAGCGTCACGAGAGTGAGGGCCGTCGAGATGGGCCCAAGCGCTCCTCTAGCCGGCCCTCGTCCGGCGAACGGCCCACCGCAGCGGGCCGCCACGATCGAGGTCCCCGGGCGGACAGTGCTGAGCACACTCCCCGACCGGAGCGCGCCCCCAGGACCGAGGGTGCCGATCGCACCGCCCGTCCCGAGCGCACCACTCGGCCCACCCGTGGGCCCCGTGCCGAACGCGCCACCGACGCCACCCGACCCGAGGACGCGGAGCGCGCCGCCCGTCCCGATCGTGGCCCGCGTCCGGAGCGTTCCGCCCGACCCGAGCGCAGCGGACGACCGCCCAGTCGAGGCGGTCGAAGTGAACGTCCCAGCGGTCCCGTACAGCCCCCGATGACGACGACGCACCGCAACGCGCTGCTCGCCACGCTTTCGCCCGAACAGCTTCCCGTGGCCGAACAGTTGCTACGCGGCGGTATGCCGGCCGTTCGCACCGCGGTCGCGGAGCAGAACAAGAACGCGACCGTGCAGGGCCGCACGACAATTGACCCGGTCACCATTGATCGCATCGCCGAGGACCTCTTGGGTCGCACGACGTTGGCCCTGTGGAAGGACCGCGCCGCGGGCGCGGCCGGCGCCGGTCGCGAATTGCGTCTGCGCGATTTGCGTGCGGTGGTGACGTCCGCCAAGACCGTGTCGCTCGACGAAGAGGCGCGCGTCCAACTAAAGGAGTTGCAGACCGCGCTGAGTGCGCGCCTCGAGGCCCTGCGTACCCAATGGACTGAGAAACTAGAGGCCGCCGTGACGTCCAAGAACGTTCCCGAAGCCCTGCGCCTCGTGGCCAGTCCGCCTGACATGTCCACCCGAGTCAGCGCCGAGATGGCGACCAGGGTAGTGGTACTGACGTCGGAGGCGCTGACGGCCGATCAGGAGGTCGCGCGATGGAAGGAGATCGTGAATCTCGCGGTCGAAACGTCGATTCGACGCAACGTCAAGCCCCACGGCATCCCCAATGACGATTCGTGCAAGGCGCTGGCCATCAAGAGCGCCGGCGCCATTCCGGAATTCGCCAAACTTCTCGGCATGAGGGTCCCTCCCCCGCCGCCGCCGACGCGCGCGGTGCGTCGACCGGCTACTCGCCGCGCATCGTAAGTAGTCGCGCTTTCCAGCCAATAGATTCGTAGAGCGATTTCGTCGCTCGGTCGCCCGGCAACGCGAACGCATCCAACGGTGGCGTGGCCATCGCGCGAAGTTCATTCAACATCGCGCGCGCGATCCCTTGGCGCCGGTGCTGGCGATCCACGTAGAGCGTCTCGACGACGCGATTGCGACACAGCACAATGCCCACGACCGTGTCTCCGTCGTGGCACGTCCACAAACAGCCCAGGGCGATCAATCGCTTCAGCAACTGATCTGGTGCAACCTCGCCGCGAATCGTCGAGAGCAATTCCTCGCCACCGCGTTTCTTGGCGGCTTCATTTATTGCGTTGTCCCAAATCACCTTTAACGCGTCCGTGACCTGCGTTACGGGGCTAACGATCACGAACTACGAGAGGCGAGGTCGACGGTGCGCGTGATTACACGCAGTCGCGACAGAGCATCTTGGCCTTGTCGGCCAATTGACTGGTCTTCTTCAGCAGTCGGCACGAGAAGCAGCGAAACTCGTCGTCCTGCTTGGGCAAGATGGTTTCAGTGGGGTCGATCGTGGTGTCAACTTCGATGATCTCGTCATCGTCTTCGGGTGTGCTGGTACGGCGAATGGTCTCGGCCAGAACCTCGTCGAGCGCCAGCTCCACGTCGGCGTCGTCGGCCACGTCTTCTTCTTCGTCGGGGACCGCAACCTCGATCAATACTTCCTCATCCTCAGTCTCGATGACGTCGTCGCCCTCGATGTCGGCGTCTTCGAGCTCCTCCTCGCCGACTATCTCCTCGTCGAAACCGTCGACGAGCTCCTCTTCATCAAATACTTCTTCGGTTGTTTCATTGGTGGTCATAAACTTCCTTCTAAGTAGCGCTGGCAGTGTAGAACTTTTTCCGCGCCGTTACGTCGATTTAGTCTAAAAAATGATTAAAAACGCCAATTATCAGCAATTATTGCGATTTCTCTCGGCCGTGCGTTCCGCTTCGAGCCGTTCGAGATCGGTTTCGGAGAAATCAACGTAACTCATCGCGTCGGCAATGGCCCTGTGACCGGCCTCTTCACGGATGAGCCGCGCCATCTCGTGGGCCACCCGACGGTAGCTGGGATGGCCCTGGGGACCGGAACGCAACTCAATGAGGTGCATCGCTTCACGCGCATTCATCTGTATGGTGTAGCGAATTCGAAACGCTAAGGCAACGACGTACTGGCATTGTTCGGGGAATTGCGCCCGCATGTCGTGGTAGAAATCGCCCGAGCGGCGCAACGATTCTTCGAACCGATCGGCGAGTCCCGCTTCGCGCACCACCCCGGGCACGTCGTAGCCGAGATCGGCCGCGAGCGGTTGCCATTCAATACTGAGCATGCGGTGACGTTGCAGATCGCGAAAGGCGCCGTAGTCGGTGACCAGCTCGAAGCGGTAGTCGGTGCGCTCGAAGGCTCGGCCCGGACGGTGGCGGCGGTTCGTGCGCTCTCCCACGTACTTAGCCATCAGGTTGAACCTCTCCAATTCGTTCAACCGTTCGATCTGCGCCACGGCTTGATCGTGCGACATCGTAGAACTGGCGAAGACGATGGCCTCTAAGACCCGGCGTTCTCCCTCGGGGTCAAAGGACACCAAACGCACGTGTTCGCCGGGCTCGATGTCGACGGCGTCGTTCGAGTACGAACGAACTAGATCACGAGTGGTGCGCTTGGTATTGGCGAGATAGTTAGTCCACGCCACGCCACGATCGGCCACCTCGACGCGCTTGAGGAACGACGGGATCACCTTGACGAGCTCGTCGAGCATCAGCTGGGCGTATTCACGAACCTCGGGCAACGGGTGGCCGCGCATGCGAAGTAGCAGCGACTCGTAAGCCTGGCCCGAGGCGTAGATGCCGAGGTTGGACAGCGCACTGGCCGGCAACAGCCCCCGCACCGCGTCGAGGGCTTTGGCCCGAATGGCCTGGCGGTACACGAAGTCGGTGTCGGCGGGGGTCTTGGGATACTTCTTGGCCAGCCAGTCGGTCAGAATCGGCAGCAGCTCGGCGTATGTGTCGAACATGCGGTCCATTTCGCCGACGTAGCGGGCTCCGAAGGGCGAGTCCAGTACGGCCAAGTCGCGGTAGAAGCGGTAGTGACCATTGCTCAGGCGCCGGTCGTAACCGAGGTAGCGCGTCGACTGCTCCAGGTAGCTCATCAGTCGGCCCCGCTCGAGAACCTTGGTCAGCAAGTTGCTCGCCTGTTCGCACGCCAAGTGCACGCCGCCCAGTTGGGCGACCGAGTCGTCCCCGAACTCGTAGAAGATCCTCTGGTAGAGTTCGTCGGCGCGTTCGAGCCCGATGGTGGCGTCAATGGAGGCGTCGCCGTCGAGTTCCAGGTCGCCGACAAATTCGTCCAGGAAGAGGCGGCGCAGGCTCTTCGAGGAGCGCGAATAGCGCGCGAAAAGAGCCCCCTTGACGACCTCGGGCAGGTTGACCAGGGCGAAGACGGGCCCTTCCAAATTCGTGAAGTATCGCCGTAGCACTGTGACTTCGGCGTCGGTGAACTCTTCAATGACGTAGGAGTGCATGAAGTTACGAGGTTAGAACCGAAACTAGCCGCGCGGGTGGACGCTGGACGCGCCCGCCACCACGCTGCGCAGCACGGCGTCACGGGCCAACGCGGCGACAACGGCCACTTGCGTGAGATCGTACATGCGTGATAGCTGCTCACAGAGATCGGCCACCTGCTTGGCGTTGCGCACGAAGTCACCCGGCGACGTCTGGCCGATTTCCACGTCGGCGAGGTCCAGCACGGTGCCCAGCGAGGCTCCCCGGGCCCAGGCCGCGATGGTGGTCGCGAACTTGCCGTCCGGTTCCTTGGCGTGCGGCACCAGGAATCGACTTTCGATTTCGCGAATGGTGACGGCGGTCGCGGCGATGTCATTGAGACGATCATTGAGATTGCCGCGCCGTACGTGGCCGAGGCGGTCGTTCAACGCGCGTTTCTTCTTGGTGGTCACGTGGTGAGCGGCGTTGGGCACGCGCGAGGCTCGCTTCGACTCGAACACGAAGCACGACAGGAGCCCGGCCAGTTGGGCCGGTTCGAGTCCTTCGAAGACCCCCGACGCGAGTGACTCGGCGATCAAGAGATCGCACTCGTGGTAGATCGAGCGAAGTAGTTGGCCCTGGTGGTTGAGCGTCCAGCCCTGTACGTAACCGAGCTCTTCGAGAACGCGGTGGCGCGCCATCATCTGGTCGCCCAGCGGTCGTTTCGAACCGCTCGGACGGTGGTCGGCCTCGAACTGAGCGTAGGAGCGCTGCACCACTTCGATCGCCGTGTCGAAGTCGAAGTGGTTGATCAAGTTGGCGGTGAAGTTATAGGTGGGCCGAAAGGAGGAGTGCAGGTCCGTGGGCGCGGCTAAGGCCACTCGACCAACGTCGTGGAGGGCAATGTCGTTGGCGAAGCAGACAATCGCGTGCCCCTCGTCGTCCAGGCCCCGACGTCCGGCCCGGCCGGTCATCTGGGAGTACTCGCCGCTCGTGAGAAACTTGCGACCCGCGTCGGAGAATTTGGAGAACTTCTCCAGGGCCACCGAACGCGCCGGCATGTTGACGCCCAGCGCCAACGTCTCGGTCGCGAACACCGCGGCCAGCAGGTTGCGCTCGAAGCAGATCTCGACGATCTCGCGAAATGCCGGCACCATGCCCGCGTGATGGGCGGAGAGCCCCCGGCGCAGGCAGTCAATGAAGTCGGCGTACTCCAGTGCCTTGAGGTCGTCCTCGGAGAAGTTCGTAAGCCGCGACAGCGCGATATCTTCTATTTCGCGGCGCTGCTCGGGCGTGGTGAAGAGCAAACCATCCAGGCGGCATTGGTGCATGGCGTCGTCGCACGCCGCGCGAGAAAAGATGAACACGATCACCGGCAACAGGTCGTCGCGCTCGAGGGCCGTTAAGAGTTCGCTGCGCCGCGGTGCGCGAAAGGCCGGCGGCGGCGCACCGGGGTGGCCCCCTTTCCAGCGAGGCCCGGGACGAAACTGGCGCGTGCCCTTCGTCAAGTTGTCGATGCGCCGGGCTTCGTCGGAGAGTCGGGCGCCGTTGAGCAAATCAACGATCTCCGCCGACGACTGGCCCCGCCTCATCACGGCCACGTGATTGTGTAGCTGGATGGGACGAGTCTTTTCGACCACGATGCTCGTCGGACCGCGCACCTCGGCGAACCACTCCCCCAGGAAGTTGGCGTTGCCAATGGTGGCCGACAGGGCGACGAAGCGCACCGCGGGTGGCGTAAGAATAATCACTTCTTCCCATACGCCGCCGCGGAAGGGATCCTGGAGATAGTGCACCTCGTCCAAGACAACGAGACCCAGGGAGGCGAGTTGCTGGGACTGGGTGAGCAACATATTGCGCAGCACCTCAGTGGTCATGACAATGATCTCGGCGTCGCGGTTGTACGAAGTGTCGCCGGTCAGCAGACCAACTCGGCCTTCACCAAAGAGGGCGCTCAGTTCGTGGAACTTTTGGTTGGAGAGGGCCTTTAAGGGCGTGGTGTAGAAGGCTCGCTCGCCGCGTTCGAGCACCCGTCCAATGGCGTAGTTCGCGATCAACGTCTTGCCCGATCCGGTCGGAGCGCTCACCAGCACATTGACGTGCTGATCAATCGCCTCGATGGCGTCGAACTGGAAGGGGTCGAGGCCAAAACCCAGACCGTCGATGAATCGGCTGCGGTAGTCGGTCTGGGTCACTTCTTGAGCAACTTACCGACCCCGATCGCCATGAAGTAGAAGGTCACCAGGGGCACGGCGAGCACCAGCATGGAAACCGGGTCGCCGCTCGGGGTGAAGACGGCCGAGACGATGGTGATGAAAATGATGGCGTAGCGCCACCCGTGCAGCAACTGGGCCGGCGTCACGATGCCGACCAGTTCCAGGGCCACCAGTATCACGGGAAAGAGAAAGGTGATGCCGAATATCAACATGGTGAGCAGGAAGAGGCTCAAGTACTGGTTGGGGTTGTAGTGCGCGACGAGGGCCTTGCCACCGATGGACTGCAGCCACTTGATGGCCTGACCGAAAATGAAGTAGGCGAGCACGACGCCGGCGCCAAAGAAGACAACCGCCGCCGAGACGAAGGGAATCGCGTATTTACGTTCCTTGGCCTTCATGCCTGGGGTGATGAAGCGCCACGCTTGGTAAAAGATGACCGGGGAGGAAAAGAAGAGGCCGCCGTAGATCGCAATCTTGAAACGCAGCGTCAGTCCGTCGAGCGGATTGGTCACCAGGAACGTGCAGTGTCTCGGCGCGGCGCGACAGTACGGCTCCTGGAGAAAGTGCAGGATGTGCGGATAGAAGATCCACGCCGCGACGCCCACCAGCGCGATCGCGATCGCGCAGACGAAGAATCGATAGCGAATCTCCTTCAGGTGTTCAGCCAGGGTCATGCCCGACTGGGCTTTGCGGAACCGAGACACCGGAGTTAATTCAGTGAGGGATCAGGCGGCGATGGCGCGACGTCGGTGCGCCTGACCGGAGACGGGACATAGGGGGGCGACTCCGTCGCGGTGCTCGGACTGGCGGCTCCGCCCGTCGCGGAAGTGGCGTCCTCGTTCGATACTTGCACGTCACGCGCGTCGGCCCGATCGGCCAATTGGTTGAGCATGTTGACCGGACTGCGGGCGATGCGCACGATGTCACTGGTACTCGGCAGATCGGGGATCGCTTCGCGAACTTCCGCCTCGACCTTTTCTTGCAGCCGTTTCAAAGCGCGCCAGCTCGAACCCAATTTGTGAGCCACGTCGGGCAATTTGTCCGGGCCGAGTAGCAGCAGGGCTACGGCCACGATGATCATGATCTTTATCGGACTCAAACTGAACACGGCCCCATTGTAGGGGGGGCCGGTCGAATCCATTATTTACAAGAATGCAATTCTTGAAAGCGGCCAGATTCGCAAGAAGACCTTGCCGATGATGTCTGAGCGCGGCACGGTGCCCCAATACCGGCTGTCGCAGGAGTCGGAGTGATTGTCTCCCATCACGAAGTACTGGCCGGACTTTACGTGCACGTGTCCAATCGGTTTGCCCAGCGGCTCAGTGTGTGGCCAGGTCTCCTTCAGCGCCTTGCCATCGATGTAAATCGTATTGCCCTTGGACGTGAGTGTGTCGCCCGGCACGCCGATAACGCGCTTGACCAGATCGTCCACGGTCGTCCCGCAATTTTCGCTCGGCGGGGCCCGGAAGACCACGATGTCGCCAGTGTGAATCGTGCCAAAGTCCACGCTCAATTTATTGATAATGATGCGGTCACCAATTTGCAGCGTGGGCTCCATGGAGGCGGAGGGAATGAAGTACGTCTGGAACACGAAGGTTCGCACGAGCAGCGAGGCCATCACCGCCGCGACCACGATCACGATCCACTCCAGTACGACCTTCTTCTGGGATCCCGGCGTCTTCACGGGAGTCGTGACTTCATCGTTGGGCACGGGCGCTGCGTCGTCGATCGTGCCGACGGGGGGCTCTTCAGTCACTCGGCAAGGTTAGTCGCGACGGTCGTGGCGCTCGAGTGAGGCCAGCAATTTTTGGAATCGCTCGTCATTGCTCTTAAAGGGGTCCTTCAGCAAGACCGTTCGCTGCATCTCGTCGTTGAGCTTGAGGTGTACCCAGTCGACGGTGTAATCACGGCGCCACTCTTTGGCGGCCTTGATGAAGGTGCCGCGCATGTGCGCGCGGGTCGTGGCCGGTGGGACCTGAGCCGCGTGCGCGATCTGCTCGTCGGTGACGACTCGTTGGAAATGATCACGAGACTGACGGCGGTAATAGAGGCCGCGTTCGTAGTTGGTGTCGTGGTACAGCAGGTCGATCAGGGCGATCTTGGGGTCGCTCAGCTCGACGCCGGAGCGTTCGCGCTCGCGCTGAATAATCTGCAACTTGGCAATCCAGTCCACCCGGTCGGCCAGGCCCATCGGATCGCTGCGATACTGCTCGATGACTTCGCGCCACAACTTGACTGCGTGCACCTGGTCGACCGGCATCTCGTGCTGCAGGACAAAGCTTTCAGCCCGCTCGCAGAGATCTTCTTGAATCTCCAACGCGGTCATGTCTCGTCCGCTCAACAATTTGACCGGTTCCTTGCTCCACAGGTCGTAGGAGATGTCGCGCAGCGCGTTGATGGGTGAGGCCATGTTGTAGTCACGCAACACGGTGGTCTTGTCTTCAATCATGGCCAACACCACCGCGGCGGTGCCGATCTTGAGGTACGTGGCGAATTCACTCATGTTGGAGTCGCCCACGATGACGTGAAGTCGGCGATACTTTTCGGGGTCGGCGTGCGGCTCATCGCGAGTGTTGATGATCGGCCGACTGCGAGTGGTCGCCGACGAGATGGCCTCCCAGATATGCTCGGCGCGTTGGCTCATGGAATAGGCGGTGCCCTTGGCGTTGGTCACGACTTTGCCGGCCCCGGTGAAAATCTGACGACTGATCAGGTGGGGAATGAATACCTGCTCCAGGCGCGTCAGGTCCTCGATGCGGTCGATGCAGTAATTCTCGTGACAGCCGTAGGAATTTCCCGAGGAGTCGGTGTTGTTCTTGAAGAGATAGATGTCGCCGCGGATTCCCTCGTCCGCCAGCTGGCCCTGGGCGTAATCGACCAGTTCACGCAGGATTGCCTCGCCGGCCTTGTCCTGGGCAACGACGTCACTGAGCGAGTCGCACTCCGCCGTGGCGTACTCGGGGTGGCTGCCTACGTCGAGGTAGAGCCGACTGCCGTTTTCAAGAAAGACGTTGCTCGAGCGGCCCCAGGCGACGACCTTGCGAAAGAGGAAACGTGAGACCTCGTCGGGACTGAGGCGGCGTTGGCCCCGCAGCGAGAAAGTGATTCCATATTCGGTCTCGATGCCGTAAATTCGTCGCAGCATAAGAGGGCCGTCGCTGATCGCTCAGCTCAGGAGTTCACTCACTCGAGCGTCAACTAAGCGTGAGAAGGTTCTGCGTGATCCGCGGTCTTCAAGGATCCCCACCTCGAGGTCGTCCGGCGGCACGGTGCGGTCGGGCCCGGCCAGGGCCGACACGGCGTGCTTGAGGGTGTCGGCGAAGGAGCGGACTGAGTCGTCCAGGGCGGCGAAACGGTCCTTGATGGTCTCGGCGTCGCCGCCCAGCACTACGAAGCGCGGCTCGTCGGTAATGGTTCCCTCGTAGGCAATCCGGTAGAGCTTGGTGGGGTGCAGCTTGTTGCCCAACTGCGCGACCAGGATTTCGACTTCGAGGGGCTTTTGACCCTCGGTGAACATGTCGCCCAAATGCTGACCGTAGTAATTGGCCAGCGCGCGCGCGTCCACGTCCTCACGCGAGTAGGTGAACCCGGTACCGTCGGCCCAGCGGATGCCCGCCTCGCGGAGTCGATCAAACTCGTTGTACTTGCCCACCCCGGCGAAGGCAATGCGGTCGTAGATCTCGGAGATCTTGTACAACGAGGCCGAGGGGTTCTCGGCCACCATCACCACGCCCTGATCGTAAATGGCGGCCACTATGGATCGTCCCCGGGCGATGCCCTTCTGCGCGAATTCGGCCCGGTCCTTGATGAGCTGCTCGGGCGAAACGTAAAAAGGCATGCTCATCGCAGCGTGCCTCCGGCCACTCCCCCGGACTGCGTGCGCCGATCGTTGATGACGCGAAAGCGGCTCGACACATCGTCGGAGGAGAGTTCTTGGAAGCCGTCGCCATTGATGGTGACCATCATTGGAAAGAGCGAGCGCACAAAGTCCGGTCCGGCGGTGCTGGGATCGTTATCGCCGGCCTCGTACAAGGCCAGGGCCGCCAGATCGAGGGCCCCCTCGAGGTCCAGGTCGCTGCGAAAACCGAGGCGCAGGGTGCTCTCGGCGAACGGGGAACCCGAGCCAATCGTGGCGAAGTCCAGACGCTCGTAACAACCCCCGGCCCCGTCGTACTCGAAGATTCGCCCGACCTGGTGGCTGAGGTCCCAGCCGGCGAGCAGGGGGATTACCATCAGGGGCGACGTGAGGTTGTTGCGCTGGATGATGGGCGAAAGGTAGTTAGCTTTGCCCTCGAGGCTCAAGGCCGAATCGGTCATTTTCTCGTAGTGCTCGAACGAGAGCTGGGCGATGCGGATGAACTCGATGCCCCGCGCGGCCGTGCCCGAGATCGCCAGGGCGGTATAGAAGTCAGCTGGTTCGATCTTTCGAATATCGCGACTGGCGATGTAGTTGCCGGTCGCCTGGCGGTCGCCCACCATCACAACGCCGCCGACGTAGCGCACCGCCACTACGGTCGTGGCGTGCGCCGAGTGGCCCTCGCCGAGACGCTCCGCGACGGTCAATCCCGCTGACTGCGCGTAATGAAAAAAGGAGGGCCCGGGATCACTTTGGGCACTGAAGAGCGGCAGCCCCACTACTCTCCGCCCTTTTGGACGTAGTTGCGAACGAACTCCTCGGCGTTCTCTTCGAGTACTTCGTCGATTTCGTCTAGCAGGTCATCGAGGTCGGCCTTTAATTGGTCGCCCTTGGTGGCGTCAATCGATACGTCGCTCGCCTCTTGGCGCGCGCGCTCCGTGCGCTGCTTTTGAATTCTCTCTTGTTCTGTCATAGCTTCTGTTCTACCTGTCTAGTGCATCGAGCAAGTCATTGGCGGTAAGGCACCTTTCTAGCAAGTCGGCCGTGAGTTCTGCGGTACCCCGCAATGGATCCATCATGGGCACGCGCTGCAGCGGACCGGCCCCCAAGTCAAAGACGACGCAATCCCAGTTCGCGGCCACGATTTGCTCGGGATAGCGCGCCACGCACTGTCCGCGAAAAAACGCTCGGGTGGAGTCGGGAGGGTTGTGAACTGCTTCACGAACTTCGTCCACGTCGAAAATCTGTCGCAGACCCACGCGTTGGGACAGGGAGCGCTCGATGCGCAGGTCGTGGTATTGCAGATCGATCACCCGCAACTTGGCGTCGGTGGGAGACAAGTCGTAGCGCTCCTGGTAGCCCTCAACCACGCGATGCTTGGCCACCCAGTCGACCCGGTCGGCCACGCTTGAGCGGTCATCGATCACGCCATCGAGCATTTCGCGCCACTGCAGTAGCACCAGGGCGATTTCATTTATCGGCGCAACGCTGTCGGCGCCGTCGCGTTGCGCGTAGTTGTTGGCCAGGTGCCACAACTGGTCCTGGAAGTCCCAGGCCGAGCGCTCGGCGTCATCTTCGCAGGTCACCACGGCCTTCAGCGACGTGTCGAGCGAGAAGGCCCGCACCGCCTCCACGGGGTTGCGCGGGGGGCTCGGAAACACGTCGGGGCCCTGGTCTTCGAGCACCGCCAACAGCAGCGCGGTCGAGCCGAGTTTGACCAACGTCGCGACCTGGCTCATGTTGGCGTCGCCAATGATGATGTGCAGACGGCGAAACCGCTCGGCGTCGCTGTGCGGCTCGTCGCGGGTGTTGATGATCGGCCGCTTGAGGGTGGTCTCCAATCCCACCACCTCTTCGAAGAACTCGGATCGCTGGCTGAGTTGGAAAGTGGGATCGTGTGGCAACGCGGCCTCGGTCTCTGCGCCCACCTTGCCCGCGCCCACCACTATTTGGCGCGAGACGAAGTGCGGAACCATGGCCCGCACGATGTGCGAGAAGTCGACGCTGCGTCCCACCAGGTAGTTCTCGTGGGTGCCGTAGGAGTTGCCCTTGCCGTCCGAATTGTTCTTGTACAGCGTGATCGCCTGGCTCGTTTCCAGTACGTCGTTGGCCGCCTGCACCGCTCGGCGCATCACCTCTTCGCCGGCGCAGTCGTAGAGAGTTGCCTGCAGGGGCGTGCGACATTCGGGCGAGGAGTACTCGGGGTGAGCGTGATCCACGTAGAGCCGGGCGCCATTGGTGAGCACGGTGTTGGCCAGGTGCGTCTCAACCACCGGCGCGAACGAGTTCAGCCCTGGCAGGCCCCGGGCGTCGAGGTCGGGGGTCTCACCTTCAAAGTCCCAGTTGATACGGGTGCGGGCCTGCTGGGCGTAAGCGTTGACAATGATGCTCGACGACACGATGGGATCGAGGTCGGGGCCCCCGGCGATGCCGTACTCGGTCTCGATGCCCAGTACCTTGGGAATGGCCACGTTGCTAGAGGTACTGGCCGGTACCGACGTGTTGAATTGAACGGCCGCCCTTGACGTCGGTCTCTTCGCGATTGATCAAGGTGCGGATGAAGATGATGCGCTCGCCCTTCTTGCCCGAGATACGGGCCCAGTCGTCCGGGTTCGTCGTATTGGGCAGGTCCTCGTTCTCGCGGAACTCCTGGCGAATCGATTCAATGAGGTCCTCGGCGCGCAGGCCGCGGCCCTTGTCGACGATCTCGCGCTTGACCGCCAGTTTCTTCGCCCGTCGCACGATGTTTTCGATCATGGCGCCCGAGGCGAAGTCCTTGAAGTACAAGATCTCTTTGTCGCCGCCCTGGTAGGTGACCTCTAAGAAACGGTTTTCGTCGTCGATGCGGTACATCGCGGTCACCGTCTCTTCGATCATGATGCGGATGGCCTTGTCGCGGTCTCCCCCACCGAGTTCGTTCACCAGGTGCTCGTCGATCGGCAGATCCGAGTGCAGGTAGCGTTGGAAGATTTGGGCGGCCGCGTCGGCGTTCGGCCGCTCAATCTTGATCTTCACGTCCAGACGCCCCGGGCGCAGGATGGCCGGGTCGATGAGGTCCTCGCGGTTGGTGGCCCCGATGACGATGACGTCGCGCAGCGACTCGACCCCGTCGATCTCGGCCAGCAATTGGGGCACGATCGTCGACTCCATGTCCGAGCTGATGCCGGTGCCGCGGGTGCGAAAGAGCGAGTCCATCTCGTCGAAGAAGATGATGACCGGCATTCCCTCTTCGGCCTTCTCGCGCGCGCGCTGAAAGACGATACGAATTTGGCGTTCGGTCTCGCCCACGTACTTATTGAGTAACTCGGGACCCTTGATATTCAAGAAATAGGAGCGCACGTTTCGATTGCCCGAGAGTTCGGCCACCTTCTGGGAAAGCGAGTTGGCCACGGCTTTGGCAATGAGCGTCTTGCCGCACCCGGGCGGGCCATAGAGCAGGATGCCCTTGGGCGCCGGCAACTCGTAGTCCAGGAAGAGCGCGCGGTGCAGGTAGGGCAACTCCACGGCGTCGGTGATCGACTCGATCTGCGCGTCCAGTCCGCCCACGTCGGAGTAGGTGATATCGGGGACTTCTTCGAGGATGAGCTCTTCGGCCTCTTGGCGAACCAGTTTCTCGGTCAGCAGGTTCGAGCGCAGGTCGAGCAACAATGCGTCACCACTGCGCAGTTTCACGTCGCGCAACGAGTCGGCCAGCTCCACCACCCGCTCTTCGTCGGCGCGACCGTAGACCAGCACGCGGCGCTCGTCGAGCACCTCCTTTACCGTGACGACTTCGCCCTGGCCGTCCGAATCACGCACCCCGATCACGCTGAATGATTCGTTGAGCACGACCTCGTTGCCGCGCTCAATCTGACCCGGATCGAGGCCCGGGTGCAGGGCCACGCGCATTTTGCGGCCCGAGGCGAAGATGTCGACGGTGCCGTCGTCGTTGAAATCTATGAACGTGCCGTAGAGGGCTGGCGGTTGGGTGAGCTTTTCAACCTCGTCACGTAAGGCCGAGATCTGGTCGCGCGTCTGCTGAATAGTAATGGTCAACTTCTCGTTGTTCGAGCGAGTCTGGGCCACCTGTCCGCGGGCTTCGAGCAACTGCTCTTCGAGCATTTCAATGCGATGGTTGGCCTGATCCACGTCGCTCAGGACGTGGCCGCGCGGAGAACTGACGACGATCTGGTCGTCATTAGTCTCACCCCCGGGTGGTGGGAACTGCTCAGAACGCTCCATAACTTCACCCTAGATGAGGTGAAGCACCGGCGAACGTCACAATACACTGGGGTCGCCCGCTAAAGTCTTATATCTAGGAAAGCCACGGAGGCCCTCATGAAGGTTTGGATTGACCAGGACCTCTGCACCGGCGACGGTCTGTGCGAGGAAATCTGTCCTTCGGTCTTCACCTTGCTCGACGATGGGCTGGCCTACGTGAAACAGGGTGACGACGTACTCAGTTCACCCGGTGGCTCCGAGGGCCTAGCCATCGTGCCGGCCGGCATGGAAGATGCGGTCGTGGAATCCGCCGAAGAGTGCCCCGGCGAGTGCATTTTCATCGAGAAAGACTAAATATCCAGCTCTTCGCTGCGCCTCACTAGTCGTCGCGCCGACGTCAAAAATCCAGTGTGCGCCACCATGCGATGGTCGGGCCGTACGGAACGACCATCGATGTGCCAGGTGCGGCGCAGGATCTCGACCGTCTCTTCGAGCCCGAAGGAGTGCTGACGTAGCGTTTCGCGTAGCAACTGGGTCTGATTGATCGTGGGCAGATAGGCCAGCAAGATACCGCCCGGGCGCAACGCACTTTCGGCGTGCTTGACGACGTCCCACGGTTCGGGCATGTCCAGGATGATTCGGTCGAGGTCCACCTCGTCAATGCCTTGGGTGACGTCACGAATGTGAATGTCGTAGGCCACGTCCTCGCCCAACATGTCGTGCACGTTCTTGATGGCCTGTTGGGCGAAATCCTCGCGGATTTCGTACCCGGTGATGACGGCGCCCGCGCGTAGCAACGTCATCGAGAGCGCGCCCGAGCCAATGCCCGCTTCGAGCACCCGCATTCCCGGGCCCACGTCAGCTTGCATCAAAATGGCGCCCAAATCCTTGGGGTAGATGACCTGAGCGCCGCGCGGCATCTTTAAGACCACGTCGGCCAGGGTGGGGCGAAGCACGAGGAAGCTGCGTTCGGTGCTGCCGCGGATGAGCGATCCCTCCTCGACGCCAATGAGATCATCGTGCTGGACAATGCCGGCATGCGTGTGGAACGACGCACCCTCGCGCAACGTTATTAGGTAGTGGCGATCCTTGGCGTCAATCAACATCACGCGCTCGCCAGCGCGCAGTTCGGCAGCGTTCACGCGGACTTGCTCTTAGTGGCGCGTTGTCCAGACTTGGCGGCGCGCTTGTCGATCAGACGAAAGAGCACGACCGCCCCGGCGATGCTGAGCCACTTCGTTGACTTCTGCGCCCACGCACGCGCGATCGACGAAGTCACCGCGAAGCGGAAAATTCGACGCAAAATCATTGGCGGCTCTTGCGGATCTTTCGTCCGCGGAGGCGCCCCCAGAAATAACCGGTCATGACGCCGCCTAGGCCCGCCGCGGCGACGGTCGGGGTTTGGTTGGTGTTCGAACGCTTGAGACTGAGATCGTCGGGCAGAATCGAGCGAATGGTCGATTCGAGTTCGCGGCGCGTCGCGGACTGCTCTCTCACTTGGTGACCTTGAGACGGCGTTTGGCCGTGCCGCTAACGATTCGCCACATGGTCAGTGCGATGACCGCAACGGCCAGTACGGCCACGATCAAGTACGGTAACCACGAAAGCGAGCCGTCCAGCACCTTGAACTGCTCCTGTAAGAACCGCAGCGCCCCGATCAGCAAGAGGGTGGTGCCGAATCCTACGAAGATGCTGCCCAGTGCGCCATAGGCGATGAAGCGGCCCATCTCCTTGACCGGTTGGATCGTCTCTTCCTTGATGTACTTGACCACCAAGCCACGAATTTCCAGCAGATCGCGTTGAATGGAGGCTCCGCGAAGGAATTTACGCCACGACGAGTAACTCACGTTGCAATCCTACCCAGGTCGCTCTCGAATTAGGTACGAGGAACTGGCCGTGGCCACCACTTGATTGTCCTGGTCGATAATTCGCCCCTCCAGGAAGGAAATTACACGGCCCGACTTAAGAACCCGGGCCGTGCAAGTCAGGCGTGCGTCAAGGCGCACCGGACGTAGAAAGCTAATCTTCATTTCGGTGTTGGCGACGCTCACCTTGTGCTCGCCCGCGCCCGTCACCGCCGAAGCACCCATGGCCGAATCAAGCATCGCCGCGAGAAAACCACCCTGGACGATGCCCGCGGGATTGAGGAATCGTTCGTCGACGCGCATGGTCCACACCGTGGTGCCGGGCACGGATTTGTCGACGCAGACCAGGCCGAGCGTGAGATCGCAGTTGGGCGGGATCTGCAGGGCCACCAGCGAAGGTTACCCCGCCACCTCCCAATTGAGCGGGTGCGTTTTTACTACCCTTGGGGCGTGACGGACGACCTTTTCCATGGTGTAAGCGAACTCGAAGGCCGGGCGATCCGAGAGATCGCCGCCGTGGCCATGGATGCGCCGGCCCACGCCAAATCGGGCCATAGCGGCACCGCCATGGCGTTGGCCCCGTTAGGGGTCATGTTGTTCTCGCGCGTGCTGCGTCACGATCCCACGGACCCGGGCTGGAGCGACCGGGACCGTTTCATCCTAAGTTGCGGTCACGCGTCGATACTGCAGTACGCGCTGGCCCACGTATTTGGCTACGACCTGCGACCCGAGGACCTGCGAGCGTTCCGCGAGCCGCTCTCGCGCACTCCGGGCCACCCGGAGCGCGGTGTCGCGCCCACCGTCGAAGTGACTACCGGCCCGCTCGGACAGGGCGTGGCCAACGGCGTGGGCATGGCCATCGCCGAGCGCCTACTGCGCCACGACTACGGCGAAGACCTGGTCAATCACCGCACGTGGGTTTTAGCCAGCGACGGCTGCCTCGAAGAGGGCGTCAGCCACGAGGCGGCCTCACTCGCCGGGTCGTTGGGCCTCGACCGACTCACCGTCTTTTACGACGACAATCACATCACCATTGATGGACCAACCGAACTGGCGTTGCACGACGACGCCGCGGCGAGGTTTGGCGCCTACGGCTGGCACGTCATCAACCTCGGAGAACAAGCCAATGACGTCGACGCGTTAGAAGCGGCCGCGCGCGCCGCCATTGAAGAAACCGCACGGCCCACCTTGATCGTCATCCGTTCGCACATCGGTTTTCCATCGCCCGAAATGATGGACACGCGCGAGGCGCACGGCTCACCGTTCAGCGCGTCGGCCATCACCAAGTCCAAGGAGATCCTCGGGGTACCCGACGAGCCGTTCGCACTCGACGCCGAACTGCCCCACCAGATGGTCGACGCGCTCGCCGATCAGCGTCTCCAGCGCACGTCCTGGGAGGCGCGGGTCACCGCGGCGGGCGCCAAGGGCGCGCAGTTGCTCGAGCAACTGGACACCGACGGCGCCGCCATTGTCAAGACCCGACCGGAACGCTTCGAGGCCGGCACCAACGTCGCGACCCGAAAGGCGCTGCAGCGGGCCATGGACGCCCTCGCGCCCCAGACCCGTGGCATCACGGCCGGCTCAGCGGACCTGACCGACAACACCGGTGTCATCCTCAAACACTCCAGCGCGCAGGCGGCGGAAAACCCCGGGGGCCGCCAGATCCACTACGGCATTCGCGAGTTTGGCATGGGGGCCAACATGGTGGGCCAGGCCCATCACGGGGGGTTGCGGCCCGTCGGGTCCACATTTTTTGTCTTCAGTGACTACGAGCGACCAGCCATTCGCTTAGCGGCGATCAGCGAAGCCAGCGTGCTCTTTGTGTTCACGCACGATTCGGTGGGCGTAGGTCAGGACGGTCCCACGCACCAACCGATCGAGCAGTTGATGGCCCTGCGAGCAATGCCGCACCTGCACGTGGTGCGACCGTCCGACGCCAACGAGACGCTGGACTTCGTCGAGGGATATCTCAGTGCCAAGTCGCCGCCACCAACGGCGCTCATCCTCTCGCGTCAAGACATGCCGGTCTTGGGTGGCGACGACGCCCAAGCTTCGTCGGAGGGTTCGTCGAAGGGCGGCTACGTGCTGCGCGAACGTGACAACGCGCTCTTCACGCTGGTGGGTACCGGTTCGGAGGTCGGGGTCTGCCTCCAGGCGAACGACGAGCTGGCCGCCAAGGGTATCGTCACGCGAGTGGTCGCGTTGCCCTGCTGGGCCTGCTTCGAGGCGCAACCGCTCGACTACCGCACGAAAGTACTTTCACGTCAGCTGCCCTCAGTGTCGCTCGAGGCCGGCGCGACGCTCGGCTGGGCCAAGTACGTCGACGAGGCCTTCGGCATCGATTCCTTCGGTCTTTCGGCCCCGGGCGAATTTGTCCTCGAGTACTTCAACATCAACGCGGCGACACTGATTGCTCACGTAGAAAGCGTGCTCGCCGTTTCGCCGTGACCGAATTGAGACGAACCACCATTTACTGCGGCAGCTCATTCAACGCACCAAATTGCGACCTCGAGACGTAGGATGCTGGCATGACGACCTACGAAGTGTCACGTGACCTGTCGGATCTGGCCCATCGTCCCCTAGGAGAACTCGCGAGCGCGGCGTTCGCGAAGGCGCGCGCGGCGCGCGGCTACGTTGTCACGTACTCGCCGAAAGTATTTATTCCCCTGACCAAATTGTGTCGGGACCGCTGCGGCTACTGCACCTTCGCCCAGTCGCCCGCGCACGTGGAAGCGGCGTACATGAGCCTCGACGAGGTGATGGCCGTGGCCCAGGCCGGTGTGGCGGCCGGGTGCACCGAGGCCCTATTCACGTTGGGTGAGCGACCCGAACTTCGCTACGACGAAGCGGCCCGCTGGCTGGCGGCGCGCGGCTATCAGTCAACTGTCGACTACGTGGCGAGCGCATCGCAGATGGTGCTCGAGTCCACGCGACTGCTACCCCACGTCAACGCCGGCGCGCTCTATCGGCACGAACTCGAGCAACTGCGCACCGTCAGCGCCTCCCAGGGCATGATGCTCGAATCGTTGGCTGACTTGCCGGCGCACCGACTGGCCCCTGACAAAGTGGCCCAACGCCGACTCGACACCCTGCGCTTCGCCGGCGAACTGCAGATCCCCTTCACCACGGGGCTGCTGGTGGGGATTGGCGAGACCCGCGAAGAGCGCCTGGTGACCCTCGAGGCAATTCGCCGATCACACGAAGAATTTGGCCACGTGCAAGAAGTCATCATTCAGAACTTCCTACCCAAGCCCCGCACCGCCATGGCCCACGAGCCGGCCGCCAGCGACGAGGAGTTCCACTGGACGATCGCGGTCGCACGCCTAGTGCTACCAGACACGATTCACCTGCAGGCTCCCCCCAACCTCAGTGACGATCCCACTCGCCTGCTTGATTTCGGCATCGACGACTTCGGGGGCATCTCTCCAGTGACGGCCGACCACGTCAATCCCGAACGGGCGTGGCCGGCGCTGGACGTGCTCGCGCGCGAATGCGACGCGCGCGGTTTTAACCTGACGGCCCGGCTCACGGTGTATCCCGAGTTCATCCACTCGCCGTTTGATTTCCTCGACGAGAAGGTCCGTCCATCGGTCCTGAGCCACGCCGACTCGACGTTCCTGGCTCGCGACGATCAGTGGTTTTCCGGTTCGGACGTGACACCGCCCGAACGGCCCGCGTCGCTCGCGCGCACGAGCGCGGTCTCGTCAATACTGGCGGACTACCGGCCCGGTTACGAATTTGATCGCCGAGAACTGGTGACCCTCTTTAACGCCCGCGGGGCCGACTACAACGCCGTCGCCGACCTCGCCAACTCGGTGCGTCAGGATTTGGTGGGTGACGCGGTGAGCTTCGTCATCAATCGCAATATCAACTACACCAACGTCTGCACCTTCAAGTGTCGTTTCTGCGCCTTCTCCAAGGGTCCCCTATCGCTCAACCTTCGCGGCGACCCCTATCTCTTGACCCTCGAAGAGATCAGCGAGCGCGTGCGCGAGGCCGAGCAACGCGGCGCCACGGAAGTCTGCCTGCAGGGCGGCATCCATCCGAACTTCGACGGTGACTATTACATCGACGTCGTCGCCGCCGTGCGGGCCGGATCGCCCACGATCCACATCCACGCCTTCAGCGCCCTGGAAGTCTTTGAGGGGGCTCGCCGCTCGGAGCAGGACCTGGCGACGTATCTCACGCGTCTCAAGGATGCCGGTCTCAAGACATTGCCGGGCACGGCCGCTGAGATCTTGGACGACGAGGTTCGCGCGGTGCTGTGCCCCGACAAGATCAACTCGGATCAATGGCTCGAAGTGCACCGGGTGGCGCACCGCGTGGGCCTGCGTTCGAACATCACCATCATGTTCGGCGCGGTGGAGGGGGTTGACAGCTGGGCGACTCATCTGCTGCGCACCCTCGATTTGCAGAAGCAGACGCTCGGCTTCACCGAGTTCGTGCCGCTGCCCTTCGTGCACATGGCCACGCCGATCTTCTTAAAGGGTCGTTCGCGCCGCGGCCCCACATTTCGCGAGGCGGTGCTGATGCACGCCGTGGCGCGACTGCACTACGCGACGTGGATCGACAACATTCAGGTCAGCTGGGTCAAGATGGGCGTCGCCGGGTCAAGGCGTATTCTCCAAGCTGGCGCCAACGACCTCGGCGGCACGTTGATGGACGAAAACATCTCTCGCGCGGCCGGGGCCACGCACGGCCAGGCAATGGACGTCGACACGTTACGCGACCTGGTGGCGCCGCTGGATCGGCCGCTGTACCAGCGCAGCACGCTCTATCAAACCCTGTGAGTGCCACCGACCTCATCAAAGAGTTCTTGGCGGAAATTGAGTTAGACACCACGCAGTCGCCCGAAAAGGCCGCGGCACTTCGTGACCTGCTCGAGAAAGTGGCCGAGCGTGGCGGCTTTGGCCCCAACGCCGTTGACCTCACGGTGGCCCTCAGCGCGCTCGACGAATTGCTCGACGCGTCGACGCTCTTCGCGCCGTGGCGATCTCGCCCCAAGGTGACGGTGTTCGGCTCGGCGCGCACGACGTCCGATAATCCCCTCTTCGCCATGGCCCGCGAACTCAGCGCCGCCATGACCCAACGGGGCTGGATGACGATCACCGGTGCCGGCGGCGGAATCATGGAGGCGTCCTCCGAGGGCGCGGGCCGCGAGAACACCCTGGGCGTCAACATCAATCTGCCCTTCGAGCAGGGCGCCAACCCTTACATCGACGTAGAGCACAACCTGGTGTCAATGAAGTACTTCTTCACCCGCAAGGTGGCCATGACCAGGGAGTCGCAGGCCTTCGTGGCGTTCCCGGGCGGACTGGGCACCTTGGACGAGGCCTTCGAGATCCTGACCCTGCTGCACACCGGCAAGACCGATCCGGCGCCGGTGGTGTTGGTGGACGTCGAGGGCGGTACGTTCTGGGAAAAATGGCTGACCTTCATCAACGAGGAGGTGATCACCGCCCAGTACATTGGCCGCACCGACATGGGCTTGGTGCACCTGTGCCACTCCGTTGACGAGGCTATCGCCGAGATTGAACGGTTCTATTCGAATTACGTGAGTACGACCATCGAGTCGGGGCGCGCGACGTTAGTGGTGCGCCAGACACCGAGTCGCGAACAGTTGGACGCACTCGCGCACCTCGTGCCGTACTTCGCCAGTGGTGAGGGCTTCAAGGTGGAGGACTCGAGTGTCACGTTCAACTTCGATCGACGAAACTACGCCAACCTGCGCCTGATCATCGATGCGATCAACCGGTGGGTCGCCTAGTCCTGGGGCGCGGCGCGCAGTAACATCTCGGCCTTCTGCAAACTACGCCGGACCTTGGAGAGTTGGCGCTCCAATTCCTTGGCTTGCTCGTGGCCGCCCGAACGCACCTGTTCGCGCAGCGTGTCAAAGATGACGTCGGACACGCGCTGCTCCAGGCCCGCGACCTCGTCGGCCAGTTCGCTGAAGGACTCCATCAAGAAAGCACCACGACGTCCAAAGAACCGTCGTGGTACTGGGCGCGCAGCACCTTCTTGTCGAACTTACCCACGCTGGTCTTGGGAATGGTCTCTAAGAAGGTCCAGTTCTCGGGCAGCCACCACTTGGCGACGCGTTGGGCGAGGAATTCGCGCAACTCTTGCGGGGTAGCCGTCATATCGGGACGCAGCACCACGCAGCACAACGGGCGCTCCTGCCACTTCTCGTCGGGGATCGCTACCACGGCCGCCTCGAAGACGGCCGGGTGGGCCATCATGGTGCTCTCGAGCGTGACCGAACTGATCCACTCACCGCCGGACTTGATGACGTCCTTGGTGCGGTCACTAATCACCATGAAGCCCAACGGGTCGATGGTGCCGATGTCGCCGGTGCGCAGCCAGCCGTCGCGGAACTTGTCGGGGTCGTCAACGAGGAAATAGGAGCCCGTGATCCACGGCCCGCGCATCTCGTACTCGCCCACCGCGTGTCCGTCGCGTGGCAACACCGTGCCGTCCTCGTCGGTGATACGAATCTCCACCCCGCCCACGACTCGACCGGCCTTGACGCGAAAGTCGATCTCCTGATCCTTGGGTGTGCCCCCCGGGGGGATCGAGACGGCCGCCAGGGGGCTCGACTCGGTCATGCCCCAGCCCTGAATCAACTCGAGGCCGTACTTGTCACTAAAGGCTTCGATCATGACGCGCGGGACCGCCGAACCGCCGGCCAGTAGGCCACGCAAGCTCGAGAAATCGAGCGCCGGATTGTTCTCGGCCGCGCGTAGCACGTCGTTCCAGATGGTGGGCACGCCGAGCGAGAAGGTCGGTCGCAGCTCGGCGATCATCTTGATGATCGGCTCTCCTTGCAAGAACATCTGGGGCATGATCAATTCAGCGCCGCAGAAGTAGGCCGTGAAGACGGCGCCCCAGGCGTTGACGTGGAACATCGGCACGATGAGCAGGACCCGATCGCGCTCGCTGAAGCCAATCGAGTTGGCCGACGTCGAGGCCATGGAGTGCAGCCAGGTTGAACGGTGCGAGTACAGCACGCCCTTGGGGTCACCGGTGGTGCCCGAGGTGTAACAAAGGATCGCGGCCGACTTCTCGTCCAGTTCGGGCCAGACGAAACCCGGTGCCACACTGGCGATGAACGTCTCGTAGTCAATGGTCTCGCCAAGCAGGCCGCTGGTGTCCTGGCCGTTAACAATGATGTGCTCGACGGTGGGGATCTGGTCGCGCACCTTGGCGAGCAACGGGGCCAGCGAGGCGTCGACGATGATGACCTTGTCCTGGGCGTGGTTGATGATGAAGGCCAGCTGCTCGGGGAAGAGCCGGATATTGAGCGTGTGCAGGATGGCGCCCATGCAGGGGATGGCGATGTAGGCCTCCACGTGCGTCTGGTTGTTCCACATGAACGTGGCCACGCGATCGTCTCGGCGCACGCCCAAGTTGGTCAGCGCCGCGGCCAGCTGTTCGGCCCGCCGGGCGACCTGGGAAAAGGTCGCCACCGCGACCCCGTCGGGGCCCACCGTGAAGATCTTCTTGTCGGCGTAGACCGACTCACCGTGTCGGATAATCCCGCTGATCAAGAGTGGGCCGTCTTGCATCGTGCTCTGCATAGTTCCCCCTGGTGGACGCCGTTGCGACGATGCTACAAAATTAGAGCGCTGCGGTGCGGTCTACCAGGAAAGTTCGTAGGGACGTAAGGGCGCCGGCAGCGCCGAGGGTTCTCCGCGCAGATAGGTGTCGATGGCGCTGGCGGCGCTACGGCCTTCGGCGATGGCCCAGACAATCAAACTCTGGCCCCGCACGGCGTCGCCGCAGGCGTAGACCGGTGACTCGCCCGCAGCGGTCGCGAGCGACCAATCGGCACCCACCGACAGGGTGGACCGTGGCGTCAGGAAGGGTTCGCGGTTGAGGCCTAGGTCCTCCAGTTCGGGTCCCAGGAAGCCGGCCGCGATCAGCACCATATCGACGGGCGTGCGCACAAGCTGACCGTTTTGATTGTCGCGCAGGACTAACTCCTGGAGACGGCCGTCGCCCGCGAATTCCAGCGTCTCGATCGAAAAAAGACGGTCGCCGCCCTCGAGGTGAGCCGACGTGCTCTTCAAGAGTCGCGCCATCGTGGGCCATGGTTCGCTGTTCGGGCGCGTGAGAGGAGGCTCGTCCAGGATCTCGATTTGGGTGATCGAGGCCGCGCCCTGTCGGTGCAGCGTGCCGAGACAGTCGGCCCCGGTGTCGCCACCGCCCAAGATGATGGCGCGTTGTCCGGACGCGTTGATGAGCGGTTCGGTGCCGTCGCGCACGGCCCGGTTCGACGCTTCAAGATAGGTCATCGCCGGGTAGATGCCTTCGAGTTCGTTACCCGCCACCCCAATGAGGCGCGGGATGGTCGAACCCACGGCGAGCAACACCGCGTCGAAGTTACTCTGCAACTCGGACAGCGTGGTGCCTTCCTCGCCGACCGTGACGCTGGGGTGGAAGGTGACGCCCGACTTTTCCATGACGTCGATGCGCCGATCGAGCACGGCCTTTTCTAACTTGAACTCGGGGATGCCGTAGCGCAGGAGCCCGCCGATGGCGTCACTTCGCTCGTAGACAGCAACGTCGTGACCGACGCTGCGCAGTTGGGCGGCCGCGGCGAGGCCGGCCGGACCGGATCCGACCACCACCACGTGCTTGCCCGTCTTGGCCTCGGTCACGCTTGCCACGTCGAAACCGTTGGCGAAGGCGTGCTCGGCGACTTCGTACTCAATGCGTTCGATCGTCACCGGATCGCTACCAATACCCAGCACGCAGGCCGACTCGCACGGCGCCGGGCAGAGCCGTCCCGTGAACTCGGGGAAGTTGTTGGTGGCGAAGAGTTGACTGGCCGCCTGCTCCCACTGGGCGTGGTACACGCGGTCGTTGAAGTCGGGAATACGGTTGCCGAGCGGACAGCCCTGCATGCAGAAGGGAATGCCGCAGTCCATGCAGCGCGTAGCCTGCGTGACGACCGCACCGTCGTCCTGGGGCTCGTAAACCTCGTGCCAGTCGCGCAGACGCACCGGCACTGGTCGCATCGTCGGGCCCTGGCGATCGAACTCCAAGAAGCCAGTGGGCTTAGCCATTGCGCAACTCGTCGCGCATCCGCTGGTACTCGGACGTCTCGACGCGCACGAAGACCATTCGCGCTTCGCGCCAACTCTGTAAGATGGCGCCGGCCTTCTGCGATCCGGTCTCGTCGCGAAAACGTTCCAGCAACCCCAAGAGCATCTCGTCGTCCTCGTACTCCAGTGGGTCGATCTCGTAGACCCCGGCGCTCAGGTGGTCGTAGATCTTCTGGTCCGGGTCGTAGAGGTACAGCGTGCCGCCCGACATGCCCGCGGCCAGGTTGCGGCCAACGTCGCCCAGGATCACCACCACTCCCCCGGTCATGTACTCACAGGCGTGGACCCCGGTGCCCTCGACGACGATGGTGGCGCCCGAGTTGCGCACGGCGCAACGCTCGCCCACCACGCCGCTGATGAAGATCTCGCCGCTGGTGGCACCGTAGCCAATGACGTTGCCAGCAATGATGTTCTCGTCACTGCGAAAGGTCGACGCGGCGAAGGGCTTGATGATAATGCGGCCTCCGGACAGGCCCTTGCCCGCGTAGTCATTCGTGTCGCCAGTCAGGCGCAGGGTCAGGCCGGCGGGAATGAAAGCGCCCAGGCTCTGGCCCGAGGAACCTTCCAAGTAGATCTGGATGTGGTCGTCGTCGAGCGTTCGCGCGCCCAGCGAGCGGGTGATCGCGCTGCCGGTCAGCGTGCCCACCGTGCGGTTGACGTTACGCACCGCGGTGCGCACGACGAGCGGGGTTCCCTTGTTCGCGGCGCTGACCGCGTCGTCGAGAAACGTCCAATCGAGCGCGCCGTCGAGTCCGTGGTCCTGCTTCATGCTTTGGCGCCTCTGATCAGGGTGAACAACCGCCAAGAGGGCGCTGAGGTCGAGGTCGCTGTTGTCGTCGTCCGGCGAGTCCACCGTGATGCGCGTGGTGTCGCCGATGATCTCGTCCAGCGTGCGCGCGCCCAACAGGGCCAGGTACTCGCGGACCTCTTGGGCTATGAACTCGAAGAAGTTCTCGACGAATTCCGGCTGGCCGGTGAAGCGCTCGCGCAGTACGGGGTTCTGCGTGGCGATGCCGACCGGACAGGTGTCCAGGTGACAGACGCGCATCATCACGCAGCCCGAGACCACTAGCGGGGCGGTCGCGAAGCCGTACTCTTCGGCGCCGAGCAACGCGGCCATGATCACGTCACGTCCGGTCTTTAGCTGTCCGTCGACCTGAACCACAACTCGGCTGCGCAGTCCGTTGGCGGCCAGGGTCTGGTGCGTCTCGGCGAGACCGATCTCCCACGGCGTGCCGGCGTGCTTGAGCGACGAGAGCGGCGCCGCGCCAGTACCGCCGTCGTGGCCCGAGATGAGAATTACGTCGGCGTGGGCCTTGGCGACGCCGGCGGCGATGGTGCCCACGCCCTGCTCACTCACCAGCTTCACGTGGATGCGGGCCTGATCGTTCGCGCACTTGAGGTCGTAGATGAGTTGCGCCAAGTCCTCGATCGAGTAGATGTCGTGGTGCGGCGGCGGCGAGATAAGGCCCACGCCCGGCGTTGAATGGCGGGTCTTGGCGATCCAGGGATAGACCTTGGTGCCCGGCAACTGGCCCCCCTCGCCCGGTTTGGCGCCCTGGGCCATCTTGATCTGCAGGTCGTCGGCGTTGACCAGGTAGCGACTGGTCACGCCGAAACGGCCCGACGCCACCTGTTTGATGGCCGAGCGTCGGTTGTTACGCGGATCGGACGTGTCGAAGCGGTCCTCGTCCTCGCCCCCCTCGCCGGTGTTGGATTTGCCTCCAATGCGGTTCATCGCGATCGCCAAGGTGCTGTGCGATTCGGCCGATATCGAGCCGTACGACATCGCCCCGGTGGAGAATCGTTTGATGATCGACGCCACGCTCTCGACGTCGTCAATGGGAATGGGCGACGCGCTCGGCACCAACGCAAAGAGCCCGCGCAGCGTCACCTTGCCGCTCGCCTGTTGGTCGACCATGGCGGTGTATTCCTTGAATATGTCGAAGCGCTTTTCGCGCGTGGCGTGCTGCAACTTCTGCACCGTGCGCGGGTTAAAGAGGTGCAGCTCGCCGTCGCGGCGCCACTGGTACTCGCCGCGCGTGCGCAGCGAGAGGCGCTCGCTCTGCGGTGCGACGTAGGCCTGCGCGTGCAACGTCAACACGCTCTGGCCAATGTGATCAATGGTGATGCCGCCCAGACGCGAGTGGAATCCGGGAAAGTAGCGCTGCAGGACCTGGTCCGAGACGCCCACTGCTTCAAAGAGCTGGGAGCCGACGTAACCGGCGACGGTGCTGACGCCCATTTTGGACATGGTCTTGACAATGCCCTTGTTCAGGGCCTTGCCGTACTGGTAGCGGGCCTCGAAGGCGCTCAGGTCGCTGAGTTCGCCTTCTTCGACCAACGCGTCGATTGATTCGTAGGCCAGGTAGGGACAGACGGCCGACGCGCCAAAGCCAATCAGCAGGGCCACGTGATGGACCTCGCGGGCGTCGCCGGTCTCGATGACCAGGGCGGCGCTGGTGCGCAGGTGTTCGGCCACCAGACGGTGGTGCACGGCACTCACCAGCAGCAAGCTCGGGATAGCGGCTTGGGTCTCGGACGTGTTGCGATCAGACAGGATCAGCACGTTGGCGCCCTCGCGCACCGTGCTGACCGCCTCGTCGCAGACGCGATCGATGGCCTGGGCCAAGGTGGGGCCGGCGGCCACCAACTCGACCACGTCGAAGAGACCGTCGAGCACCACGGTCTTAAAGCCGCTCACCCGCTCGCTCTCCTCGAGGTAGCGGATCTTGGCCAACTCCTGCACGCTCAATACCGGTGACGGCAGCACGATCTGGTGACAGTGCTGGGCCGTCTCGGTGAGCAGGTTCTCCTCGCCACCGATGGCGACGCGCGTCGAGGTGACCAGTTCTTCGCGGATGGCGTCGAGCGGCGGGTTCGTCACTTGGGCGAAGAGCTGCGTGAAATAGTCGAACAACACGCGCGGCTGACGCGAGAGGGCCGGCACCGTTGCGTCCGAGCCCATCGAGCCAATCGGTTCCTCGCTCACCTGGGCCATGTGTCGAATGATGAGGCGCAGGTCTTCGTCGCTGTAGCCGAAGCTCTTCTGCTGACACACGACCGACGCGTGACTGGGCATCAACATCGCCGGCGCCTCGATGGCGTCGAGCGACATCTGCTGCTCGTCGAGCCACGCCCCGTAGGGGGCCCGCGCCGCGAGGTCGCCCTTCAGTTCTTGATCATCGATGATGCGGCCCTGGGCGACGTCGACCAGGAACACCCGTCCCGGCTGGAGCCGTCCCTTGCGCTCGACGTTGGCCGGATCGATCGGCAGCACGCCCACCTCGCTGGCGAAGATGACCCGCTGATCCTTGGTCACCCAGTAGCGGGCCGGCCGCAGGCCGTTGCGGTCGAGCACCGCGCCCACGACCCGTCCGTCGCAGAAGGTAATCGAGGCCGGTCCGTCCCACGGTTCCATCAGCGCCGCGTGGTAACGGTAGAAGTCGCGACGCTCGGCGCTCATGAAGGTGGAGCGCTCCCACGCCTCGGGGATCATCATCAACACGGCGTGCGGCAATGAGCGACCGGACTGGACGAGCAGTTCGACCACTTCGTCGAAGCTGGCCGAGTCGCTCATCGCTTCGGTGATGATGGGGGTCAGTTCGCCCATCGCCAGCGGCAGCAGGTCGCTGTGCAGGGTCGACTCACGCGCGGTGATCCAGTTTCGATTGCCCCGCACCGTGTTGATCTCGCCGTTGTGGGCAATGTAGCGAAAGGGCTGGGCGAGGCTCCAGCGCGGCAGGGTATTGGTCGAAAAGCGGCTGTGCACCACGGCGATCGCCGAAGTCAAGCGCTCGTCGCGAAGATCGGCGAAGTACTGGCGAAGTTGCGGCGAAGTGAGCATGCCCTTGTAGATCAGGACGTGGCTGGAACATGACGACGCGTAGATGTCGAGGGCGTGTTCAATGACCTTGCGGGCGCAGAAGAGCGCTCGTTCCAGTTGCGGTGCCGGCGAGTCGGCTGACTTGACGATGAGCTGTTGGGCGAATAGCGGTTCGGTTGATGCCGAAGCCGGGCCGAGCAGGCTCGAGTCCACCGGCACGTCGCGCCAACCGGCCGACGAAAGGCCCACCCGAGCCAGGGTGAGATCGATAGCGCTCTTGATCGCGTCGAGTTCGAAGTGCTTGGGTATCATCCAGTGAGCCACGCCGTATTCGCCCGCCGCGGGCACTGCGTCGCCGAAGATTGTTCTCACGAATTGATCGGGCATCTGGACGAGCAAGCCAGCACCGTCGCCGGAGTCGACGTCCGCTCCGGTGGCGCCGCGGTGCTCCAGGTTCTCCAGAATCGTGAGGGCGTCGCGCACCGTGGCGTGCGTGGGCCGGGCGGTCAGGTCCGCCACCATACCCACGCCGCAGGCGTCGTGTTCAAAAGTGGGATCGTAGAGTGAGTTCTTCATGGCGTTGCCTTATGGGGCGACGCTGACCCAGAATTAACTATACCGAATTCCGTTCCCGATGATGGCGCGTACGCTGATTGAGTGACTTCTACGTCGCCTACGACACTCGTGGTCGGTGCGGGCATCATTGGACTGGCCAGTGCTTTTCGACTCGCCCGCGCCGGGCATGCAGTACTGCTCTTTGACCCCCACCCGGCCCAAGGGGCCACCTGGGCGGCGGCCGGCATGCTGGCGCCCTCGGCGGAAGTTGCGCCTGGCGAGGAGAGCAACTACGCCTTACAGAAAAGCGCGGTCGTCAAATGGCACGAGTTGGCCGACGAACTCTCTCTCATGACCGGTAGGCGCCTATCGATTCATGAGACGGGCACGTTGCTGGTGGGCTTGGACGCGAGTGACCGGCGAATGATCGACCAATTCGTCGACGTCACGCGAGGCTTCGGTGTCGATTCACTCGATGTCACGCGCGATCTCTTACCGGACCTCTTCCGCGCGATCTCGCCACGCATCTCGAGCGGGACACTTCTCTCCGGCGACGCCTGGATCGATCCGGACGAGGCGGTGAGCATTCTCGGCCAGGCGCTCGACGCGCTTGACGTGCAGCTCATCACGGAAAAGGTTCTCAGTATCACGAGCGACCGCACCGGAGTGAGAGCAACCACGTGCGATGACTCCTACTCGGGTGGGGCGGGAATACTCGCCACCGGTTCGGCCGCCCTGCCCGGGGGCGCCGTGATCTCGGGTCAGCACACCGTTCGCCCGGTGCACGGGGTGACCCTGCGGGTCCAGGGCGTTGATCGCAGCGCCTTGCCCACCGTGCGGGCCTTCGTGCGCGGTCGCAACTTCTACATGGTGAGTCGACCGGGTGGCTACTGCGTATTGGGCGCGACACTTGAAGAACGAGCGGAGCCGGCCATTCAAGTGGGTGAACTCGCGCGACTGCTGCGCGATGCGCTCGATATCGTGCCCGAGTTGGAGACGGCGACGGTGATCGAGAGTCGGTTCGGGTTGCGGCCCGCGAGCCAGGACGTTCAACCTTTCTTCGAGGTTTTGGCGAATGATGGCTGGGCCTGGTCGTCTGGGCACTATCGCCACGGCGTGACCCTGGCGCCGCTGGCGGCGCAGTGGGCACTGGACTTCGTCGAGGCGCCCTCGTGATTCGAGTGAACGGCGTCGAGCACGCCGACGTCTTTGACAACGTGACGTCATTGATGGCGCGACTGGCGATCGAACCGCGCGGGGTCGCGGTCGCCGTGAACGGCGAGATCATTCAGCGTGTTGAGTGGGCGCTCACGCCACTCGGCGACGGTGACGTGGTAGAGATTGTGAGCGCCGCCGCGGGCGGTTAAACGAGGGATGGACTTATGACCGTTGGCGAATTAGTGGATGAACTCGACGAACGTATCCACCAAGCCTTGCTCGCCAAGGCCACCGGTGAGACCATCGTGCACCTGTGCGAAGCGCGCGCGTGGCTGACCAATCCCGATCAGCCCCACGGTTCCTTGCACCAAGGCTGAACAGTCGAACCGAGTAAGATTTTCGCTTTGCGGGCTGTGGCTTAGTTTGGTCTAGAGCGCTCGGCTGGGGGCCGAGAGATCGGGAGTTCAAATCTCCCCAGCCCGACCATGGCGTGTTCGCAGTTTCAGGATAAATATTGATTCGTCGGCCCAAAAGGTTGATTTGAGTTTTCCAAATCATGAAGTGATGCAAGTGGACAAGGCTGCTGCAGCGTTCACCACTTGCTTCGTTCCACCCAGCGCCAGATCGGCCATCTGTTTGCAGGTCAGTTGCTGACCTGCGACAAAGGATTGCTGAAATAGCTCCTCTCCCAAGACAACGAGCAGCCGGATGCGGTTTTGCTCTCGTATCTCGCGCTCTGGCGGCGTCCACTCCCCCCACCACTCGGGTCGCTCAGCCTGTCGAAGGGTGCAGCGTAGTTGACCCGAGGTCCGATGAACGCCGGGAATGCGACCCTAATGTTGACGGGTTGGCGACACTCCCGGGCATGTGTAGTGGTGATGAGAAGATACTGGGCGCTGTACGAACGGGGATCCGGGTGAGCGATCAGAGGAAGGCGGAATTTGAGCGGGCGTACTCGCTCCATCTTCGCGACATCACCGCGTACGTGACACGTCGAGTTCCGAGGGATGAGGTCGACGACGTGGTGGCCAAGGTCTTCGTTGTCGCATGGCGACGCTTCGAGGATGTTCCGGCGCCGCCCGAGGACCGGCTCTGGCTCTTTGGCGTCGCCCGTCGCTGCGTCGCCCATCATCTTCGTAGCGGGTTGCGCCAGGGCCGTCTGCGCATGCGCTTGTCCAACGAAATCAGGATCGTCCAGATTCCGCCTTCGCAGAGAGTCGACCACCGATATGACCTTGTGCTGAAGGCAATGGAACGACTCAAGCCGCTCGACCGCGAAGCGCTGCGACTCGTGCTCTGGGACGAGCTTTCCCACGCGGACGCTGCCATTGTCTTGGAATGCAGCGTGAATGCCTTTGAACTGCGCTACCGGCGAGCCCGTAATAGCGTGCGCCACGCGGTGGAGGGCGACTCCGCGGTCGCACCGAGACCGGAGCGGTCTTCGCTCGCTAACACTCCACTCTTTAAGGAAGGACAAACACCGTGACCATGATTATCGAGGACCTCATTCGACAAGCCGATCCCGTCGACCGCTTCGAAGTACCCACCATCGCCGCGGAGTCGTCTCGTTGTCGCCTCGACCAGATCCTGGCGACACCGGCGCCTGCTTCCAGAACTCGGCGCCGTCGCGCTATCTCCGTGGTCGTGGTGGCCGCGGCAACGCTCACCGTGATTGTGCTCCAGGTTCTACCAAGTTCCGTAGGACGACCGTCGCCGGCGGCAGCCGCCCTCCTCAACCTTTCGCACGCCGCCTCCAAACTTCCGAGGGTCGGCGCACCGATAACCGGGCAGTACGAGTACACCAAGTCGGTGTCGCTCGACTCCATTGAGTACGTGGACGCACCGCAGTATCCATTTTTCGTGAACTACGACGAACAACGCCAGGATTGGGATAGCGCGAGCGGCTCCGGACGGCTCGTCGAGTCCTGGTCCGATCCCACGTTCCCCACCGCTCACGACCGCTCCAATTGGCTCCGGTTCGGATCGCCCTCTTTGGCTCAGGCCCCCGTAGTCGAGACGATGGCTCCGGGGACAGGGGCCACTGCGCCGATCGACCTATGGGCGTTGCCAACTAACCCGACGCAGTTGGCGAGCATGGTCAGCAGTCGAAGCATCGAGGCAGGGCCGCCCGGACCGCTCGAGGACTTCACACAGGTTGGCGACCTGCTCCGAGCGACGTTTGCGCCCCCGGCACTTCGCGCCGCACTCTTAAAGGTCGCTTCGAACATTCCCGGAGTGCTGCTGATCGGACCGACGACCGATCACCTCGGTCGCAGCGGCGTCGGGCTCGCCATCGCGCAGAGCCCGAGTGACCGGGCCCAGGGTTCCTCAGGCCTTTTCGAACTCATCTTCGATCCGACCACGAGTGCCCTGCTTGGCGAGCAGACTTTCGCCGGCACGCCGCCAACAGGAACCTCGACGGGCGACGCCACATCGCTGACAGGACTCGTGGTCACCAGTTGGACTTCGTATGAAGCGAGCGGGGTCGTTAACTCGTCGACCGCGGTCACACGCACTCAAATATCGGGTCAAGAGCAGTAAAGACCGAACCGCGAAAGGGGTTCAATACCAAGGCCGGACGTGACAGAACGACAAACTTGCATTGGCGATTGGTTACTTGCTCGGTTCTGGCGTCGTAGGCCGACGTGACACATCTGTCGTCGAACACCGGTGAATCGTATACGTTCAGTTCTTGCAAACGCCGCGAGGCCGACGTTGAGACAACGAACTGGATGGCGTCCGGCCCAGGGATGGGCAGCCCGCTACAGGGATCGCCTTGGGATTACGGCGGGTGCCACGCCATGACGCCGTCGAAATACCGTGAGTGAGTGCCAAAGGAGCAGGATCGCCAGATCCAACACGAGTAGCAGGAGCGCCGTATCGACGAGGGCCCCGGCAACGTGCGACACGAGGCTGCCGACGATGAGACGGCCAGTGTTGCTGCCGAGGTGGATCACTGAGGTGGCATGACGGCCAAATTCGGAAATGATCAGCAGGCCGACAGCCGGCTCGCCAATAATGGTGCCCACGGACCAGAGTTGCTTGCGGTGGCCCCGAATAAGGAATCGCGCAATAAGCACGGCTCCCAGCAAGCCCGCGAGGAGGCCGAGCCACGCGATCGTGCCCAACGACTGCGAGATGCTCCCGACGGTCTTGAGCCCCTTCGCTCTCACTTCGATCTGGGGCGCCATTCCCCCGGGGATCTTCGGCACCCGGGGATCTGCATCATGCCACGCCGACGTGAACAGGACGATGAGAGGCCCAAGATTGACGGCTGGGGTATGGTTACTTGACGCCTCTCGATACAACCGCGCGAAAACCGCACGAGCCTCGGCACCAACCTTTGCACTATTCATGGTGCGCACAAAGGTCGTTTCCAAGAGACCGCGATGCAGCTGGACAGTCTGACGGATGGCCAAGTTGGAATTCGCGGCGACCTCATTGACCGCCGACCTCGCCAGGGACTGCTCGACGCTGGGCGTAGAAGCGGTCGCGATCACGGTGCCGGCGAAGCGCTGCGGCGTTCCGACAAGTCCCTCGGTCGTCTGCAGAATGCCCCCGACGAGAATCAGTGCAACGCAGACCCAACCGAGCACGAGGGCGAGGATTCTTCGGCCGAGGGTCGCTGCCGACACCATCGGTGATCAGTCGCCCGACTCGGAAAACTCGGAAAACTGCATCTGGAATTCCGGCACTGCACTGACTCCTGGGCGAACTGTCATCGACGAGGGTCTCTCGCCCATAACGCACAATCTAATCTTCTCGGATCCTATGAACCCGATAACCGGCCCAACGTGTTGCGTCCGCAGAGCACGCGGAACGACGACGCCAAGTTCTTCGTGGCCGGCGCGGGCTTGGAATGGTGGCTTGGTAGGTGACAGTTCGTAACGGTGTCACATCGCCCGTCGGGGTCACCCTACGAAGTATTACGGTTCTGGGGATCTACGTTCGCTTCCGGCGCAACCTCGGACCGTCTACTCGTGGCGGGCTGGAAGACACTCTCCGTCGTATTCGATGTTGCTAGCGACTTCTCAGTCTCAGCAATGTGGGAACTCCCCCACTGAATAGTGTCGAAGGCCCGACGTGGCAGGAATGCAAGCTTGCACTGGCGCTTGGGCTAGACCGCATGGGCTCTCTTTTGAGTGCCAATGCCCGAGGATTGCAATCCTTCAGCGGCGAATAATCGCGGGTGAGCAATTCTCAATGAAAAACTAGAAAAGTTGAGATGATCGTGCGACAAAGACTTCAAGTATTTGAACGAGGTTCTCTATACTGTTGACAGATATATCGCTTATGGATATAGTACGGAGATGACCAATGATAAAGATTCTCTGACAGGACTAGGGCGAAACGCCGCGGCCGCCGTTCTTGTCCTTTCCAGTCTCGCAGGCGGAGATAAGCACGGATACGCGCTCGTCAAAGACGTCGAGGACTTTGCGGGTGTACACCTTCCTCCGGGGACGCTCTACCAGTTGCTATCTCGGCTCGAGGTCCGAGGCTTGATCACCGCTCTCGAAGCCGATGAACGGCGACGTCCCTATCGATTGACTGCGCAAGGCGCGACGGTGCTGGCTGACTACTTCACCGCGCAACAGCGAATTCTCAAGACCGGACAGGCTCGCCTGAAGCGCTCATGGTCAGCGGCATGACTGGCAACGCCATGGCGGCGCGTCGTGCGGAGCGACTTCTACGTTGGTATCCGGAAGAGTGGCGCGAGCGTTACGGCGAAGAGTTCGCTGATCACCTTGAACAAGAGTTCGCCGACCGATCGGTCGATTTCAGACGAACCCTCAACATCGCGTATAAAGGGCTCGTCGCTCGGGTTGGTGATGTCGGGCTCTCGAACAAATCGGTGAGTGCCGAGGGACAGACTCGCGCCGCCGTCGGCACGAGTTTTGTGTTGATGGCCTTTGTCGCGGTACTCGCGCTCAACTTCTGGTCAAGGGCCATGGGCCTGTGGAGTTCGCGGAAGTACCACCCGATTCCAGTGTCCGCGACGACCGGCATCCTTACGGTGGTAACGGGTCTCATGCTGATAGTGCTCGTCGCGATCGTACTGACGGTTGTCGTATCCGCCGCTCGACAGTTCAGACACGGACGTGCCCAACGACTCGTGGGGCCATCGATTCTCGCCGCCGCCTCGGGCGCGTTTCTTCTTTATTCTGTGCGCTGGGTACCAACAGAGCTCTATCGATACGCTCACGGTTATCACGGAAGATCGGGTATCGGCTGGTCTCAACCCGGTCCCGCCATCGCAGCATTGGGGCAGACTGCTTGGGATACGACACAACAATGGGTCGCACTTTGGAGCGAACCTTCTGGTAATCCCACCTCGTACATAGTGGTAAGTGACCTCGTCCCGATTGCCTTGTTGCTCTTTGGCATCGCGATTGCCTCATTGGTCCGACGCGTGGAATTACCTCACTTTGTTGAGCGATTCGCCGCTGCCACGGTGACGCTCCTTGGCACATTTGCAGGTCTGTTCTTGGTCACCTACGTCATATGGCTCGAAGCTGGTGGGCCATCGGGAAACGAATCCTTCTGGCCGGAGGGTACTCGAGCTGGTGGCGTCTACCTCATTATGTTGGGACTCGTTGCCGTAGTCGTCGCTCGAACTCGATGGCTCGCGAGAAATGAAGGGCACAGTTCAACATAGAATTCAACCGGGCAGTGATGATGTCGCCAAATTTCTGAACGCAACTCAAGAGAGTTGCAACCTTGCAATCGCGTTCGGTTTAGACCGCATGAGTTCTGTTCTGTGGTCCGACGTGCCCGTTCTGCAACCTCGCATTGGAGATTAAATCAACGACAAAATGTCACTGGGACCGGACCGAGCGTTGATGACCATCGCACCCAGGTTCCAAGGCGTCTCCTGGCCTCCCGAAAGCCTCTCGCAACTTGGGCTATTCGGGGTGGCTTGTGATGTTGACAATCGTGCCATCGGGGGCACGAACGAAGAAGCGTCGCAAACCCCATGCTTCCTTCGTAAGCGGGTAGACGATCTCGTACCCGCGCCGCTTGGCTTCCTCGTACGCCTCCTCCACGTCGGAGCCGACATGGATCGAGATGGCCGAATCTTCGGGGGCCGTAGCATCTCTCGTGACGAGTTGAACATGGGCACTGCCGTCCGGTGTTTGGTAGTGCGCAACCCACCCCATATTGAATCCTTCGACGCTCAACCCGAGGTACTCGGTGTAGAAGGCACGGGCAAGTTCGATGTCAGCGACTGGAAGGTTCGCAACAATGCCGGATACTTTCATCTTTCCTCCAAAACCGAATTGAATCATGGAAACCACACACTCGAAAACTATGTCATGTGACGGATATCGACACGCCCCAAAGTGCCGATATGGGATCCTCAGCCAGTGTCGGGGGCCCGACGTGACAAGTATGCAACCTTGCACTGGAGGCTTCATTTCTGAGGTAGCTAGCGGTGTTCATTTCAACTTCGCTTGATTATTTGTGCCTTATTGGAGTATCTAAGCGACAAGTACCTCGCAATATTTAGGTGTCGGACCACTGGTCAATTCTCCGAAATAAGTACCTCCGTAGAAGGGACTTTGCACCAGAGACGTCGACAGCGTCGTCAATCAGATGGGGAGACGGATTGGCCAAACTCTTCACGGGGAGAGAATGAGCGCTCGGGTCTACGATGGGAATGAAAATTCGATCGACCAAGTGAATTCGATGCCACCACGTAGGAGTAAAGCAACACCAAGCAAAGACGCGGGCCCATCTCCCGAGTTGCGAGCAATGCTTATGAACGGCCTATCTCTCGCACCAGCGGGAGCGAACGTGGTGATGCAGCTCTCACGACTTCCTATTGGTCACGGCGTCGCGGAAAGCCGCGTCGAGACTGGCGCGTTAATGAAGCATCCGATCAAGCGCACCCGCACGACACTTGGCTACATCCTCGTTGCGTTGCTCGGCAACGACGAGGAGCGCGCCAGCGTTGGACGTGAAGTAAACCGTCAACACCAACAGGTTCACTCGCTCGTCGACGACGCCGTTTCTTACAACGCGTTCCACACCGATCTCCAGCTATGGGTGGCTGCCTGCATGTACCAAGGTGCGCTAGACGCCGTCACGTTCGCCTACGGGCCACAAACTTCGTCAACGCTCGACGAACTCTACGTTCACTGCGCGCGATTCGCGACGACGTTGCAGGTCTCCCCGGCGCAGTGGCCCGAAAGTCGCGAGGCCTTCGAGGTGTACTGGCGGGAGTCTTTGGGTCTCATTGCCATGGACGACGTCACTCGAACTTACCTGCGCAACTTGGTATCACTGGCGTTTCTTCCGAGGGTGTTACGAATAGGCCTTGGACCTCTGCACGAGTTGGTCACTGCCGGTTTCTTGCCCGAGGAGTTTCGCCGTGAACTCGGGCTCACGTGGAGTGACGCGCGCCAGCGCCGATTCAACGTTCTTTTCCGCGTCGCGTCGGCGACGCATCGAACATTGCCTCGTCGCGCTCGTGAGTTTCCACTCAACGTAGTGTGGTGGGACACGCAGCGACGACTTCGCCTCAATCGTCCATTTGTTTAAGCTGGGAAGCGTCGAATCTTCGACGCGCTGGACCTACGAGAATTAGCGAACCTGACGCGCGCTCGATAAGGCGTCCCCGTGCCCGCAGGCCAAGCGCTCCTCCGGCGTGCGCTAAGACCGCGGCGACGATACCGGCGCCGTCACCCTGCGCTACCGACAGCGCCTGCACCATATCGGACTCGGCCGTCGCTACCGAGGACGCGGCGTCATCATTTTGAAGGCCGATCTCGACGTTCGGATTGTCACCAAAGACGGCGAGCTACTCCACCACTTCACATTGAATCCAGCCAAGAACTACCGGCCGCGGAAGGATGACTAGTCGCTAGAAGTTCGTCTGTCCCAGAAAATCCTCAACTTCACATGGTGTCGTAGGCCGACGTCACAAGTCTGCAACCCTTCACTGGCGCCTTGAGCTGACGAAAACAGGTTCAGGTATGGCCGAGTGCCATGACGAGCGACGGTAAGTCCTTGTGGACCCGTAATGGGCGGCTTGACTCTCCCCCTTGGGGAGGGCGCATACTTGCTATGTCGTGCTGTCCAGTGCGACGACGAGGGAGTAAGCGGTATGGAAGAAGTCAGCATCGGCGAGTTCGCACGACGGTCGCGCCTGTCCGTCAAAGCACTGCGCCTCTACGACGAACTCAGTGTGTTGACACCTGCGCGCGTCGACCGACACTCGGGCTATCGCTACTACGACGTCGCCCAGCTCGAAGACGCGCGTCTCATCGCAATGCTCCGTCAACTCGGGTTTCCGCTTGCGACCGTCAAGGAATTGCTCGCATGCGATCCGGTTGAAGCCGCAGATCAAATAGTCGCGCACTGGCGGGACGTCGGCCGCGCACGACTCACGACGCGATCTCGCTGAGTACCTCGTCAACCGACTCATTGGAAAGAGGTCTGAGATGTATGAAGTCGCCACACGAGAGATTCCCGAGCGGAGCGTGTTCTGCCTGAAACGCAATGTCGACGAACAGGGGGCGTGGACGCTCGGCAAGGAGTTCATCGCGATCCTGCGCGAGCGACCACTGCCGAAGTTGGAGGGGCGCGAAGGCGCGATGTTCTCCATCTACTGGGGTGAGGTGAGCGCCGACAGCGACGGCCCGGTCGAGTGGTGCAAACCGATCCCAGTGTCGGACGCGCAAGCGCTGGCGTCGCATTACCCGGAGTTGACCTTGCGGACCGAACCCGCACACTGCGAGGCGTACGTCGCGCTACCGAACGACGCGCTACCGGCTCGCCCGGGTGGGAACCCAGGCGTGCAATGGCAACTCGCGTCGGAGGCTTTGCGTGCCTGGTGGGAAGAACAGGGCATCAACCCTGAGGGGCTCGACCTTAAGCCTGAAGATCTGGGAATGCGGATCACGTACCTTGCGAGCGGGCCAATTACGGAGTCGAGCGCCCCTTACTGCGACTTCGCAGTACCGTTCGCATAAACGAATTCGAAGTCGCGCAAGTGGGAATTAAGGTACCGGATTGTTGGTGTCGACGGCCCGACGCAACAAGAGTGCAACCTCGCACTGGCGACTTGATTTATTCAAGGTTTGATGGGCGTCTGAGGCATGTGGAAACTAGGATGCCACCGTTCTCTGTAAGGTCTGAAGGCCTCGCATCAACCTCTTGAACGAACTACAGCGCCAGACTCGGCGAAAGTCGAGTCTGGGCCGCCCGGCGTTGGACCCGAGGCGCATTCGCAATCAGGACCGCCGCAGCGGCTCATTCATTCTGTCGCCATACAATCTCGCCGTCGATCAGTTCGCTCGTTGGAAGCAAGCCGGCCCGACGAGCAACCATGGCCGAGGCGTGGTGATCAGGATGAACGCGGGCTTCGATTGTGTCGACGCCGAGACCTCGAAGCCACGAAACGAGTGATCGCGCCGCCTCGGTGGCGAACCCCTCTCCCTGCCACGCTGAGCCAATGACCCACGCCACGTACGCTAAAGACGCCCCGTCGTCTGAAACAACAATGGTTGCCTGCATGGTGCCAATTGCACGGCCGTCCAGGGTTCGCACGATCCAGTTCAGCCAGAATTCGTCCTGCCGTGAAGAGCCACTGACGAGACGCTGGTACCAGTCCTTGAGCTCCTCAAGGTTCATGGGACTTCCGCCGGTGAACTCGTGCAGACGCTCGTCGTGAAGTACTTTCGTCATCTCGTCTGCGTCGCCCAGGGTCAATGCCGTAAGCGTGAGCCCATCGCTAAGAATGGTCGTATCATCGGGAATTCGCATCATTTCGCTCTATCACTATACGAGTTTCTGGTCGAACCTCTCAACGTATCGATGACCGATCCTCAGCGCCCACGACTGAAGTGTCATGCCTAGGAATCAGAATGTTCGTGTTGGTGGCCCGACGTGACAGGTTTGATACCAGGCATTGGCGCTTGATCACTTGATCTGGTGCAGTGTCGGAGCACCGATGCGGCTGATCTGCTACCAAGCACCTATGCGTTGCCTTGTCGGCCTAATTGCTGTCGCAGGTCCTGCTCGCCCGGTTTTGGGCCAATTACTGGTGGTTGTCGCATTATGACGCCCGAGTTTTCGCCGGTTCTGAATCACCAGCCGTGGAATGCGATTTCAATGATGAGTACGAGACAGTTACATGACATTCTCCACCTCGACCGACATATACTCCGAGACGAGGGCAACGCATCGCGTGCTGCAGTGCGCAAAACAGGGGGTTCAGAGATGAGTTTTTCAGTCAAAGGTGACTACTTCGAAACGTGTAACTGCGAAGTTAGTTGCTCATGCATTTGGCTCGGAGCGGCGACGAACGATGAATGTGAGGTGCTGCTCGCTTGGCACGTAACGGAGGGCCAAAAGGACGGCATCGACCTCGCTGGACTGAACGCAGTGATGGCGGTGCACACACCCAAGAAGATGACTGACGGCAATTGGAAGGTCGCACTCTATCTCGATGATCGCGCGACCCTCGAGCAGTCCGAAGCTTTGGGAGCGATCTTCTCGGGCGGCGCTGGTGGTCATCTCGCCGCCCTGGGTCCGCTGATCGGAGAAGTCGCGGGTGTCGCGCCAGCGTCAATTTCGTTCAGTCGCAACGGTGGCTCGCTCAAGGCATCGGCGGGTACCGTGCTGTCAATGGAGTCTGAAGAGATGGTCGGCATGGACGGCTCGAAACCACCAGTTATTACCAACCCTCTCTTTGGCGCGGTTCCTCAACCCGTGACCCAAGCGAAAGCCGGCGCAATCAGTTACCACGACCACTGGGACGCAGAGTTCTCGGGCACCAACAGTTTCGTGACCGACTTTGCGTATCAAGGCTGAGACCCGCGTAGACGCGAGTCCACCGCTGGGCATACCACTGCACCAACTCCTTCCCGAATGGATTGGGCTGTGCCTCGTCGCGGCACTGGCGTGGGCTGCAACCATCGTGTGGGCTGGCGCGATGAACGTCGGACCGGGCACGATGGGGATGTCCCTGGTCACGTTCCTACCCATCTGGGTAGTCATGATGACTGCCATGATGTTCCCGTCGGTGGCGCCAATGGCCATCGTGTGGATTCGCTCGGTGGCCGCTCGACCGAGTTCGCGAGATCGCGTAATCGGCATTGCCTCATTCCTCGCGGGCTACCTTTGTGCGTGGGCGGCATTCGGTGCCGCCGTCTACTTCGTGTTGTTGGGTGCGGGTAGGCTCGCCAACGATGCGCCCGGCACTGCTCGATGGGTCGGTGCCGCAATCTTCTCGGTGGCCGGCGTTTACCAACTGACGCCGTTGAAGGGGGCGTGTCTCCGTCATTGCCGGACACCGCTGGGTTCTTTTTTCCACTACGCGAGCTATAAGGGTCCCGTACGCGATCTACGTGTCGGAATCCACCATGGGCTGTACTGCGTCGGTTGCTGTTGGGGTCTCATGATCGTGCTGGTTGCCGTCGGCGCTATGAACATTCCCGTGATGCTCGCGCTCGCGGGAGTGATTTTGATCGAGAAGGTCTGGCGACACGGAACAGCGTTCTCGCGCGTAGTAGGCGTATCTCTGCTCGTCATCGCTGCTCTCGTGCTGTTATTCCCGTCGCTACTTCCGGGACTGACGGCGACGCCAATGTCAAGTATGTGACCGCTCGTCAATCTCATCACGACGAATCGCTCAACTAAATTTCCTTCGGCGGATCCGCTCGTGCCATGCTGGATCAACTTAAAGCTTCACCAATCTGCGGTCGAGTGCCGTCTTGAGAACATCAATACACTTCCTGAATCACAGAACCCTCAAACTGCGTTTCGAAAAGTCTACCCTTAATTGTTTTCGATAGGAACTGAGATTCGAGGAATCAAAGATTCCTCGTGTCGGTGGCCCGACGTGAACCCCAACGTCGCAGCCATTGGGTTACGCAGTGAGTTGACTTTGTGGACTCACCGCCGCTTAACGTGCGGAGCCCTCTGAATGGGCTTCAAGTACTCCTTGGTCAGAGGATACTGCGAACCCGCCGCCAAGGCGCGTCGCGGATTTGATTTGGGTGAGGGACGCCCACGGAACCATGGTGACACCAGTCGCGCCCGCGAGGAAACGAATTGGGTCAGCCGCCGGTGCGGTAATGAAGGTGAACGACTCCACTCGCGAAGCGATCCATATCTAGCAACTCTAGGTTGGAATGGAAGTGGTGTGAAAGCGCGGGCGTGCCACCGCCGACCATGACGGGTGTCATGAACAGGTGCATCTCGTTGATCAATCCGGCCGCCATCGCCTTACTTGCGAGGTTTGGCCCCCCGACGGATATGTCAAGACCCGAGGTCTCCAACATCTGCAGCACCGCCTCTGGTTCAAATGATCGCTCGATTCGCGTTCTCGTACTGGACACCTCGCCCAGTGTTCTCGAGTACACGACCTTGGCGGCGTCCCGCCATATTTCCGCAAAGTCTCGGACGCATGGCGGCTCGTCTTCCGCCGCGTCGAATGTCTCCCAGTAAACCATCGTCTCGTACATCCGACGCCCATAGAGATAGGTGCCGAAACCCCGCTCGAGGTCATTGATGAACGTGAACACTTCGGGGTCCGGTTCGGCCCAGTCGAAGTTGCCATTGTCATCCGCGGTGTAGCCGTCGAGGGACATGATTGTCGAGTACACCAACTTCGCCATGGCGGTCACCCTAGTGGAGCGGATTGAACTTGGAAAAGGGACTCACTCTCCTAGCCCAACTAGTTGGCGTGCTCAGCCCTCTCCTTTAAGGTATGGCGCCTCCGAGGATCCCGGGCCGATTCTTGGCAACCACTCCCCCGTACGCGACGGATGTCAAGATGAATGCTCAGACCATTAGACACGGGTTCTACTGGTCGAGGGGTGAAGTGATGAAGTTGGTGAGCTACCGCATACCCAGCGCGTTGGCTGCGGCGCTGCTCGTCTCGGCTTGTAGTACCTCGCAAGTGGCGTCTTCTGCCTCGAGCGAACCCTCCCAAAGCACGACGCACCTTGCACGAGCGGAAACGAATTCTGCGGCGAAAATCTTCGTAGCCGCTTACGACGCCCTGGCCACCACGGCGTTCAAGGCAGCAGTCATGGAGAACTCGCCTAATGCGCTTATAAAAAGGAAAGGAATAGGTGCAGAACTCGCTGCTCGAAGGAGATTTGACGCAACGACGCGATCGTTGCCAATTCCGTCGTCGGCAAAGCACCACGTGTTGGAGGTCGTGGCGAGCGATCACCTAATCGAGGTCGACCTCGGACACCTTGAATCCAAGGGGAAGGGAATTGTAAATGGAGATCCACTCAGCTTTTATGTTGCCGTTGCCGCGCTCGCGAAGTATTTGGGTGTCGAAACGAAAACGTGGCCACCAGTGACGCCAGCTGGTCCAACGGCAGGCGACTGAATTGGTGCGCCCGAGGTTTCGTCCAACCCTTACCGTCTCATAGGCGACAAGTGACGAAAGTACTTAGTTCGGCACGGGATAATCAGGGCAAGAGGTCCGGCTCGACAATCTCTCGGAAGGTCTCGTGATATTTCCTCGGAGCATGGATTGACGCGAATTCGCGAATTTTCGAACCTACGATGTCCCCTGCCTCGCTCACAGGCATATCTACAAGAACAACCCAAACGCGCTTGGGCGCTGTCGACGATCGAATGGTTCGCTATTGAACGGACATTTAAGTGAGTCATGAAACATTTTAAGTTATATGCGGCGTTTGCGTTATCAACTAAGTCAATCTCGCACGGAGCAATCTCTACCTCGATCGAAGGACAGACCGATTACTTGTCCAGCTCGGCTAAGACTTCGCCGATGATCTTGGTCATCTTGTGGGCCGGGATTGGTTCGCCCCCTTCGGCTTTCGCCACTTCTTCGGAGAACGCCTCGACCGAGTGTGTCCCGCCAATCAGCACGTGTCGCAGCGCCTCGCCGCTCGCTTCGGAGTCGTTGACGTCTTTGAGCGAACCGGCAACGTCATGGTCGGGCGACTCGGCCAGAGTGTGCACGACGTTCATCGCTTCTTCTCGCCCACTCGCTGTCGAGACGGCGGGGGCGCGATCGGGATTTTGTTGAAGATCCCATTCGGCAAGAGCCTCGCTATAGCCCCCTTCACCGGGATGCAGCAACCGAGTCGTCGCTTCAGCGACCACGTCAACGCTTTCACCGGTCGGAGCGCCGACTTCGTCGTCACTGTCGTGATGTCGCCCCTCTGGAATAGGTACCACCAGGCTCCCGTCGGGATTACGGATGATCTCCATGTCGTCACTCCTTTTGGACATCACTTCGTGCCCGTCAGTCCCAACCTAAAGGGTGCGTCTCGAATCACAATCGTCACTAACATCGACGCGATTTCTGAGACTACTGTACTGTTTCGATACGGCCCGACTGCTCCCAACGTGACTCGATAGCGTTGTCTACCGCGTCATGGTTCGATGTAAAGCAACCGTGGCCGACCGAGGTCTAGATCGTGTACGTCGAAGCGCCCACTGGCCAAAACCAAAACCGCCCAGATTGGCTCTCTCTATTCGGCAGAGCCGAAGTTCTTTATGGTCTGAAGTTCCGCAGCGCTCAATTCTCTCGGCTGCTCTCCTCGCGCCACCTTCTCGCTCTGGACGAGGTGCAGGACGTCCTCTACGACGTCGGGGTTAGCCAACGTCGTGATGTCGCCCACGTCAGTGAAGTTCGAAATCGACGCGATTACCCGGCGCATGATCTTGCCCGAACGAGTCTTAGGCATGTCGGTCACGATCCAGACATTCTTCGGTCGGGCAACCTTGCCAATCTCGGTCTCGATCATGCGCGACACCTTGTCCGCAACCTCTTGACCCGGCTTCACCCCCGGTTTGACCGAGATATACATCTCGACGACATGGCCGCGGACTTCGTCCACCACCGGCACCGCGGCGGCTTCGGCAACTTCTTCGACCATCATGGCCGCGGACTCCAGCTCCTTGGTACCCAGGCGGTGCCCCGAGACATTGATCACGTCGTCGACCCGTCCCAGGATCCGGTAGTACCCGTCACTGGCCTGCATCGCTCCGTCATTGGCAAAGTACGGCCAGTCGTGCCAATCCGTGCTGCCTTTCTTATGGTTGTACTTCTCGTAGTACGTCTTCACGAACCGGTCGGGGTCTCCCCATATGGTTTGGAAGATGCCCGGCCACGGATTGCGAATGCAGATATTACCGGCGATACCACTTCCGGCCTTTACTACCTCGCCGTCTTCGTCGAGGATCTCGGGAAAAATCCCCAGGGCCGCCGGGCCACAACTGCCCGGCTTCATCGGGTTCAGTGCCGGTATCCCCGTGCCGAGGAAACCGCCATTTTCGGTTTGCCACCAGGTGTCAACGATCACGGCCTCGCCCTTGCCCACGACCTCGTAATACCAGCGCCATACCTCTGGCTCAATCGGCTCGCCCACAGTAGTCATGTGCTTGAAGTGATAGTTGTACTTTGCCGGCTCATCCGGGCCGACCTTGCGCAAGGTGCGGATCGTCGTGGGCGCGGTGTGAAACTGAGTCACACCGAGACGCTCGGCGATCCTCCAACATCGTCCGGCGTCGGGATACGTGGGCACGCCCTCGTACATGACCGTCGTCGTGCCGAGGGCCAACGGCCCGTACACAATGTAGGAGTGACCAGTGATCCAACCAATATCGGCGGCGCACCAATACGTGTCCTCGGGGTGGATGTCCTGGTAGTACTTTGACGTACCGGCCACGTAGGCGAGGTAGCCGCCCGTACTGTGCTGACAGCCCTTGGGCTTACCCGTCGTGCCGCTCGAGTACATGATGAATAGTGGCGCCTCGGCCGGCATTGATACAGGATCAACCAACTTCCTCTTGTAATCCGGCATGATCTCGTCAACGAAGAAGTCCCGTCCGGGAACCATCGGGCTCTCCGAGGCGTACTCGCCGGGATTCCTTCGAAATACCAGCACCTTCTCGACCACGACGCCCTCTTCGAGGGCCCTCGCTACTGCTTCATCGGCCTTGACCTTGTGATCTTGCAGCTGTCCGTTGCGGTAGTAGCCGTCGATGGTGACGAGAACCTTGCTCTTCGAGTCGGCGATGCGACCTCCGCACGCGGGACCGGAGAAACCCCCGAATACTTGGGAGTGAATAATGCCGAGACGAGCGCACGCGAGCATCGCCACGGGTAGATCGGGCACCATGGGCATGTGGAACGTCGCCACGTCACCGCTCTGGAGGCCGCAGAAGCCCTGAAGCAGCGCGGCGAACTCGTTGACCCGTACGTAGAGCTCCTGGTACGTAATGACCTCGGTATCGGCGTCCTCAGGTTCGGGAACGAAAATAATCGCCGCCTTATTGCGATCGGTCGCTAAGTGACGATCAACGCAGTTGTACGAGGCGTTGAGGCGACCGCCGACAAACCACTTCCAAAATGGCGCCTTGCTGGTATCGAGTGTCGTGTGCCAATAGGTATCCCACGACAGGAGGTCGGCGTACTCCTTAAAGCATTCGGGAAAGTTACTCTCACTGAAGCGATCACGAATGCTCGGGTCCGAGACATTGGCTTGCCCAATGAATTTCGCCGAAGGAAAGAAGTAACTCTCCTCACGCCAGTGCACCGCGATTTGGGATTCTGAGGCCTTTTCGGACTCGACCACTTCGGCTCCCCCGTCAACTTTCTTTGGCATACATTCCCCGCTCTCTAAGGCCAAATGCCTGAACATTCAAGCCTTCACTATTTCTCCCAAGCCCCAACGTGGCTTGGCCAACTCATTTGAATCACAATCACGAATTCTGCTCTTACGTTGTTCTATCACGAGCAGATTATTTTGACCACTCGAAGGAGATAGATCGAAAGTCCGACTATCAAGGAAACTCGTACTTTCTCCGCAACCGCCAGCAGCGCCCGGCCAAATCGGCTGGACGCTGCTGGAAGTCGCGCCGGTGTTTTACCACCGACATAGCGTGCGTTAGTTAATACTCTGAGCAACCGGCCTATTAAGCGGGCCAACTGGCAGTACAACCTTGCCGTGGGTCTCATTGATGACACCGGCCGCCGAGGCGTACCAGGCCAGTAGAGCCGTCACAATTCCTAGGTAACCGCCTAGCTTGACCATGCCGGAGTGACCCGCTCCCCAGTTGCCGTAAGTGAGGGCAGCAAAGGTCAGGGTCAGAAACACGAAGACACTCAAGACCGCCACGTTGACCTTCGTGGCCGCAATTGTCATGTACGCGGTGAAGATCGTCCACGCCAGCAGGAAAATCCCCACCGTGTTCGTACTGGGCGGTATGGCCGGAATCTTTAGCAAGATGTAAAAGCCAATCCAGAACGCGCCGTATGAAGTGAACGCGAGCGCACCAAAGGTGTTCTTGCGCACAAACTCCCACATACCGGCCGCGAACTGCGCGGTGCCACCGTAAATCAGTGCCAGCGCGAGAGCCGCCGAAGCGCCACCCTTGTCCCACCAGCCCGCGTTCGCGGAGCTGAGACAGAAGGTGGTCATAGCAAATGCGGCCAAACCTAACGGCGCCGGATCTGCAACTTTATGTTCCATTAATAAACCCCCCAAATGAATTCACAACGAGCCACCGGGTTGATGACCTACAAACGATTAAACACCAACTTGAACCCTCAAGGAAGGCCTTAAAGAATATTTGTGAAGGAATTCACGTTCGAGGCCGAATTACCCACTGGTAACCGGGACCGCACGACCCTGTGGCGTTGAAAAGTGCGCTGGTCGGGAGTAATACCTAGCGGCGAGTCGCGACGTTGGAAAGATGATTAATCGAGCGCGTGACGAAATGACGCGACGAAAGTCTCAACCTGCGAGGCGTCGGCGCCGTCGAGAATGAGTTGCACCAGCGCCGAACCGACGATCACGCCGTCGCTGATTTCGCCCGCTTCCCCAGCGAGCTGCGGCGTCGAAATGCCGATGCCGACGTAGGTGGGGGTGTCACACACCGCGCGTACGGATCCGACCACCCGTTCGGCGTCGCCGATGTCGGCCGCGTGGCCGGTGACCGCCATGCGCGCCGAGGCGTAGACAAAACCCTCACTGGCCGCGGCCACCTTCGCAACGCGCTCACTCGACGTGGACGGCGCGACCAGGAAGATGGTGGCCACGTCACTTTGGTCGCAGACCCCCTTCCATTCCTCGGCTTCTTCGAGGGAAAGGTCGGGCACGATAGCGCCGCCGATGCCGCTCGCGTGCAACTTGCCCGCCGATCGCTCGAGGCCGTAGTGATGGAACATGTTGAAGTACGTCATGGCGACCAGCGGCACCGAGGCGCTGAGTGAGGCCAGATCGGCGCAGAGCGAATCAATGGTGGTGCCCAGCTGTAACGCGCGAAGCGCGGCCTCCTGGATCACCACACCGTCGATCATTGGATCAGAAAAGGGGATGCCGATCTCCACCGCGTCGGCGCCGCCGTGCACGGCCGCCTCTACGTGGCGCACCCAGTCGGGCGTCAGGCCGGCCACGAAGTACGGCACCAGAGCTTTGCGTCCGGACTCTCTGAGTTGTCGTAGCTCGGCTTCCAGGCTCTTCACAGCCGGTCGTCCAATATCGCGCGAACCTGGGCGACGTCCTTGTCGCCGCGACCCGACAGGTTGAGCAGCACCGTAGAATCAGCGCTAATTGACTTGCCGGCCTCTTGGGCAATCCAGGCGACGGCGTGCGCCGTCTCCAACGCGGGAATAATGCCTTCCAATTCGCTCAGCAGCTGCAGGGCGCCGATAACGTCGTCGTCGCCAATGGCGTAGTACTCCGCGCGACCGCTCTCGGCTAGGTGGGCGTGTTCGGGGCCGATGCCGGGATAGTCGAGGCCGGCCGAGATCGAGAAGGCCTCTTCAATCTGGCCGAACTCGTCCTGCATGAGCAGCGACCTCATGCCGTGCAACACCCCCGGCGAGCCCTTGCCGACCGCCGAGCCACCGGCCGCTTCGATGCCCACCAGACGCGCGGGGGTGTTGGCGAAGCCGGCGAAGACGCCCGCCGCGTTAGACCCCCCGCCGACGCACGCGACCACCATGTCCGGGGTGCCCACCCCCAGTTCATCGAGCTGGCGAGCGGCCTCGTGACCAATGATGCTCTGCATCTCTCGCACCATCCAGGGAAAGGGGTGCGGCCCCATCACCGAGCCCAGGCAGTAGTGCGTGTTCTCGACGCAGGTGACCCATTCGCGCATCGCCTCGTTGACCGCGTCCTTGAGCGTGCGGCTCCCCGACAGGACGGGCACCACCGTGGCCCCCAAGAGTTGCATGCGAAAGACGTTGAGCTCCTGGCGCACCGTGTCCACCTCGCCCATAAAGACCGTGCATTCGAGTCCGAGGCGAGCGGCGGCCGTCGCAGTCGCCACCCCGTGCTGGCCGGCGCCCGTTTCGGCGATCACGCGGCTCTTGCCCATGCGCTTGGCGAGCAGGGTCTGGCCAATGACGTTGTTGATCTTGTGCGAGCCCGTGTGGGCCAAGTCCTCGCGTTTGGCGTAGACGCGCAGTCCGAGATGCGAGGAAAGCCGATCGAGCGGCGTCACCGGTGTCGGACGACCAGCGAATTGGTGCAGCACCCGCTGGTACTCCTCGACGAACTCTGCGTCGCTCCACGCGTCGCGAAACGCGACTTCCACCTCGAGGCAGGCCGCGATCAGGGCCTCGGGGACAAAGCGTCCACCGAAGTTGCCGAAGTGGCCGCGCTCGTCGGGTGAGGACATGAATAGCGCACCCTCATCCACGTGACGCCCCTCGCTCGAAGAACGCGTGCGCGTTCGACACAAAGTCTCGCACGCGCGGCGGGTCTTTTCGTCCCGGTGCCGATTCCACGCCCGAGGACACGTCAACGCCCCAGGCACCAGTCGCTTCCAGTGCCGCCGTCACGTTGAGTGGTGTCAGGCCGCCGGCGGCGATGACGTGACGCGAAAACCCACGCACGCTGACGTCGGGCCACGCGTGCGTCTCGCCGCTGCCCGGAGCAGGTCCGTCGAGCAACACCGCGTCAACGTTGCGTTCGTCAAAGTCGGAAAACTCGTCGTCGTCCACCGAGAGTGCCTTGATTATCCCGACCCCTCGGCTACGCAGCGCGTCCACGAGTTCGCCGTCCAGGTCACCGTGGATCTGGGCCACGTCAACGCCGGTCTCGTCGATAGCGCGCAGGACGAAGTCGGTGGCGTGATGGCGAAACACGCCCACGCGCACGATCGAACCCTGCACGGCCCGCGAGATGAGCGCCGCCTGCTCGAGCGACAACTGGCGCGTGGACTCAGCGAAAATGAGCCCAATCGCGTCGGCGCCCGCCTCAGTGACCATTCGCGCATCGTCGAGTGACGTGATGCCGCAAATCTTGACGAAGCTGCGACCGCGCGTGAAGTCAGTCACGACGGCCCTTGGCCACCTCGGCAAAGGACCGCACGGCCAGCGCGGGCTCGGACGAACGCACGAAGCACTCGCCCACCAAGACCGCGTCAAAGCCGGAACGCGCCGCGCGCTCCACGTCGTCGCGCGACGAGAGGCCCGACTCGCAGACGGTGACCACGGCGCCGGGTAGCGAGTTGACGACGTCGCCCGCCCGATCGGGGCTGACCTCGAACGAGCGCAGGTCACGTTGATTAACCCCAATCAACGCCGCACCGAGACTTACCGCCCGACCCGCTTCGTCGCGGTCGTGCACCTCAACGAGCGCGTCCAGACCGCACTGCCGGGCGACCGAGAAGAAAAGTCCGAGCTCCTCGTCGCTGAGCGCGGCCACGATCAGCAGCACACAGGCGGCCCCCATGGCCGCCGCGTCGAGCACGTCGTTGGCGCTGACGGTGAAGTCCTTGCGTAGCAACGGCAGCTGCGTCGCCGCTCGGACGTGCGCGAAATCGTCAGCGGAGCCGGCGAAGTGAGGACCATCGGTCAGCACCGAAATTGCGCTCGCTCCCCCCGCTTCGTAGTCACGGGCCAGTTGGGCCGCGTCGAGGTGCTCGTTGAGCCAGCCCTTGGACGGAGAGCGCCGTTTCACCTCGGCGATGACTTTCACGTGGGGCGAGCTGGCGTCCTTGAGTGCGTCGAGCATCGACGGACCCTCATAGTGCACGCGTTCGAGTCGGTCCTGCCACACGCGCCCGTCACGCCGGGCGCGCTCGCGGTGGTGCTCCACGATGTCGTCCAAGTAGGTCGGCGTCATCTTCAAATCGTAGTGGTGGTGCCCAAATAGAAGGTTCGCGACTATCTTGTCGCTATGCCACTTGCGCGCCGGCGGAGAATTCGTGATTGAGTCGTTCTCGGCCGACGTCCTCAATCCACTTGTACGCGGCACGAACCTGGAACGAGCCGGGGCCCGCGACGCGCTGCAGGAAATCCTCGACGGACAGGTCGACGGCCTACTGATCGCCAGCTTCCTCACCGCGCTGACCGCGAAGGGCGAGACCGCGGACGAGATGACGGGCTTCATCGACGCGATGATCGCGTCGGCCGACACCTTCACGATTGGTCCCGACGCCATCGACATTGTGGGTACCGGCGGCGACCAACTGCACACGGTCAACATCTCGACGATGGCCGCGCTCGCCGTGGCCGGCTGCGGCGTCAAGGTGGCCAAGCACGGCAACCGCGCGGCGTCTTCATCAGTTGGTTCGGCCGATTTGTTAGAGGCCCTGGGCGTTCGCCTCGACGCGCCGGCCGACGTCGTGCGTGCCTGCGTCGAGGGGGCCAACATCGGCTTCCTCTTCGCCCCGACCTTCCATCACGCCCTGAGGAACTTGACCCCGATCCGGCGCGCGCTGGGCTTTCGCACGATCTTCAACGTGCTGGGCCCGTTGGCCAACCCGGCGCGGGTGGAGCGATCGCTCGTCGGCGTTGCCCAGCACCCCCAACTCGCCGCCATGGCCCAGGTGCTGCACACCCGGGGCATCCGTTACGCGATCCTGGTGAACTCTGACGATGGACTTGACGAGCTCTCCCTCGGCGCGCCGTCGACCCTGCACACCGTCACGCCCGAGGGCGTCACCGTGCGCCGCCTCGAGGCCGCCACCGAACTTCGACGTCACCACGCTGTCGCCTCACTGCGCGGCGGCGACGTCAAGCACAACGTCGAGGCCACCCACGCGTTCCTTAAGGGTACGCCCGGTCCCGTCTTCGACGTGGCCTGCGCCAACGCCGCACTGGCCCTCATTGTGGCCGCTCGCACCACGTCGCTCGAGGAGGGTTTCGACATGGCCAGCGCCAGCGTTCGCGAGGGCCGAGCCGGTGCGGCCCTCAACCGGCTGGTCTCGATTTCCAACGCCTAGAGCAGGCGAAGTTCGTCCCGGTAGCGCCGAGCGTTGGCCACGTAGTGCGACGCGAGTTCCACGATCTCGTCCTCGGAACTGAAGTCCAAACGAATCTGGGCCGGCACGCCCATCGCCGCGGCGTTGGCCGGCACCTCCATGAGGTTGCGCACCACCGCACCGGCCGCGACGGTCGCACCGCTATGGATGGTCGCCTCGTGCAGCACGATCGAACCATTGCCAATGAGCGCCCGGTCGTGCACCACGCATCCTTCGAGGTGGGCCAGGTGACCAACGACGCAGTCACTGCCGATCAGTGTCGGATACTCGGCCACCGCGTGCACCACGGCGCCATCTTGAATGGACGTGCGCTCGCCGACGATGATCGTGCCGTAGTCCCCGCGCAGCACCGCCGAAGGCCACACCGACGAATGCGCGCCGATGCGCACGTCGCCGATGATCACGGCGTCGGGGTGCACGAAGGCGTCGGGGTCGATGGTGGGGGTCAGATCACCGAGTGCGTAGATGGGCATGGTTGCTCCTAGTGGCTCAGCCAAGAAATTAACTGATAAATGCGCCAGATCACGTAGATGATGGTGACGACGATGAAAAAACGCCAGCGCCACGGTATTGCTTCCCTCGGCGCCTCGACCACGGTGTTGCCGCATATTTCACAGGCTTCGCCCTCCACGGGACGGTCACAGGTTTCGCACCACCGGGTCATTACTCGACGCGCACGCGCACGCGCAGGGGCTGGGACCCCAACTCGAAGCGTTCGCGCAGTGAGCGCTCCACGTAACGCAGATACGTCGGGGGCAACCGTCCGGCGACGAACAGCGTGAACGTGGGCGGCTCGATGGCGCCCTGCACGGCGTAGCGAATCTTGCCGGTGGGCGCGGGTTGCTTGATCTGCAGATCTCGAATGGCCCGATTAAGGGCCCCCGTTGGCACGCGCTTCACGTAGTCGGCCGCGGCGATCGAGAGGGCCGGCAGGATGCGGTGCACGCCCTTGCCCGAGGTGGCCGTCGTTTTCATCACCGGCGCGTCACCGAGGAAGGCCAGTTTCTCGCCAACCGTGGCCAGCACCGAGTCGCGTTCTTCGACGCCCACCAGTTCCCACTTGTTGAGTACCACCAACGAAGGACAGCCCGCGGCGGAGATTCGTTCGGCTAGTCGTTGATCCTGGCCGGTCGCGCCGATGGTGGCGTCGATGACCAGGATGGCGATGTCGGCGCGGTCAAGTGCGTCGAGGCTGCGCAGCACCGCGTAGGTCTCCAGCCCGGCCTCGGTCCGGGCTCGGCGACGCATGCCGGCCGTGTCGATGAATCGTATGAGTCCGACCTCGGTCTCAACCACGGTGTCGATGGCGTCGCGAGTGGTGCCGGGCAGGTCGTGCACGACGGAGCGCTCCTCGCCGATCAGCTGGTTAAAGAGCGTGGACTTGCCGACGTTGGGCCGTCCCACGATGGCCACGCGCAGCGCGCCGTCGTCGTCACCTTGGGCGACCTCTTCCACTTCGAGCTGCTCGCCTAATCGATCGACGATGTGGTCGAGCAAGTCGCCCGCGCCGCGTCCGTGCAAGGCGCTCACCGTGAAGGGGTCGCCGGCGCCGAGGCTCAAGAACTCCCAGCTGTTGGCCTCGTGCTGGGTGTCGTCGACCTTGTTGACCACCAGCACCACCGGGCGGCCGCTGCGCAGGGCCCAGCGCGCCGCGTGGGTGTCTTCGTCAACCATGCCGGTCGTCACGTCAGTCACGAGCAGCACCAGGTCGGCCGTGGCGAGCGCGGTCTCGGCCTGCTGGGAGATCTTGCTCTCGAGCACGCTGCCCGTCTCCAGCCAGCCACCGGTGTCCACCACCTCGAAGGTCAAGCCGCGCCATTCGACTTCGACCGCCTTGCGGTCGCGCGTGACGCCGCGCTGCTCTTCCACGACCGCGATGCGTTTTCCCGCGAGGCGGTTGACCAGGGAGGACTTGCCGACGTTGGGTCGCCCGACGATGACGACTTGAGGCTTCCTCACGACGCGACCATTCCCTTGGTGCGCACCGACTCGAGCGAGTGACGCAGATCCTGGCCGGTGGTGCGCACGGTGATCACCCGGTGGCTGAGGTCATCGAGCGTGAGCCCGTCGAGGAAGCGTCCCTCGCTCAGGCACACGTCGGGCAACAACAGCACGGTCGACTGGTCAACGCCCTTGAGCGCCGTGTTGAGGTCCTGGGCCGTCAGCAGCCCCGCCACCTTGATATTGCCGCCGAAGTACGAGTTCTTCACCGAGAGTATCCGCACATCGCCGAAGCCGTGTGCGTCAAAGAGACCGCGCAGGATCGGCTCCGCGTATTCGCCGGTGATGACCGTGACGTCCTCGCCGTAGTGCAGTGTTGCGTCGCCCCCGCGCGGCGCGCGATAGCCCAGGGCCGGCGCGCCGTCGACTGACTGGAAGAAGCCCGTGCCAAGCTTGGCCATCGCGGTCTGTTGAACGAAGCTCTCCACGAACGCGGCCACCAGGCCAATGCCGTTTTCGGCCTGATCGAGGCTCTCGAACTTGGTCGCCGACGGCGGCGTGAGCCCGGCGACGAGATAGAACTCATCGCTGGCGAAGACGCTCACCCGGCCCAGTATCTCCTTGGTCAGCACCTGAAAGTGATCAGCGAGGGCGACCACGTGGCGCGCCTCCGCGCGGGTGTGCGCGCGCATGGACTCCTCGAGGGAGAAGGCGCTGACGCCCACCGGCACCAGCGCCACCGAGGCCAGTTCGGGGTAGAGCGACAGTATGTCGTGCAATGTGCGTTCGAGCTCGGCCCCGTCATTGACGCCGGGACAGACAACAACTTGGGCGTGCACCTCGACTCGGGCGCGCAGCAATTCGCGTAGCCAGCGAAGGCTGGTGGCCCCGCGGGGGTTGCGCAGCATCTCGGCGCGCAGTTCGGGGTTGGTGGTGTGAATGGACACGTAGAGCGGCGAAAGTCCCTCGTCGATGATTCGTTCGAGGTCGAACTCGGTGAACCGGGTCAGCGTGGTGTAGTTGCCGTAGAGGAAGGAGAGGCGAAAATCGTCGTCCTTCACGTAGAGCGAACGGCGCATCCCCTTGGGCAGTTGATAGATAAAGCAGAAGGAGCAGTGGTTGTCGCAGGTTCGAATGCGGTCAAAGACCGCCGAATCAATGCTGAGACCCAGGGGTTCGCCCTCGACTTTGTTGACGGTGACCTTGCGCCGCAGGGCATGGCCCTCACGTTGTACCACCAGCGTCAACGTCTCACCGTCGATCAGCTGCTGATATTCAATAATGTCGGTCGGCTCGCGTCCGTTGACCGAAATGAGCTCGTCACCGACCGCGAGGTCGACCGAGGCGGCGGGTGAGCCGGCCGAAATTGAAGAAATGAGGGCGCCCGACACCCCTCTAGCCTAGGCATTCAGACAAACGACCCGTCACTAGGCTGGCGACGTGAGTGTCGACAAGGTAGTTCTTGCAGCGCCTCGCGGTTTCTGCGCCGGGGTCGAAAAGGCCATCAAGGCCCTGGACTGGATGACCCGGATCTTCGAACCGCCCGTCTTTTGCTATCACGAAATCGTTCATAACCGATTCGTGGTTGATTACTTTAAATCCCGGGGCGTGGTCTTCATTGACGACGTTTCTGACGTACCACACGGGGCCCCGGTAATGCTGAGTGCGCACGGTTCGCCGCCCCAGGTCATTGAACGGGCTCGCCAGTCCGGCGGCACCGTCATTGACGCGGTCTGCCCGCTGGTCACCAAGGTCCACCACGAGTTGAAAGTGCGTTCGCGCAAGGGTTACACCGTGCTCTACGTGGGCCACGAGGGCCACGAAGAGGCGGTCGGGACAATGGCCGTCGCGCCCGAATCGGTGCACCTGATTGAGTCGACCGCCGACATCGACGCGTTAAGCGATCACAAGGGACCCTTCGCGTTGTTGAGCCAGACCACGCTCAGCCTGGACGAGTGGCAGTACCTGCGCGAGTACGCCGAAGAGAAGTTCCCCGACATCTGGATGCCCAATCGAAGTGACCTCTGTTTCGCCACCACCAATCGACAGGCGGCCTTGCGCTCCATCGCGGCCGACGCCGACGCGGTCATCGTGATTGGCTCCGCCAATTCGTCCAACACGGTCGCGCTCACCAAAGTCGCCGAGGCGGTGGGCGGCGCCCGAGTCCTACGGGTCAACCGCGCCTCGGAACTGCCCGACGACTTGCGCGGCACCGTCGCCGTCACGGCCGGCGCCTCGGCGCCCGAGTCGCTGGTCAACGAGGTGCTGGAGTTCCTTGACCCCACCCACGGCGTCGACGTTCATTCGGTCACGATCGAGGACGAATACTTTCCTCCACCCCCCGAACTGCGCGAGATTCTCAAGACCCTCTCGGCGATTCTGGACCTCACCCTCGCCACGCCACACGTTTCGAGCTTTGATGGACAGGCCGACCGCGAATTCACCGCCGCCCAGGTGCTCTCCGCCGCCGGACGCTAAACACCGGCAGTTGCGGCCCAAAGGCTATTATTTTTAGGTGAAATCAATCTTGCCCTGCGACTTCGTGACGCGCGGGCGCGTGACGAGCGCAAGCCAACCCCAGCCCGTGGACCGGACGAATTATGCCCAGCGATAGCCTGTCGAAGCTTCGCATCGTGCGCCTGCGCGCCATGGTGATTAAGCAGTCGCTCGCCCGCCTCAAGCGTGAGCACCCCAAGTTCACCCCTCAGTCGATCGTGGCCTCCATTTGCGCCTACGAAGAGGAGGGCAACATCGGCGGTGTGCTCGACAAGATGCCCAACGCCATCGACGGCCACCCCTACACGATCCTGGTCGTGGTCGACGGCGGCGACGACAAGACGGCCGAGATTGCCCGTTCCTACCCCGGCGTCATCGTCATCGAGTTCCCGGTAAACCTCGGCCACGGCGTCGCCCTGCAGGTGACCTACCGCTACTGCATCGAGCACGACGTCCAGTACATCGTCACCCTCGACGCCGACGGCCAGAACGACCCCGCGGAGATCCCTCAGGTACTGGCCCCCCTCTTGGCCGACCAGGCCGACTTCGTGGTCGCCAGTCGCCGACTGGGCATTGACAAGACGTCGGACCGGTTCCGCAAGACCGGCGTGTTTTTCTTCTCCTTCATCATGAACCGAATGACCGGCGCCACCTTGACTGATACCTCGACCGGCTATCGGGCGCTGCGCGTAACCATGTTGGCCGACGTCATCGACCGACTCCAACAAGAGCAGTACCAGACGGCCGAGCTGCTCATCACGTGTCTCAAGCGGGGCTGGCGGCCAGCCGAGGTGCCCACCGTGTGGCACCCGCGATTCTCCGGCACCACCAAGAAGGGCAAGAACTGGCTCTTCGGTTTCCGTTACGCCAAGGTCGTCTTCGGCACCTGGTGGCGTGAGCGGTAACTAAACCTGAATACTCTCCAGGTAGACCGCTTCGAGGGCCTGGCGTAGTTCTTCGCTCTTGGCGGTTATTTGCGAACGCGAGACCCGACCCTGGGAAACGGGCGGTGAGATCGGTGGGCCAATCACGATGCGAATCTTGGCCGGACGGGGAATCTTGGCCCCCAACGGCATCGCTCGGTCGCTACCGCCGATACCCACAGGCACCACGGTCGCCCCGGTGCGCGCGGCAATGAACATGGCCCCGTCGTTGATCGTCTCGACCCGTCGGCCCTCCTTGCGCGTACCTTCGGGAAAGAGCACCAGGGCCTGGCCCTGACGCAGGACCTCTTCGGCCAATTTCATTGCCTCGCGGTCCGTCTGGGCGCTGCGGCGAATGGGAAAGGCGCCCAGGTGGCGCAGCAGCGAACCGAACCACTTTACCTTGAAGAGGCCGTCCTTGGCCATGAAAAAGACCTTGCGCGGCGAGATGAAAAGGGTGAAGGCAAAGTCCACGTTGGAGCGGTGGATCGGCGCGATGAGCACCGGACCGGTCAAGGGGATGTTTTCGATGCCCGTCACCTCGGGACGAAAGAGCAACCGGGAGAGGCCCGACACGATACCGGCCACCAGGCGGTAGGTCAGGGACTTGGAGGGATCTAACGTCAGCGACGCGTGCTCAGGCATTGCACGATCTCCTTCGCCACCTCGTGGGCGCTGCGCCCGGTCGTGTCAAAGAACAACGCATCGTTCGCTTGACGCAGTGGCGAGGTCACCCGCGTCGAATCGGCTTCGTCGCGCCGGGCGAGCGACGCAGCGCTCTCGTCGCCACGGCGACGGATCCGTTCTTCCACCGTCGCGGTCAAAAAGACCTTCAGGGTCGCATCGGGAAAGACCACCGTCGTGATGTCACGACCCTCCACGACCGTGCCCAGAGGCTGGGCCCTCGCCCATTCGCGTTGGCGTGCCACCATTGCCTGGCGCACCAGTGGGTTGGCCGCAATCGTCGAGACCGCAACGTTGGTTTCGTCGGTGCGAATCTCGTCCTGCACGTCGCGGCCGTTGACGCTGACGCGCGGGGTGGTCGTCAGGCTCAGCGTGTTGGCGAGCGCTCCGACGGCTACTTCGTCGTTGATGTCTACACCCCGGTAAAGGACCTCACAGGTGACGGCTCGGTACATCGCGCCCGTGTCGAGAAAGGCCCAGCCCAACTGCGTCGCGACCTCGCGGGCCACTGTGGACTTGCCCGACCCGGCCGGTCCGTCGATGGCGATGATCTGCTCGCTCATGACAGTGACGCGAGGTCGTCAAAAAAATGCGGGTAGCTCGACGAGACGGTCTCGGCGCCGGTCACTTTACAGCCCGACCCGGCGCAACCGGCCACGGCGCTGGCCATGACCATTCGGTGATCCAGAGCAGCGTCGAAGGAAAAGGCACTGAACGAACTGGCCGATCCGAGACCCTCGATAAAGAAGTCGTCACCTTCGTCCCACACGCGACACCCGAGCGCCCGGGCCAGCACCATTGAACCAGCGAAGCGGTCGGACTCCTTGACCCGCAATTCGCCCATGCCGCGAAAGGCACTGATCCCGGTCGCCGCCGCGGCGGCCACGCTCAGGATCGGCACTTCATCGAGCGAAGGGATCTCTTGGGCGCTGATCTCGGTCGCCACCAGTTGCGAGCTCTGACTATGCAGCGTCTCTCCCGAGGGCCCCGCCACCCTCGTCAACGCGGCGCCCATGCGCGTAAGGACCTCGACGAAGCCGGTGCGCTGGGCGGAGTCATCCACGCCCAGCACCTCGAGTACGGCGCAGTCGTGGATGACGCCCAGCACTGCGAAGTACGCCGCCTGGGAGGGATCGCCGGGGACCAGCCATTCTCGCGCCGCGGGCCGTCCGGCGCTCAGCGTGATGGTGCGACCCCCGTCTTGTTCATCGACGTGCACGCTGAGCCCGGCCAAGCGGAACATGTCCTCGCTAGTAGTGCGCGTGAGCACGTCCTCGCGCACGCTCGTCGGCCCTGCGGCGCTCAGGGCCGCGAAGAGGATGGCCGACTTTATCTGCGCGCTGGCCACCGGCACGACGTAGTCAATACCGTGCAACTTAGAAGAGCCCACTATGTGCAACGGCGCGGTCACCTTCTCGCCCCGCCCGCTCACCGACGCGCCCATCAGATTGAGCGGCGTCGCCACCCGGTCCATGGGCCGCGTCGACAGCGAGGCGTCGCCGTCCAGAGTGTGCTTGCCTGAGACGCCCGATACGATGCCGGCGACTAGTCGCATGGTGGTGCCGGAGTTGGCGCACTCGAGTGGGCTCTTTGAGGCCACGAGTCCGTTGGTCGGCCCGACCAGCGTGACGCGGTTGCCTTCGTCGTGGCGGCTCGCACCCAGTTGGATCATGATTGCGCTCGTCGAAGCCACGTCCTGACCTGGTGAGAGCCCCACGATGGTGCTGGGTCCGCTGGCCAGGGCGCTCAGCATCAGCGCACGGTGCGAGGAGCTCTTGTCGCCCGGCACTCGTAGCGAGCCGTGCAGCGATGCCGGGTGCACCACATGCTTGGTGCTCACTGCTCGCGCACCACCTGAAAACCCAACTCGATGAGGGATTCCACGAGCAGTTGCGACTGCGTCGCGTCGACCGCCAGGAGCAGGGTGCCCCCTACGCCTTCGATGCCGTGGGCGATCTCGATGTCGTAGATGTTGACCTGCAGCTCCGAGGCGGCCCGGGTGACCGTCGCCAGCACGCCCGGCTGGTCGCTCACCGCTAAGCGCAGGTAGGCCAGGTTGTCCGAACTGAGTGCGCGCCCCGGCAGCTGGCGCCGCGCCACCGAGGCCGAATGCAGACTGCGTTCAATGGTGTCGCGTCCGTCGCTCGCGAGCGCGCGACGCAATTCCTCGAGCCGTTCCTCCAACGCCGCGAGCGTCTGGTCAATCGCGTCTCGGTTCTCGAACAGGATGTCGGGCCAGATGGCCGGGTCGCCGGCGGCGATGCGGGTCATGTCGCGAAAACCGCCGGCCGCCAGTTGCAAGAGCACCGGGTCCTGCTCGGCCGTCTTGGTGGCTTCGTTCATGAGCGCTCCGGCGAGCAGGTGCGGCACGTGACTGGCCAAGGCCACGAGTCGGTCGTGATCGTTCGCGTCGATGGCAACCACGCTGGCGCCGATCTCGCGCAGGTAGCCGTGCAGGGCTGAGTACGTGGCCGGTGAAGTGGCCGGGGTGGGCGTGAGCACCCACGTGCAGCCGCGAAAGAGATCGAAGCGGGCCCCCTGGAGGCCGCGCTGCTCGGACCCGGCCATCGGGTGACCGCCCAGAAAGCGGGTGTCGTGCACGCCGTCCACGATCGAACTCTTCACCCCGGCAACGTCAGTCGCGATGAGCGTGGGGCTGGCAAAACGCTCCAGCAGTTCGTTCGCCACCCCCGTGACGGCCCCGGCCGGCGTCGCGATGACGAGGAGCGTGTGTTCGTTCGTCATGACCGAGTCGCTGATGACGTGGGCTTCGAGGGCCGCCTGCGTGGTTAGCGGATCGAGGTCCACCCCGGTCACCCGCCAGCCCACGGCCTTTAGGGCGAACACGAGCGACGAGCCGATCAGGCCCAGTCCCACCACGTGAGCGAGACGACTAGCCGGGGAGGTCATCACGCAACGACTGCGCGTTGCGCAGGTAGACGTGGCGCACGTCTTGGCGCCTTCGAGTGGTGTAGGCGTGGAGCAGGATTCGGATGCACTTGGGCATCGCGCCGGGCACGTTGATCTCGCTCGCGCAGAGCAACGGAATGTCGCCGAAGCCAATGCCGCGCGCGCTGGTGGCGGGAAAGGCGGACGTGAGGTCGATCGACATGGTGAAGATGATGCTGATCACGTCGTCGTGGACCAACTCGTTGCGCTCCATCATCGCGGTGAGCAACTCCTGGGTCGCCACCGTGACCTCTTCGGACGTGTCGTGCTCGCACGTCGTGGCGCCGCGCAGCGCTCGAACCAGGGGCGAAGTCATGAGGGCATGGTAGAGGCAATCTCGTCGGTCATCCCTACGGCCTCCATGAGTTTGCGAACTTCGCCCAGGGACAGTTGGCGCGACGTGCCCGGGCTCAGCGTCGCGTCCTGGAGCGGGCCGATGCGCGTGCGCACCAGGCGTGTCACGTCGTGGCCCACGGCCGTGCACATCCGGCGCACCTGACGATTGCGGCCCTCGTGAATCACGATGCGCAGCAGTCCCTCACTCACGCGACTGACCTGGGCCGGGCTCGTCATGCCGTCTTCTAACTCGACCCCCTCGCGCAGGCGACGAATGCTGGCCGGTGAGGGATCGCCGTCCACCCGGGCCAAGTACTCCTTGGCGATGCCCGAGCTGGGGTGGGTCAGCAGGTGCGCCAGGCGGCCGTCATTGGTCAAGATCAGCAGACCCTCGGTGTTCATGTCGAGGCGGCCCACCGGAAAGACCCGCACCGGCGACTCCACCAGTTCGAGCACCGTGGTGCGCCCCTGTGGGTCCGACGCGGTGGTGACCACCCCGTCGGGTTTGTTGAGCAAGTAGTACACCGTGCTCTGCGCGGTGGGCGCGAGGGTGCCGTCGACACAGATGATGCTCTCGTCGGACTTCACGCGGTTGCCGAGTTCGGCCACGCGTCCGTCGATGGTCACGCGACCTTCCGTGATCAAGATCTCACAGGAGCGCCGGGACCCGAATCCCGCGCGCGCCAGAGTCTTCTGCAATCGCTCGCCTTGATCCAACTACAGCTCCTCGGCCAGTTCACGCAGACCTTCAGACATCTCGTCGGCCAGCGCGTTGGCCGTCTCCAGGGGCGGCATGAACTCTTCAATGGGCGGCAGGTCCGTCAGCGTGGCCAGACCCATCCGGTCGAGGAACAGTTCGGTGGTGGCGTAGAGGATCGGCTGGCCGGGACTGCTCGCGCGGCCCTGTTCTTCGATGTAGCCGCGCTGTTCGAGCAGGCGCGAGACGCCGTCGACGTTCACTCCGCGCAGCGCGGTTATCTGGGCGCGCGAGATGGGCTGGCGGTAGGCAATGATCGCCAAGGTCTCGAGCGCGGCCGAACTGAGCCGGTGTGAGATGTCGCGGTTGGCGAACTTGGCCACCCACTCCGCGACGTCGGGCGAAGACTGCATGATCCAGCCGCTGGCCAACTCAATGACCTGGAATCCCCGCCGGTCGCTGATGAACTCCTGGCGCAGTTGGCGAAGCGCCGTCTCCACGTCGAACGAATCAACCTCGAGCGCGTCGGCCAGCTCCTCGGCCGAGATCGGCTCCAGGGCCACGGTCAGCATCGCTTCGAGTTTCTGTTCGAGAGAGAATTCACCCCTCATAGCTGTCAACCCTTCCGATATCGAGTCCCACCGGCACGTCGAGCCACTCAATCTCGACTTCCCCAAAGGTCGCACCCTGGCCGAGGCTGATGTGGCCGAGCTTGCACAGCTCCAGCAGGGCCAGAAAGTGCACGATCACTTCGATGCGCGTGCTGAAGCCCGCGATGAGCGAGCGAAAGGAGAGCCGCCCCAGTGCCGGCAGACGCTGCGAGAGTGAGACCACCGTCTCGGCGACCGACACCGCGTCGACCGTCACGTGATTGAGTCGAACCACCGGCACCGGTTTTTCCTCGATGCCGCGCAGGTAGGCCATCGCCAGTTGGGTCGTCGTGACACCGGCCAGCAGGTCGGGCGGCGCAATGACGAAGCCGTCGTCGATACCCCTTATCCGCGGGTAGGCCCGCGCGGCGCGCTCAAAGAGCGAGACCAGGGCGTCGGCCAGGGAGGAGTACGTGCGCAGCTCGAGCAGGCGCGCCAGCAGGACGTCGCGCTCCTCCCAACCCACGAACTCCTCGTCGGGCTCGGTGCTGTCGCGTCCGGGCAGCAGACTGTAACTCTTCATTTCCAACAAGATGGCGGCGATCAACAGGAACTCCGAGAGATCATTCACGTCGACGCTCACCGACTCGTCGTGCAACAGCGCGACGAATTCGTCAACAATGGGGGCCAGCGCCACGTCGAGCACGTCCAACTCGTGACCGCTAATGAGTTGCAGCAGCAGTTGTACGGGGCCGCTAAAGGACGGCGTCGTCACGACGAAGGTCACGACACAACCCTACCGGACCCTAAGTCGCGTAAGGGCCGTCCCCTAGAATGCGTGGGTGCGCATCTTTTCTGGAATCCAGCCTTCGGGCACCATGCATATTGGCAACTACGTGGGGGCCATCAAGCAGTGGGTGGCGGGACAGAACGCCGAGGCCTTCTACTGCGTGGTGGACCTACACGCGCTGACCCTGCAGATAGAACCAGCGGTACTGCTCGAGCAGACGGCTGACTGCGTGGCCTCGCTGCTCGCCTGCGGACTCGACCCCGAAATCTGCACTTTGTTCATCCAGAGCCACGTGGCCTATCACGCGCAGATGGCGGGACTACTGGAGAACGTCGCCACCTTCGGTGAACTCAGTCGCATGACCCAGTTCAAGGAGAAGGCCCAGCGCCAGGACGGTTACCGCGCCGGCCTCTTCACCTACCCCGTGCTGATGGCCGCCGACATCTTGCTCTACGAAGTCAAACAAGTGCCCGTCGGCGACGACCAGCGCCAGCATTTAGAACTCACCCGCGAGATCGCCGAGCGCTTCAACAACCGCTTCGGGCAGATCTTCACGTTGCCCGTCGGCGTGCAGCCCGCCGCCGGGGCCCGGGTCATGGACTTACAAGAGCCCACGCGCAAGATGTCCAAGTCAATCTCCAGTCCGCTCGGCACCATCTACTTGACTGACGCACCGGCCGAGATCGAAAGGAAGATTAAGAAGGCCGTCACCGACACCGAGAACGAGGTCCGTTTCGACTGGGAGAAGAAACCGGGACTGTCGAACCTGTTGGAGATATTCTCCTGCTTTAGCGGCGAGAAGCCCGAGGAAATCGCGCAACGCTACTCGCGCTACGGCGATCTCAAGGACGACCTCACCGCACTGGTCGTCGAATCGCTCGCCCCCATTGCTCAGCGCTACCCCGACCTGCGCGCCAATCCCCAGGCGCTGCGGTCGATCGTGGAGCACGGGGCTACGAAGGCGGCTGACGTGTCCGGTCCCGTCTATAAACGCGCCGCCCACGCGATGGGGCTGCTCTAGAAATTCTGTACCTGATTTAGCCACCAGGTTTCGAGGTCGCCCAGAGCATTCGTGCCGACGTGGAACACGAGGAAGTTGAGTATCAGCAAGACCATCAGCACGGGCAGGGCCCTCGCGCGCATCTGGTAGTACGAACCAAGATGGCGCCTGGGTATGAAGACTTCAATGATGGCGGAACCGTCGAGCGGCGGAATCGGCAGCAGGTTGAAGGCGGCCAGAAAGAGATTGGCGAGACCGAAGTACACCCCCACGTTCAAGGTGAATTGATTCTTTGAGACATGAATTGCGTATTCGCAGATGGCGAAGCCAATCGCGGAGAGGAATATGTTCATGAGCGGACCGGCGAGCGAGACCATGAAGCCCTCAGAACGGGGCTTGCGCAAGCGCGAGACGTTGACCGGCACCGGCTTGGCGAATCCAAAGGCCGGTAGGCCGCTGAAGAGCAAGAGCGCCGGCAGTAGCACGGTGCCGAAGGGGTCGATGTGTCGCAGGGGATTAAGCGTCAGCCGGTGGTTCTCCTTGGCGGTGGGGTCACCGAAGTAATTCGCCACCCAGCCGTGGCTCACTTCGTGCAACACGATCGAAGGAACGATGGCGAGAAAGAAATAGAAGTTCGACAACGAATCCCTTTCTTTACTCGTGGGCGCGCGGATGCGCATTGCGATATTCACGTTGCAGCGAGGTGACCGATACGGCGGTGTAGATCTGGGTCGTGGCGATCGACGCGTGACCCAAAAGCTCCTGCACCACTCTAATGTCGGCGCCGTGGGCCAGCATGTGCGTCGCGCAGCTATGGCGAAAGACGTGCGCACTGATGCGTGAGTGTTCGATGCCGGCGGTGAGGGCACGTTTGTGGATGATCAAATCAATTCCCTGACGCGTCAGACTCCCCCCGCGAGCGTTGAGAAACAGCCGGGTGATCTTGCGGGCGTCGGGAAACTCGCTGCGCCCCCCGGCGCAGAGATAGTCACGCAGCACCGAGCGCAGCGTGGCCCCCATCGGCACCAAACGCTGCTTGGACCCCTTGCCGGTAACCAGGATTAACTCTTCGTCGAAGTCCAGGTCCGACAGGTCAATGCCCGCCGCCTCCGAGACGCGCGCGCCCGTGTCGTAGAGCAGCTCTAACAGGGCTCGATCGCGCAGGTCGCTGGGCGTCGAGTGAGGAACCGAATCGAGCAGCGCGATCACCTCTTCCTCGCCCAGCGGTTTGGGTAGGGTTCGTCCCCGGTGGCCGCCCTTCAATCGTGCCGTGGGGTCATTGGCGAGGTGGCCCTCGTCAACCATGAAGCCGAACCAGCCGCGCACCGACGACATGGCCCGCGCGATGGAACTGTCGGCCTGTCCGGCGCTCCTCAGTTCGTTGAAGTACTGCTCGAATTTATTGTCGCGCACCGACGTGACGGTCAGCTTGTGCTGCGTCATCCACGCACAAAACGCGCCGATATCGCGGCCGTACGCCTCGATCGTCGCTGGGCTGCGACCCTTTTCGATGCTCAGCCACGCCACGTACTCGGTGAGATAGCGCTCAGTCGTGGTCAAGGAAGGTTCCAAAGACTCGGTGCAGCGCCACCGCCGTGGTGCTGTCAATGGCCGCCTCGCCGGCCAGCGTGCTTCGTATCTCCTCAGGCGAGAGCCACACCACCGAGGAAGCCGACTCTTCCGGGCCGGCCGGGCGCCGATCGAGCAGCGTAATTCCGCGCGCCTCGTAGATCGTCATCACCTGAGTGGTCCAGCCCGGCGAATTCATGAAGCGCCCGAGCAGCCGCCACTGCTGGGCTTCGCATCCGAGCTCTTCGCGCAGTTCGCGTTTGGCGGTGTCGAGCGTGTCTTCACCCTCGACGTCGCAGGTACCCGCGGGAATCTCCCACAGGTACGAATCGAAGGCCGCGCGGTACTGGCGCACGAAGCCAATCTCACCGAGGTCGTTGATCGTCAGGATCGCGACGGCACCCTTGTGCACGGCCACGTCGCGCTCAAAGACCACGTCGTCGTGACGAATGCTGCGCCGTTCTATGTCAAATACTCTCGAGTGCAGCAGTTTCTCGGTTCGCTCGATTTCGAACGAGTCACTCACAGGGTGACGTCAACCGAAGAGGGATCGATGATGTGTGGCTCGCGACCCTCGGCTCGAGCAGCGGCGGCCTTGATGAGGCCCAGGAAGAGCGGGTGCGGTCGGTCCGGCCGCGACTTGAATTCGGGGTGGGCCTGGGTACCCACAAAGAATGGGTGATCGACCATTTCCACGAACTCAACCAGGCGTCGGTCGGGCGAGTTGCCCGAGCAACGCATGCCGGCCGCTTCGAACTGGGCCCGGTACCGGGCGTTGAATTCGTAGCGGTGACGGTGGCGTTCCGAAACGACGGTGGTGCCGTAGAGACCGGCCACGATCGATCCCTCGTCGAGCATGGCCGGACAGGCGCCCAGTCGCATTGTGCCACCGAGGTCGGTGATATCCATCTGCTCCGCCATCAGGGCAATGACGGGCGCCGAGGTCGACAGTGAGATCTCCGTGGAGTGGGCGTCCGCCAAACCCAGACAGTGTCGGGCAAATTCCACCACCATGATCTGCATGCCCAGACAGATGCCCAGGAAGGGAATGTCGTATTCGCGCGCGATACGCGAGGCGGCGATCATGCCCTCGACGCCGCGTTCACCGAAGCCCCCGGGCACGATTATGCCGTCGAGCTGGCGGATCCGGTCCGCGTCAATTTCGCCGGGCACCCGTTCGGCCTCCAGCCACTCGATCTTGGTGGTGGCGCCAATGGCGAAGCCGGCGTGTCGGATGGATTCGGCCACCGAGAGGTAGGCGTCGGGCATGGTGACGTACTTGCCAATCACCCCGATGCGCAGCGTCTTGGTCGTGGTGTGCACGCGACGCGCGACCTCTTCCCAGGCGCTCAGGTCGATTGGATGTTCCAGCACATCAATGCCCAGGGTGTTACAGACAATGGTGTCTAGGCCCTCCCGGTGGAGCTCAATCGGCAGGTCGTAGATGCTCGACACGTCCACCGCCGAGATGACGGCGTTGGCGGGCACGTCACAGAGCAGCGAGATCTTGCGCTTCAGACCTTCCGAAATCGGTTGGTCGCTGCGACAGACAATGATGTCGGGCTGGATACCGCGCGAGCGAAGCTCGGTGACCGAGTGCTGGGTGGGCTTGGTCTTCTGCTCGCCCGACGGCGCCAGGTACGGCACGAGGGTCAGGTGCACGTAACAGACGTTGTCGCGACCGACGTCGCGGCGGTACTGGCGGATCGACTCGATGAAGGGCACGATTTCGATGTCACCGACCGTGCCGCCGATCTCCACGATCACCACGTCCGCTCCGAGCGTGCCCAGACGGCGGATCCGCTCCTTGATCTCGTCGGTGATGTGAGGAATGACCTGCACGGTCTTGCCGAGGTAGTCCCCGCGACGTTCCTTAGCAATGACGTTGGAATAAATCGAGCCGGTGGTGGTGTTGGACATCCGCGACAGCGACTCATCAATGAAGCGCTCGTAGTGACCGAGGTCGAGGTCGGTCTCGCCGCCGTCGTCGGTGACGTAGACCTCGCCGTGCTCGCCCGGGTTCATGGTGCCGGGATCGACGTTGAGGTAGGGATCCAGCTTGCACATCGTGACTTTGAGCCCACGGGACTTGAGAAGTCGACCGAGCGAGGAAGCGGTGAGCCCCTTTCCTAGCGAGCTCGATACTCCACCTGTTACAAAGACGAATTTAGTCATTCGTAAACTGCCGTGTCCACGGATACACATACTAGTTCGCGAGTGTGACGCGCCCGCTCTATTAACGCGATGTTTCGAGCAGTCGCTGCGCCAGCGCGTGCGATTCAACCGTCATCTCGTCGCCGGCCAGCATTCGTGCGATCTCGCGGACGCGCTCATCGCCCAGCACCGCACGAACGGATGTGGTCGTGACCCCACCCGAGACGGCCTTGTCGATCACGTAGTGATGGTCGGCCTTGGCGGCCACCGATGCGAGATGGGTGACGGCCAAGACCTGCTGCTTGAGGCCCAGTTCGCGCAGGCAGTCCCCGATCTGTTGGGCCACCTGACCACCCACGCCCGCGTCCACTTCGTCAAAGACCGCCACCAAATCATCGTGGACCGTCTCGAGCGAGAGAGCCAGTAGCACGCGACTCAGTTCGCCGCCGCTGGCCAGGTCTTGCAGCGCACCCTCGGCCAGCCCAGGGTTCGCGCGAAAGAAGATCCGCGCGTCCGAACCGTCCAGGCCGAGCGCTTCGAATCGCAGTGACGCATTAGCCAGCGCCACCCGGGGAAGTTGACCGGCCACCGCGTCAGTGAGCTTCTGCGCAGCGATCTCCCGGTCGTGGCGCGCCACGGCGGCCAGGGCCGCCTCGCGTGACTCCAGGTCGGCTATATCGCTGTCGAGGGTGACCAGGCGCGACGATTCGTCCAGACGGCTCGTGCACTGCGAACGCAGGTCATCGAGGGTCGCCAGGGCCGTCTCGAGTGAGCCACCGTATTTGCGCGCGATCTGCTGGAGCACGGACACGCGTTCCTCCAGTTGGGAGAGGGCCATGGGGTCGAAGGACTCTGGGTCGCAGAGCGACGCCAAATCGCGGGTCGTCTCACGGGCCTGTTCGAGCGCCGAGCGCAAGGCCTCTCGAGATGGGCCGTAAGTGTCGCCCTGGGGAATTCGCCCAATGATCGCGGCCAAGCTGCCCAGTACCGCCTCGTCGCCGTCGCCGTCGAGACTCTCGAGCACTGCCAGCAGGGACGCCTGGCCGTCACGCAATTCGCTCAGCCGGGTCAACTCGTTTAAGGCGGCAGCGAGTTCGTCACCGGAAACGACCTTGACCGCCTCGAGTTCACTGATCTGAAACTCGAGGAAGTCCAACTCGCGCAGCCGCTGGGACTCATCACCGCCGAAACCCACACGCTCGGCGCGCGCCTCACGAAGTGATCGGCGCACGGCGCTCAACTCCAAGGTGGAGACTCCCGCGCTGGCGTCGATGATCCTCAGCACCTGCGCCGGACTACGCAGGTCCAACGAGTCGTGTTGGCCGTGAATGACAATCAGCTCCTCTGCCAGCGTGCGCAGCGCCTCGGCGCTCGTCGTCGCGCCGTCGAGCGCACTGCGTAGCCTCCCCGATGCGCCCGCTTCACGGGTGAGCACCACTTCTCGGCCGTCGCGGTCGAGGAATACCGCGGCCGCGCGCGTATCGCCCTGTACGGCGTGCCGGGAGGTCGCGGCGTCCCCACCCAGGCACAGGTCGAGGGCGTCCAGCAACAGGGTCTTACCCGCACCGGTCTCTCCGGTGATGACGTTAAATCCCGCACCGAACTCGATCCGGGCTTCGTTGATGACGCCGAGTCCGTGCGCGTAGAGCTCGACTAACTGCGATCTAGGCATGACCCTCTCGCAGGCTTTCGCGAAGGCGAAAGCCAAGTTCAAAACTTCTCGTCGCCACGACGCGCACGGGCGTGGGGCTGCGACGAATTTCTATTGAATCGCCCGGATCGAGTTCGCCAATTGTGAGACCATCCGCTACAACCACCGCGGGCAAATCAGCCACGACAAATTGCACCACTTTCTCGCCGGCGACCACAATCGAGCGGTCAATGGTGAAGTGCGGAGCAATCGGTGTGACGATCATCACGGGCAAGATGGCGTCGACGACGGGACCCCCGGCTGAGAAGTTGTAGCCGGTACTTCCCGTGGGGGTGGCGACCATAACGCCGTCGGCCGAATAGGTGAGAAATTCGTCGCCGTCAATCAATGTCTTGACCCTCACCATGTGGCCGACGTGGGCGCGCTCAACCACCACTTCGTTAAGGGCAAACTCCTCGCGGTCACCATTGGAAAATGTGATCCGCAGCGCGAGCCGTTCGGCGATGTGGTCGTGGGCCAGAGAGTGATTGATGTCATCGACGAGATCGCTGGGCGGCACGTTGAGGAGAAAACCGAGCCGGCCCAGGTTGACCGCCAGCACACGGGCGCCGAATTCGTGAGCCAAACGGGCCGATTTGAGGAAGGTCCCGTCACCGCCGAGGCTGATAACCAGCGTCGTGGCGTCCAGAATCGGAGCCTCGTTCGAATCAAGCAAGTACAACGCGTTGGTGACCCCCGCGTCATCGAGTTGCTCGCCTGCCGCGCGAGCGAGTTCTAGCGCGTCATCACGCGTGCTGAAGGCACTGAAGAGTAGTTGGGACACGATTCACCTCGTGAGGACAATGGTAGTAACAACAGGTCGCGTAATCGGCGAGATGGGCAACCTTCGTGCCGCGAGACCCGGAACCATCGATTCGTCCACCGTGAGCGTTCCAAGAGCGGCGACGCCACGACGGACGCTAAAAGCTCGATAGCGGTGCGGGTAGAGCCAATGAATCCGATAGGTATCCGTCCAGCCCGACGCGGCAATGACGCCGCCGCCGTCTGAACCTCTACGAAAGGTAGCGCGCTAGAAGGATTTAGCGCAGGAAATAAGCGCCGAACTTCTTCGCGGTGCCGACAAGGCGCTGCACGCTGCGAAAGCGGCCGGTCGCAATTGCATCATGAAGGCGTCGGATGCAGCGACCGCCTCGCCGTTCAATCAGACCTCCGCGATCAACACCTACGTGATTTAAGAATCCTCTTATGTTGCACAACATCCGCGCAACCGGCTTATCTCTCAGGGGATTCTAAGCAACTCGCCGATTTCAGACCTTTTGCACCAGTCTAAAATGAAAGAACGTGTTAAATCAATTGACGAAGGTCTTGGTCGCCGCCCTGTTGGCGGCGACGGGACTTTTCGCTACCACTGCCTTCGCCGCTGCTAGCGCGCAAACAATCTCTCCGGCGACGGGTTACGACATCAGCTATCCGCAGTGCAACGACGCCTTTCCCGCGACCGCCGGCTTCGGCATCGCCGGCGTCAACGACGGTCACCCACTCACCACCAACCCCTGCTTGGCCAGCGAACTGGGATGGGCCGCGGCGACGGCCAACGCGTCGCCCGCCTTCTACATGAATACCGACAGCCCGGGGCCGCAGTACACCTCGGATTGGCCGTCCAGCCAGCAGACTCCCGACGTCTGTTCGGGCGCCAACTCCACGGCGTGCTCCTACGACTACGGATGGAACGCGGCGCAGGTCTCGTTCAACGCGGCCGTAAGCGCTGAATCGGCCGACGGTGTTGCGTCACCAACGTCGGCCGCGCAGGCCGCCAAGTGGTGGCTCGACGTGGAAACAGGCAATCACTGGGAGACCATCGAATCACAGTACGGCGCGACCGGCGCCTCGGACGCCATCGACCAGGCCATGCTGCGAGGGACGATTGCCTATCTCACGAGTGTCGGCGTCACTCAAATCGGCATCTACTGCACGTCGAGTCAGTGGCACACCATCACCGGCGGTACCGGTTCCACGTTCGCCGCCTTCCCGGCGTGGATGCCCGGCTACCCGACGCTGGCCGCAGCTGAAGCGGCCTGCCTGTCGGCGTCGTTCAACGGCGGCCGCGTCGCCATGATCCAATACCCGTCGCACGGCCTCGACGGCGACTACATCTGTGGCCTGGTGAGCACGCCCGCCCTGGCCTCGGTGGCGGTCGCGGAGTCGTCCAGCTTCACTGACCAACTCGCCGTCGTCGGCAACGTGGGGGCCGTCACGTACGTGCAAACGAGCGGCAGCCCCAACCTCATCGTGTCGGCCACGGGCCTCATTGCCACCGGCGGACTATTGGCGACCGGCAAGTACGTGCTGTCGGGCACCACCAGTGACCCCAACCACGACAGCGGCACCTTCGGCTTCACCCTGAGCGTGGGCACCATCACTCAGAGCGCTCCCCTCTCCGCGTCGGTCACGGTGCCCGGCACCTCAGGGTTCAGCCAGCAACTGGCGGGAACCGGTTACGACGGCACCGTCACCTACGTGCAAACGAGCGGCAGCCCGAACCTCGTTGTCTCATCCACCGGTCTCGTCACGACGAGTGGCACACTCGCCAAGGGCTCGTACAGCGCTAGCGGCACGACGAGCGACGCCAGCGGCGACAAGGGGACTTTCACCTACGCGTTGGCGGTCGGTACCATCACCCAGAGCCTGCCCACTTCGATCTCAACGTCAATGAGCGAATCATCGACCTTCACTCACCAACTCGCCGTCTCGAGCAGCACGGGCACCGTTACCTACGTCCAAACGAGTGGCACCCCTAGCTTGACCGTGTCGTCAACCGGGTTGCTCGCGACGAGCGGTGCCCTGGCAGTTGGCTCCTACGTCGCACGAGGGACCACCACGGACCCCGGCGGCGACAAGGGCACGTTCTTCTACAACCTCATCGTCACGGCCGACGTCGTCGTGCCGGTCAACTCGCTGCCCGTGGCCACGCGCGTCGTCGGTTACGCCGTCGCCGGGCGAACCGTGTCACTCGCCATCACCGGTTCCGGTTTCTTCGGTCGGCCCCGTGTGACGAGCCACTCGGGCACGCGGGTGCTCGTCACCAAGGACAGCGGGACGTTGCTCTTCCTCAAGGTCACCGTGAGACCGCGATCACGAAGAGGCACCTTCACCTTCACGATTACCTTGGCCAACGGCGACCACTGTCAGGTCAAGTACAACCAGCGATAACTGATCGACTGACCGGTTCTACGTGACCAGCCATTTGCCCTTCAAAAAGTACCGCCATCGTGTCACCGTGCGCCGTCGTGCACTGACGTCCCGGCGACCATAGAGGCCTTCTGCGCGAAGGCCCGACCCTTACACTCGTGGCGTGCCCGAAAACGATGACCTTCGACCGGAGCACGCGCCTTCAAGTTCGCCGCCAATCGAGGCCACCACGATTGGTGAGGCGTGGCTGATGGTGAGTGCCCGGATTATGGAGTCGGGACTAAACGGCGTGTACGACGACCTGGCGATGCGCGAGGTCTTGTTGGCTACCTTGCAAATCGCGAAACCCCGTGCGCGCGACGAAATAATTGATCGCTACGCCGACGAGACCCGGATGGCGTGGATGCACGCGAATTTTGGTGACCGCCGCGTCGTCGAAGCCCTCGGCGACGCCGATAGCTACGCGACCCGGTTGCGCGACTACGCCCGCGCCGGTCGTGACCAGATCCAGTGGGTATGCCAACGCCTGCTCGCCGATCCGTCAACGCGTTCGGCCACGATAACGACGTTCCAGCCCCTGACCGACACCACCTACATCCCCTGCGTCAGCCTGCTGGATTTCTTTCTGGTTGAAGGCCGCCTGCGCCTGGTGGTCTACGCGCACAGCATTGACTTTGGCGCCAAGGGCTTCGCCAATCTCGTCGAGTTAGCCGAACTCCAAGAAGAAGTGGCAGGGGCCATTTCAGTCCCCGTCGACACCATGACGATGATCATCAAATCGGCTCACATCTACGACACTGACTTCACCTACATGCGAGAGGTTCTTTCAGCCAATTCGAGTGTCTGAAAACGCCGCCTGGCATGTCCATTGGACAACAACATCGTCGCGTAGGGGCCGCCCTTCGTGATCGTTATCACTATCGCTGAATGGCCTTCACCTCGACGAACTCCTCGAAACCGAAGGCGCCGCGCTCGCGACCGATGCCGGACTGCTTGTAGCCGCCGAACGGGGCCAGCGGATTGAAGTCGGCGCCGTTGATGTCCACCTGGCCGGTGCGCAACTTCTGGGCAACTTCAATAGCGTGCTCCTTCGTGCCGCCCCAGACGGCACCCGACAGGCCGTAGAGGGTGTCATTGGCAATCTCGATCGCTTCCTCCTCGGTGTCGTAGGGAATGATCGAGAGCACGGGTCCAAAAATCTCCTCGCGGGCGATCGTCATGTCATTGGAGACGTTCGAAAACACCGTCGGTTGGATGAAGAAGCCCTTTTCGAGACCCTCGGGGGCCTCGGGCCCTCCAGCAATGAGCGTCGCACCTTCTTCGACGCCCTTGTTGATGTAGCTGCGAACCTTGTCGCGCTGCACCGCGGACACCAGCGGTCCGATGCTCGTGGTTTCGGCGAACGGGTCGCCGGGAGCGAATCCACTGGCCGACGTGCGGGCGAGGTCCTCCACTTCAGCCAACTTCGAACGCGGCACCAGCATCCGCGTGGGGGCCGAGCACACCTGGCCCGAGTTGAGGTAGCAGCCGAAGATTCCGGCCGGAATGGCGGCCGCCAGGTCGGCGTCCTCCAAGATGATGTTGGCCGACTTGCCACCCATCTCCAGCGAAACCCGCTTGAGCGTCTGCGCGCACAGTTCCATGACGCGCTTACCGGCACGCGTCGATCCCGTGAAGGAGACCTTGTCGACCAGGGGGTGCGTCGCAATGGCTTCGCCCACGACCGGGCCGAGTCCCGTGACCAAGTTGAACACGCCGGCGGGCACACCGGCCTCGTGGATGATCTCGGCCAGGATGAAGGCGTTGATGGGCGCGACCTCGCTCGGCTTGAGCACGATGGTGCAGCCCGCGGCCAGCGCCGGGGCGACCTTGAGTGAAATCTGGTAAAGCGGGAAGTTCCACGGCGTGATCGCGCCCACGACGCCGACCGGTTCTTTCATGATGATTGAGTTACCAATCTCCTCTTGCCATTCGTACGTCGCGGCTCTTTCCGCGTTGCCAGCGAACTCGCCCAGCGGCAGACCCACCTGGAGCAGTTCGGTGAGGGTGCGCGGCATGCCGACCTCGTGGCTGATGACGTCAGCCATCTCACTGGCGCGAGCCTGAAGTCCTTCGGCAATCTTTTGGAGAAACGCCGCACGGTCCTTGGCCGGCGTGGCGGACCAACTAGGAAAAGCGCGTGCTGCGGCCTCGACCGCCTTGTCGATGTCAGCCGCCGTCCCCGCGGGCACCGTCGCGAACACCTCTTCGGTCGTCGAGTCCGAGACTTCGAGTACCTCACTAGACAACGGCGCCATCCAGGCTCCGTCGATGTACAAAGAATCGCGAACAATCATGGTGTCCCCCGTCGTCAAGCCACCTTGGTGGCGCTAAACCCGGACGCTACCACTTCATTGCCGCTCTAGCCATTGAGCCCGGGCGCGATCGAGCCAAGAGGCCGCCCCATTTTGAAGGCGAGGAAGCAGCGCGAGACCAACGCATTTGTGCCGCGATATGTCCTATCTCGAAAGAGTGAAGTGGTCCATCTCGTCTGGCCAATCTGCGCCGACACCGGAATCGCGCCCCAGCCATAACTCACAGAAGCGAAGACCGCGCGTAGTTCACCACTTTCCTCCTCCGGCACGGTGACGAAATGAAACGGCGACGGCCCTTTCCAGTACCAGAACTCGCCACTGAAGTTGAGTCGCACGCGCGCAGACTAGCAACGGGCCCTCACGGAACGCCGAGTTGACCATAATGGAATGGCGTCAAGATCTCCCATCGGTCCGCCGGTTACCCCTAGCCGCCAACCATGGTACGAAAGTGGGTGCCGCCCGCCGATATCGTTGACATGAGCCGGTCGAAACTTTCGTTACTCGTCGGCTTTTCGCCGACGAGTAACGAAACTTCGATTCGAGATTGAGAAACAACATGACAGATGCGCACCACAACCAAGCTGGGACTCCCCAGGTTCCCGTCTCGACACGGCTAAACACGCCACCACCGCCGCATCGCGATCACGTCAATTCGCTGCGCGGTGCGAGCGCGGGCAACATAGGACGCACGTTTTGGCTGGGGGCCGCGGCGCTTGGATTAGTGGTCTTCGCGGCGGTACTGGTGGTGAGTCTGGTCTCCGCACTCAACGACAATGCCCGGGTCGAGCGAATGAAGACCCACGGAATCCCCATCACCGTCACCGTGACAACCTGCGACGGCAACCTAGGCGGCAGCGGCAGCAACGGGGCCGGATTCACCTGCCGCGGCGCCTACCGCGTCGACGGCACCAACTTCCACGAAGTCATTGGGTCGATGGCTACATTCGCCGCGCCCGGCACGGCCGTGCGTGCAGTGGCCGACCCATCGAATCACGGCACAATCACGCTGTCGTCCGCGGTCAAGTCTTCCAAGGCTTCGCCCTGGGCTCTCGTCCCACCTGGCGCGCTCGCAGTCGTGCTCATGATCCTGACATGGTTGTTCGTTCGAGTGGCGAGACGTAGACCCTCCCACTGACAACGTAAGGCGCCGCGACAGAGTCCAGGCGACCAGCAACTAACACGAGAGCTTGGTGTGGATGCCCCCCGAGAGGCCGACTCTGCCGTCACTGCGTGACGTCAGAGTCGGCGCACGGCTGACTTTGACCGCGGCAATCTGGTGGATCCCGCTTTGAGCGCATCGACTTGAGTAACGCGCTGTTCAGCGCGGTCGCCCTGAGCGGTGTTGTGATGCGCGGTATCGAGTTCGTCGACGTCCACATTTGCGACGAGATCGAAGGCCCACGAACAACGGCATCGACGGGGGGCCTACGCGGGACCAAACTCAACCGGCGATATCCCCATCGCTCCAAAGTGTCCGCCATACCCGGCGGTTTTTGCGAAGCATGGGAAATCCTCGAATGGCTTAACCCAGCGGCTTCTCTCCGGGAGGCAGCGCCCACCGCGCATCGCAACCTACCCCTAGGCACTTCCAGTGATCACGGCTGTCCGCGGTGCGGTCAGCCTCAGTGGCGTCGGCCGCGTAGTCGCGGACCGGCGCGTGGTGGTGAGCCTGTCCCTGCCCGGTTTCTCGTTGCACGATACCCATGTCCCTCCAATCAACGAGACGAACTCGTACACACCTTACGGTGCCCCCGCGGCCGTGACCGGAATCTGCTCGAACGCGGTGAAGTGCGTGCTTGGGGGAGCTTCGAGTTTCTCATTCGCTGAAGTGTGAGAATTCTCCCACCCAGTAATGCCGAGGGCCTAATATGCCAGGTCAAGCCCCTTGCACTAGCCGATCGCGAAATGAGTACGCGTACGGGCTCGTAGTAAATCGAAAAACGACGTGCCACATAGGATGCCCCAGTGAGTCAATTCGACCTCATCATCTTCGACTGTGATGGTGTCCTTGTTGATAGCGAGCGATTGGCCGTGCGCACCGAGGCTCTAATCCTGGCCGAACTTGGGTGGCCACTGTCTGCATCGGAGATAATCGCTCGTTTTGTTGGCCGATCCGCCGCTGATATGTGTAAAGAGGTCGAAGCGCACATCAAGCGCACGGTGGATTGGGATGAAGAATTCGAAGCGCGCTACCGAGAGGTCTTCGAGAAGGAGTTGGTTGCCGTCACCGGAATTGTCGACACGCTCAACGTAATTGATACGCCGACCTGCGTCGCATCAAGTGGGACCCACGCCGGAATCCAGTACCGACTCGAAAAGACGGGACTCTTCACTCAATTTGAAGGCCACATATTCAGTTCTGATGATGTGGCACGTGGCAAGCCCGCGCCGGATATCTTTCTGCACGCGGTCCAATCCATGGGCGTCGATCCGCGAAACTGTGCCGTTGTGGAGGACAGCGTGTCCGGCGTCGTTGCGGGGGTCGAAGCAGAAATGACGGTCTTCGGTTTCTCTGGCTCGGTGACCAGCTCTGAGAAGCTCGCTTCGGCCGGAGCAACCGCCTTTGGCGCCATGAGCGAGTTGCCCAATCTCTTGATGGGCAACTAATGGGGCTGGAATCAAGCAGCGTTATCGCGCGTCGAGGCCTGACGTGACGGGATTATTGACTCGCACTGGTGTTTGCCGCCTGGTCGCCCTTGGACTTTGAATCAGGGGCGACCATCCCCGGGCAGCTCTACTTCTCTACGTAGATGACAATGGGCGGCCGGACGCCATGACTCTCCATTAAGGCCTGCAATTCCGGCGGTGGCGAGGACATTGCAGCCAGCATCGCCTCGACGTCGTCGACATTGGCACTGACCGCCACCGTGTTGCTTCCATCTGGCGCCACGCAGTCCACGACCTGTGAGCCACCCATGCCAGAAATGGCGCTGCCCCGTTCGTCCTTGAAGCTGAGCCACTTAGTTACGTCCACAACATTGTGAGTCATGATTATCTTCGCCATATTCAACTCCCCCTCGTAGCGATGCGTGATTTGCCGCATCAGAACTACGTTCATAGCACAACGGCTGGCTAAGCCCGAGCCGTCGTCGCAACCTTCGTGAGATTGGGTGAACGGGCTAAGCGATTCGCGTCTATGCGATTACCTGATGAAATGGGCACACTCCTTTTGCCGGCATTTGATTTCTTGAGGTCCAATTCTCTTTCACCGATGAGTCCAATGGCAGACCCGGCATTGGTGTCGAGGGCCGACTCCAACGATCTTCGACTGGCGAGTTTGTCCTTGGAAAATATCGTGGATACCTGGCGGCACTGCCGAAGCGGTATTCGCAATCACTTCGTGGGATTGTCTCCCTTAACAATTTCTTTAATCTTGACGTCGAGGGCGCTGCTCGCGCAAAGCGGCGGAGGCGCGACAGGGTCTATCGCCAATCTTGGACTGCTCGGCCAAGGGTCTCGCTCACCTCGGTTCGTAGCAGGGGGGCCAGCGACGCCGCCGTGACGTCGCCGGAGCAGAGGCGATCGGTTGCGTGAAAACAGTCCCAAAAACGGACCAGCCCGTCCTCACCGTCGGTGTCGAACATCGTTGCCGCGAGACGCTGCCATCGATACTGGTACCAGACGTAGTTCAGCGGGCTCATCGGGTCATCACCACCCGTGTAGTGGGCTTCGAGCTCCTCCAGCGTGCTGTAACCCTCAGCGCGCATCCGATCGTCAAGTCGCGTACTCTGCGCACCGACGGTGGAGAGCACCTCGAGCGTGTTCAGACTTTCCGGTTGCCTCGTTGCGACGAACGCGTGGAGGGCCAGGTTGGCGAAGATCTCGCCCAACCAAAAGGTCGGCAGCCCGAGATCCCCGAGCACTTCGAATGCGTGGCCGAGCTCATGGATCGTAATGAGGTCGAAGAATGGCTGCAGATCCAAACCACCTGAGCCGTCGGGGTATGTCGCGAGCAATCTCGTATAACCGCGCGGCGACGCCTCGTGAAGGTCCTGTCCCATCGCGATCCAGAAATCTCCGCTTCCGGCGGGCATCACCACGATGCCGGGACGGATCTGACCATCGTCATCGTTAAAGAACGGCAATCCGTATGGCTGCCTGCTCTCCCAGTCTGCCTCGTCGGCCACGATGACGGCGATGTTGGGCTCGACTCCTGAAAACAGGTGACTGAAGTAGACGTAGGCGTCCGCGGCGACATCGGCCGCGGCCCGCGCGCGTACTAGTGACCCATCACTGTAACGCACTACAAACGGATAACCGCTTAGGTGCGCAAGCCCTGATCCCATCGCCATCAGACAAAACTACTGGTCAACAGAAGCCCAGATGGACGCCCGCCGAAGCACTTGACGAACTCCTAGTCTCAGTTCAGGCTGGTGTTGTGAGCACCCCTTGAACCCGGGGACGTCAACAAACTACGACTGGTGAATCGCCGACTGGTTCGGTCATTGTTAGACGTCACGACGATGGCCAGTGGTTTCAACCACGATCAGTAGAACTCCGTTATTGACGGTGTAAATGATTCGATAGTCGCCAACCCTGAGTCGGTAACCCTCGCGCCCCCGCAGCGGCCGTGAGGCAGGAGGGCGCGGATCTTGGGCAAGAAGTGCAATTGCCCCTTGAATACGAGGTTGTATTGAGCGATCAATCTTGCGAAGTTCGCGAAGTGCCGCCGGCCGAAATTCAATTCGGTAAGCACTCACGACCAGCCGAGATCAGTCTTCACTTGCTCCCAAGGGATGTTTTCTCCAGCCTCCACGAGGGCGGCATCAAACGCAGCCACGTCCTGAGACTCTTCGAGTGCTTCGAGCATTTCGTCGTACTGATCCGGGCTCACCACGACCGCCGCACGCCGTCCATAGTGCTCAAGTTCCACCGGCTCGGACTGTGACATCTCGACGACCTCGGAAAGCTTTTCGCGAGCCTTGCTGACAGATATTTTCACCATGAGGATATTGTACAACACACTGGCAACTCTTGTACAACTTGGTGTCGAAGGCCCGGAGTGACAGGTCTAATACCAAGCGCTGACGACGCACGGCGTGACCTCATTCTCTAAGTACGTCACCGCAGAATCACATGGTGACTGGTTTGTCGTCGCTAGGCAGGTTAAGTAAATCGCGGATGTTCACGAACGCTTATATGATGCTACTATTAATAGCACCATGATGAGGATCAAGGTAGACCCAGCGGAAACGATCACCTTGCACGACCAGGTCGCTGCAGAAATTCGTCGCGCTATCGCCGCTGGCGAGGCTGAACCGGGCGAACGGCTTCCCCCCGCCCGAGACCTTGCCGCCATCCTAAAGGTCAATACGAACACCGTGTTACGCGCGCTACGCCTTCTCCGAGATGAGGGGCTCTTGGAGTTTCGGCGAGGGCGAGGCATCACTGTGACCGGATCTCCTGAATGCGGTGCCGTTGTATCGAAAACACGTGACTTACTTGAATTCGCTCGTCACCGTGGTATTCGACGCGATGAATTGATTCTGCTGATAGAGACTCTGTCCTAGACGAGGGGAGCTTTGAACCATATGACCATCGATCACGACGACGTTCGTTTACACGCGGCCCTGGCAGAGTTCGACACGAGTGCGCTAGAGGTCAACATGCTCATCAAGGAAGCGCGCCGTCGCCAACGCGTTCGTTGGCTCGCGGTAGTGGCCACGCTCGTCGCAATGTCGGGAGTCGCCGTGTACCTCGCCGCCGGTCGAGCGACCTCGCCGACCAAGTTCGTTTCGCTCACGTCGCGTCCGCTCCACTACCCAACCCTCGGTCCGAACGGGAGCTGCCCCACCTCTCCCGGCAAAACGTTCAACAACGACCTCTTCGGTGGGGTCGCGCTCGGCAGCGGCCCGGTGCGGGTCCTTCTCGCGGATAGTGGCGATCTCCGTCATGGGCACGTCAATCTCTTTCCGAGCGAGGTGCGCGGCTGGTCCGCTCTCCAGACGCTGTGGTTCGCCGAGCCCGGTTACAACGGTCCGTTCGTCGTCCGAGCCGAAAGGATTGGACGGAGCGCCAAGGTCGAAGTTCAGCCCGGTCGGAACGGTCTGGAACCTGGCGCGGGGCCACTTTTGGTCTCTGCCGGACCGACGATGAATACTGCCGGCGGCTATCGCACGGTGCCGGGCAGCACCTGGGTCAAGTCCGGCGGTTGCTACGCGTGGCAGGTGGACGGACGCAATTTCAGCGAGGTCATCGTATTCGATGCGTTGACGTAGCGAAGCCAATAGCTCGGCGCAAGCCTGGAGTGGTGGATTGGTAGGTGACATGTCCGTACCGGTGTCACGTCGTCGATCGGGGTCACTCGACGACGTAGTAGGGCTGAATGGACCGACGTGCGTTTCGGGCGCCTTTCTGGACGGTCGATCCTTGGCGGCCCGGACGAATTGTTCCGATGTGCCCGATGATGCTGGGGACTTGTCAGTCCCGGGAATGTGGGAACTCCCCCACTGAGTGGTTTCGCTGGTGGCACTTGGCTCCACATGCTGGGATCGTGCTGAACACCCGGTTTGGATTTGGTCACTCTTGCCCCGGAGTAAGAATTCCGTCTTCTTGAAGACGCAAGATCAGGCGCCGACTTTCGCCAAGTCCTTTTGTACGTTATAGAAGATGTCAACACCATCGGTGTAAGTTGGCGCGACACCTAACGCATCTGTAAGGTACCTCTGCACTGTCGTGGCGTTACCGACCGTTGGGTCAATGACGATGTCATTGACCCCGTAGATCAAACAAAAGACCCTCAAATCGCTCAGAGTCGCGGCATCGGGCGGCGGCAGAAGAAAGTTCGCCACGCTGGCGCCGTAGACGTCACTAGCCGAGCCGTACGATGCCCAAGCGAACAGCTCCTGCATCATGGGGGGCTCCAGCAGCGGCGGGGTGGCCAGGCCAACACCGACAGTGGGATTCTGGGGCGAGGATGGCAATCCGCCGAAAAGCGAGAACCGCAACCCAGTGTCGGCCGACCAGATATCAGGCTGGGCGTAGGGCCAGAACGGGTAAGGGTAGGAGAGCACGACCGAACCTGAAGGGATCAGATTGGCTGAGCCGTCTGTGAAGTAGGCGGGAATACCAGCAGAGGTGGTCGGATACGGCACATCCGGGATCAGTGGTCCGAGTATGACCACTAGCCCGATTGCTAGGGAGACGTGAGTCGCGCCCCACCACTTCCGAGTTGCGGATGATTCAATCCTGTCCAAATGGTTCTTCTTATGTACTGCGAGATAGTGGTCGATTCCGCTTGCGAGGAGGATCGCAACAAAAAGGTCAACTAGAAGTGCGTAGCGTGATGCGGATTCATTCTGCAGAAAGGGAATATGAGGGAACAACGCGAATGGCAGCGGTATGCCGGTGTTGGTCCCGCCGATCATTAGTGGAAAACCAAGGCTCAGGATGAATGCGCAAAGCGCGAGAATGCCCGCAAGTCGAACGATGTCGCGACGACGCGCAAACCAGATGGTAGCCAGTGCCGCACACACGAGTGGCACCCCAAGATAGATGCCATTCTCAACCCAATCCCCGCCCGCGAATCGCGTGCCAAGGTTCTTCCACGATTGAAGTCCAAGACGCTCAACGCTCGTCGGAACAAACGGACCGAGAAGATCGTTTCGAAATGATGCGATCTCGAATGGCTGTGGATTGCGAATCACATGCTGGGGCCCAAATGACATGTACCAGATCACGTATCCCGCGAGGATGAAGAATGGCACCAAAGCCCATCCGAGCCCGGCCGCAATTCGACGCCAATGCTCCGCGAACGGTCGACGGTGACCTAGTGCGAACACGACTGTGCCGATCACCGCCAGCATCGCCACGTCGGCAAACACTTCAGCCGAGATCAGGAACTGCGCGGCACTCAGAAGACCAAGCATCAAGCCACAGCGGCGCGCATTCCAACGACGGCGTACCACGAGGTCGTAGACCACGGCCAAAATCAGCGGCGGCAACGGCACGAATGTTAGGACCAAGTGGTCGTAGCCCTGGGCGATCATGTACGGGCCAAATGCGTAGAGCAGACCACCCACGAAGGCAGCAATCACAGACTCCACGCACTTTCTAAGCACGTAGAACATGGCCGAGGCTGAAAGAAAGAACCCGAGGATTGCCATCGAGTTGTACGCGGCCACCGGTCCAGCCGTAAGAGTGACCGGACTCGCTAAGAGTGCCAGCAAGGGGCTGAACGCATTCGACGCGAGGTTTCCACCATATGGGAAGTTCAAGGCCATTGAGAAGAAGGGGTTATGGCCATGGAAGAGCAAGTGCGGAAAGGCTGCGAGGTCCCACACTTGCGACGGAACATCCATGCCAGTTGTGGTCAGTCGGCTCGAACTGATCGTTCCTATCGGTGCATAAACAAATGACGAAAGGATCGCGTAGAGGCACAGCGGTAGCGCCCATCCAACAAGATGTGACGCTCTTCGTGAAATGAGATCACCCCGACCGGCTTCCCTCATCAGGATGTCGATCTTGGAAATCGGCACATTAAGCGAACGCTACACGAAACATTAACTGATTGGATTGGCCAACGGTGTCGGCTTGAGCCGAGGAGCCAGAGCGCCGAGGTAGCACAGTTGTCATAGAAGTCCTGTGCATGACAACGCTTCCTAGCCGCTCCAATAGGCCTCGGAGTAGTGCCGCGACTCCAGCGGGAACGACAAGCGCAGCAAGCGCGTCGGCAAGGACTCGATCACGGTCTTTCGTTGCGTGCTGGTAGCGAAGTGCTGGGAAGGCTGAAGGGTGCCCGGCACGGTGCATGAGCTCCGCCGTCGTCGCTCCTGTTGCGTCGGCCAAGGTCAAGCCAGTGTGACGTAGATCGTGGAGATGAAGGTCGGGGCGTCCATTTGTTCGCCGCGCTCCATCCCATGTGGTCTGAAGAACACTCCTCGTAAGTGGAATCCCAGTCCGGCCAGTGAATACGAGAGCGTCAGGACTAAAGTCGGTGAACTGGTCAAGGTGTTCGACAACGCTAAGACAAGCGTTGAAATTGGATGCATCAATGCTGGTGACTCTAAACAGACCATAAGCGGTGGGCGTTCCACGGGCGTTAATGGGCGCGTAACTCGTGGCACGAACCGTATCCAGCGGGCACGAGTTGTCCAGTGACATTGCGCTCTATAACTGGACAACACTCGAACACCCCTTGAACCCGGGGACGTCAACAATTTCCGACTGGAGGATTCAATTATGTACTCGCTTCTGAGACCTTGGCGTTCCGTTCATGGCGGTAATTCAAGGTTCGAGTCCTTCAACGACCACGCATTGTTGTCAGGAAAAAACAATCTGCAGTTCGTGGATTACCTCCTATGTTCGACTGCTCTGACGGGCGTCAAGAGACTTGACACGCGCCGGGAGGACGGCCACTTTGAAGGACGAGATCATATTGAAAGAGCGTCTTCGGACCGCAGCCAACCAGTTCGAGGCGATGGCGTGGCCGGACCCGAACCGGAGATCACGATGCATGACGTGGCCGCCGAAGTTGCAGCACTTCTACGAGAGGGCGCCGATGCCTACCAATCGGCGAGAGAGTTCCGGGTGGGCTAGGAGTGAGCCTCCGAGACCTTCAAGACACAGCCACTTACTCAACGTCCCGGCTCTGTACCATAACGTCGGGTAAGTGGAACTTAACGCCAGTTCGCCAATTCGGCCGATGCTCGGGCCACTATCTCCGAGATGACGGAAGCGTCAGTCTCTACTCCGAGTAGCGACCCGTGTGGAAAGTTCACCTGTTGATGGCAGCCACGCTCGTAGACATACACTTCAACGATCCCGAGCAATCCGCCTCGCTGCTCTTGCCGTTCACGGATGCGCTCCTTGACTATCTGTCGCTGTTCGTCAGTCAGATGCGAGTTGTCGCCCGCTCCGTAGCTGATCCAGCCATGTTCGTTCGTCGCCATGGATCCATTATGCACCCGTGGCGGCAATTTGACTTTCTCTGCCCAAGAGTAGGACCGCAATTGAACGTTGCCTACCGTCGAGAATCTGGGCGCTGATGGGGCCAGTCTTGCGAGGATCTCACGATGATCGTTCGGGCGCCAACCACCAACGATACAGTCGAGTGCACGCCGATAATTTACGGGGTCGGACGTCAACAATCTAATGGGACTCACCGAATAGCGAATCTAGGTGCGCCAAGGAAAGGCCCCAATCATCCCCGCAGTTGAGCGATTCA